>Ga0209978_10001100_pt1 | contig 11016 bp, 9 predicted proteins | sample BentaG_FD_182805 | JGI IMG/M metagenome (GOLD analysis project Ga0209978, IMG submission 182805) | Deep subsurface microbial communities from South Atlantic Ocean to uncover new lineages of life (NeLLi) - Benguela_00093 metaG (SPAdes)... | ecosystem: Environmental > Aquatic > Marine > Oceanic >...
CGTCTCCACCACCGCGTGCACATCCAACCCCACCTCGAACCCTGGTCCTAGGCCGATGACTAACGGCGCATCGGTGATCTTAGTCCCGGTGTTCCTCTTAGCCATGATGGCATCGACCAGGACCTCCGGCTCCCACCGAGCAACCACCTGGGCTTGGGGGTCGATGAGGACCGGGATCTCTCCCTTCTCATGCGTGGCCGAAGCCTCCTCCAAGGAGCCGACCCTCCTGGCTCTCACCCCCTCCACCTCTACAACCCCCGAGTAGATGGCGGTGGCGAAAGCCACTGCGCGACGGATCACTAGAGGCCTGGAGAGTTCGGCGATAACGATCCTCATCCCTGCTCGGTGGAGCCGATGGGCTACCCCCGTGCCTAAGTCCCCTCCCCCCTTCACTACCACTTTAATATCCAACTATCTCCTCCCGGGGGTCCCTTAAGGTGAGGCTCAAGCCGATGGCCAGAGCATAGAAGGCCAGCGTGAAAGAGAAAAGGATGCCGAACCCCGCTACCTCCACGATAACCCCTCCCACCGTCGAGGCTAGAAGGGCCATCCCCAAAAGAGTGTTAGTGAACCCCAGATATATCGGCCTCTCGGCAGCAGGGCTGATCTCCAAGAGGAAGTTGATATTCCCGATCCGCGCCCCTGCGGTATAACTCCCCAGGAGGGCAAAAACGACACCGAAGAGGTAGCCTAAACTCCCTGGGGAGAACAGGCCCGATAGATGGGGAATCAAAAGCGCCGAGAGGGGTATGCTCAAACCCACGATGGAAGCGATTTGAATGAGGAGTTTATTGCCTCGCCGATCGCTAATGCGGCTCCAGATCAGGTTGGATCCCACGCTCACCACGGTCATAGCGGAGAGATAAAGCCCCACCATCCCTTCCGGGATCCCCAAACGGTCCCGAGCGTAGAGGATGTAAAAAGGCGTAGCCATCTGGGTAGCCATGAGGCAAAGGCGTAGGGAGAGGAACCGCCGATACCGAGCGTCGTTTTCCACGATCTCCAAGGCGCGCCGGAACTGTTGGAGAAGAGCCACCTCGCCCTCATGAACCGGCTCCACGGGCTCCACAACCTGGGTGAAGAAGAAGAGGGCCACCGATAGCGCCAGAAAGGAAAGGGCGAAAAGGAGGCCGAAGTTAGCGGGGAAGGGGTAACCGCTTTGGTCAAGAGCGTATTTGACTATGAACCCCCCCATGAAGGCTAGGATGCCACCGAAGAAGTTGCGACTCCCAAAGAAAGCCCCCCTCCTGGTCACAGGGATCGCCTTCCCCACGATGTCCATGAAGGATATGCCCGCCACACCGCCCGAGAAACTGAAAACCACGAGGAGGGAGAAGAAGATAGCGAGTAGGAGAAGCCGACTCCCTCCCAGGGCAAAGAGGGCGATGGTGAGGAGCCCCCAACTAGCGGCGCGGACGACGGCCGCGGCCGAATAGTATACCTTCTTTCGGGGCCGGTGCTGAACATATCTCGAGGCCACCAACTGGGGGAGGAACCACCCCGCTTCCTGGATAGAAGGGATGAGACCCACCAGGAGATGGGAGTCTGTCAGATATCTCACGAAGAGAGGGAGGACCAAAGAGGGGCTGATTAGAGCGTTGGAAAAGTGGAAGAGGGCGCCGTTTAGTACCCCCAGGATGAAATTCCGCCGCAAATGGCGGATAGCGATGTCGCTACTAGCCTCAAGTTCCTTCACCACAAGGATTATATCACCAGACGACATTTCCCACCAGAGTCCTATTGCCTTCCCTCAGAACCGTCGGTATAATAGCCTTAGAGATGGATGAAGAGAGTTTAGCGGGGGTCTTGCCCCCTGGCAAAAGCCTAGGGGAGCGGTACGAGATTCTGGAGGTTTTGGAACGGGGCCGGGGGAGGTCGCGCTACCTGGCTCGCGATAGCCGCTTCCAAGCCACCACTCGCCTTTGTATCGTCGAAGAGATGATCAACCTCGTATTCGACCCGGCCACCAGTCGGCGTGTGGCAGCCGCCTTCGAACGGAAAGCCAACACCCTCGCCAGCCTCAATCATCCGACTATCCCCACCATCTACGATTACTTCCAGGAGGGGCGGCGGAGTTATCTGGTCTTAGGGCCTGTGGAAGGAAGAGATCTGCAGACTATCATGGAGGAGGCTGAGGCGGGCCTCCCTGAGGCTCAAGTCCTCACTTGGGCGATCCAGATTTGCGACCTCCTCTCCTACTTGCACAAACGCCAGCCGCCTCTCGTCTTCCGCCAACTAGAACCTAGGAAGATAGCGGTGAAAGAGGATGGTCATCTAATGCTCATCGATCTTGACATCATCGAGACCTCTGTAGAGCAAGACCGTATGGAGGGCACGCCGGGCTACGCCGCACCGGAGCGGTATCAAGGGATCGCCGAGCCAGCGAGCGATATCTACGCCTGGGGGGCTATCATCTATCACCTTCTCACCGGACGCGATCCTCGAAAGGATCCTCCCTTCACCTTCCACGAGCGCCCCCCGCGTCAACTCAACCCCTCCATCTCCCCAGAGGTGGAGGCTGTCGTCATGAGGGCCCTGGAATATAAGAGTGAGGATCGGTACCGTTCAGCGGAAGAGATGCAAAGGGAGTTGCTCGCTGTCAGCGCCCAGGAAGAAAGAGCCCCTCCTTTAGCGGTGCAAAGAGAGCCCCTGGCTGTGATTTCGCCCCTCTGGTCTTTCGCCTGCGGCGACGAGGTGCGCTCCTCCCTAGCGGTGGCGAGGGGTATCCTCTTCGTGGGCTCCTATGACGGAAACCTTTGCGCCCTCGATGCCCAGCAGGGAGAACCTCTCTGGAAATACGCCGCTCAAGGGGGCATAGCCTCCTCGCCTCTGGTGGCTGACGATCTCGTCTTCTTCGGCTCAGAGGACAGCCTTTTTTACGCCCTCCATATGCGAACGGGGCGGCTAAAGTGGAGCCACCCTACCCAGGGGCCCATCCGTTCCTCGCCCCAGTTAGCCTATGAGCACCTCTTTTTCGGCTCCGACGACGGGCTTTTCTACGCGTTGAGGGCTCGCACCGGGCGAGTAGCCTGGCGCTTCGATGCAGAGGCTCCTATCCGCTCCTCCGCGGCTATTTCCGGCGGAACCCTCCTCTTCGGAGACGAGGAGGGGTATCTTTACGCTCTCGACGCGGCCAGTGGTGAGGTGAAGTGGAAGTACCAAGCGGGCGGCAAGATCACCTCCTCCCCAGCCGTAGAGGGGGACCTCATTCTCGTAGGATGTAGAGATAGCCACATCTACGCCCTCGACCTAGAGAAGGGAGGGGTCATCTGGCGGTATCGCACCGAGGCGCCTGTCATCTCCTCTCCCGCTGTGGCAAAGGGGGTTGTATATATCGGCTCCACAGACCACCGGCTCTACGCCGTAGAGGCCAAGACAGGAAAGCCGAAATGGCACTACTCTACCGAGGGAGCCGTCACCTCCTCACCTCGACTGGCCGAAGGAGCGGTCTATTTCGGCTCCATAGATGGCCATTTCTACTGCCTCGATGCCCAGTCCGGCGAACTCCGCTGGCGTTTCCAGACCGAAGGCCCCATCCCCGGCTCCCCAGCCATCTCGGAAGGTATCGTATATATCGGCTCTCTAGACCACAAGATATACGCTCTACCTACGTGAATGAACCTCAGGAGGTGAAGCATGGCCCATACCGTCATCGTCCACCTGATGAACGAGGACCCTTTACTGGCCGAAACGGAGCGGCTACCCGAGTCCGGCGACGTCTCCATGGCCCTCTCGTCTCCCCGGCGGCGCGACGGGAGAAGGCCCCACTACTTGACCCAGGGGGTTACGGAGATCATCCTGCCCATGCACCGGGTCAGTTTCATCGAGGTCATCCCTGAGGAGAAAGAAGAAGAGGAGGAAGAGGTAGTTTTCTACCGCGACTAGGGGCCGTAGGGGAGGCCTAAAGGCCTCCCGCATATCGTTGAGTTCCTCGCCGGGCTAAAGCCCCTGGCCCACATCAGCCAGCCTGCCCCGGTACTTGCCAGGCCGGGGGACAAGCCAACGCTACATTTGAGGAGAAGGGCGAGGACAGGCCTCGCTCCTACGGCGCCAACAACCGCATCAGTCGGTCATGAAGACGCTAAGCCTGGTCCTGGCTGAAGTAGGCCAGGGAATCCAGGGCCAATAGAAACCTTCGCCATGAGCAAACGAGAAGAGACCCGCTGGCAAAGAAGGGAGCGGAAATACAAAAAGCGCCGCTACGGGATGCGCGTAGATGGGCGCTCGGTTAAAGATCTTCTTTTGCGCCTCATCGGCAGGAAGGCAGAGGAAGCAAGGAAAGGCGGGAAGCCACCCTTCCCTCGGGATCCTGTAAGGACGGGCAAACGGAAAAGGAAGAAGCGAAGATAAAAGATACCGGCTAAAGCCTCGACCCCTCCTCACAGCACCAGGACTGGAGCCTTTCCCATCCCTCGGGATCCCTGCGGAACAGGGATCCTGTAAGGATAGGCGGTAGAAGCAAAGCCCTTCCAGGCTAGACTCCCAGTGCCCGTTTCCCCTCTCATCTCTCTATCATCCCCCGCGCTATCTCGTTATGTCGAGCGATGATGGGTTCCATACCCACAGTGAGGCCAATGGCAACGACGACACGCCCCCTCTCAGGGGCAATCTTGATGGCAGGGCGCTTAGGAGTCCCACTCGAAAATCAAGAAGCGACTGAACAGCCCCGTCACTCGGTATCGGCGATTCATCGAAATCGGTTCCAGTTTCCCATAGCGTCGTTCCAGCAGTCCAAACTCCGTCAATGGGCGCAGAAATGTGCTTTTAACCGCCAACTCCAGGTCCAGGTATGGTTCGGGGCCCCCTTCTCCCTCTATTAGCAGCCCCTTAACGTAGATCTCCTCGCTGATCCGCTTTCGCGATTGCCATTGTTGGCAGAGCTGGCCAAGGCGATAGAGACCAAAATTGACAAGGGCTTGAATTTCAGGGTACTCCTTCCCCCGCCACCAATAGGCGATGTTGTACCGGTAAAAGTAGGTGTAAAAGAGATAGCGGTAGAAAGCCCCTGATGGGCCAGCCAGCAACGCTTTGGCTCGCTTTGTGAGCCGAAACCTCCCTTTCCGCTTGGACAGCAAACCCCCTACTTCACAGACCACACGGGCCTCATGTAGGGGCCATACATCGCCCTCGTTGATCACCTTGCAATACCCAATAAATCGCCGTCTCCACTCCTCCATCTCTAGACGAGGGAGGATTGCTGCCACGAACTTTCGTCGTAGGTTCCCTGCTTGGGTAGTTTTTGCTCCCCCTATCTCGTCCACAGTAGTGAGGAAGAGCCGAACATTGCGAAAGAAACGGCTGGAAAGCACCTCTTCTTCGCTGAGGTCAGGGGCAAGATGCAACGGGCAGGCCGGATCACCGACCTCCGTGTACATCAATCGATGGGCCTGCAGGGGCGTCAGCCCGCCCAGTTCATCCAGGGGTGTATTGTTGTACTCGCGGGCCCACTCTAGTGCTAGCCGGTTTGGGGACTCAGCCAACAGTTCATCGTCACTCCGCTCTCCATTGCCACCTGAACTCACATCCGGCACAAAAGGCCACGATATCTCTTTGCTCATGGCATTCATCCCCTCCCAGTTATGCACCCAAACGATCCTGTGCTACACACGTCATGGACCCCGACAAGGCTATCCTAATGTCATGCATGGGCTCCCGACGATACCCCGTCCCAGATTGTGCCCTCTGGAAACCTCGCCTGCCTGCCCGCCACGAGGTCATCCAATTGACTGCTCTCCCCGCGACCATTCTAAGCCTGCCCTCCAGGGTTGTCAACGCTAATCTCTCGGGGCCTCTTGGCCTTCAGCAAAAAGGTCAAAAAGGGAGACCAGAGCGGAAAGTTGTCGATCATCACACTGAAGGCGGCTGAAAAACTGAACTTTTAGGTGAGCATCTCCCGCGCTATCTCGTTATGTCGAGCGATGATAGGCTCGATCTCCATGGAGGTCAAGCGGCCCTCCTCCACCACCAACCGACCGTTGACCATGGAGAAATCGACCTTCGCCGGAGCGCAGAAGACCGCCGCGGCAACCAGATCTCCCGCTCCCGCGTACTCCAGCCTGTTCACATCGATGGCGATCAAGTCCGCCGCCTTGCCCACCTCCAAAGAGCCGATATCCTCCCGACCTAGGAGTTGGGCCCCACCCAAGGTAGCCATCTCCAAGGCACATCTAGCGCTGAGCGCCTGGGGGCCTCCTTTCACCCGCTGGAGGAGCATAGCCATCCGCGCCTCGGCCAACATGTGGCCGGAGTCGTTGGAGGCGCTCCCGTCCACCGCCAGCCCCACCTTCACCCCCTCCCGGAGCATCTTCCGCACCGGGGCGATGCCCGAGCCCAACAGCATGTTGGAAGTGGGGCAGTGAGCCACTCCCGTCCCTGTCTGCGCCAAGAGCCCTATCTCCTCATCGTTGAGATATATGCCGTGGGCGTAAGATACATCTTCGCCTACCCAGCCCAGATCCGCCGCATACTGGACGGGGCGACAACCGTACCTCTCTAAGCAGAACTCCTCCTCATCCAACGTCTCCGCCACGTGGGTATGGAGACGAACGCCGTAACTCCTCGCCAACTCGGCCGAGGAGCGCATGAGGTCGGCGCTCACGGAAAAGGGGGAACAAGGGGCAATGAGCACACGGCACATAGAATAGGGCTCTGCATCGTGGTGTCCCTCTATTACCCTCCGACAGTCGGCCAGGATAGCCCCCTCGTCCTCTACCACCTCATCCGGCGGCAAGCCGCCCTCCGACTCCCCCAAAGACATGCTCCCTCGACAGGGGTGGAAACGGATGCCCAGTTCCCGAGCTGCCCAGATCTCGTCCTCCAACCGAAGCCTATTGGGAAAGATGTAGAGGTGATCCAGAGAGGTCGTGCAGCCAGAAAGCAAAAGTTCCGCCAAGCCGATGAGAGCGCTAACGTAGACCCCCTCTGCGGTCAAGTTGGCCCAGATGGGGTATAAGCTTTTCAGCCAGTCGAAGAGGGGAGCGTTTTGGGTAGTGGGAAGACAGCGGGTCAGGGTCTGATAGAGGTGGTGATGGGTGTTCACCAGGCCCGGAAGTATCATCTTTCCCCGGGCGTCGATCACCCTATCCGCCTCCTGGGGCACCTCCGAGGTGGGCCCCACAGCCACGATGCGGTTTCCCTCGATGAGAATCGATCCCCCCCTTATCTCCCACCGCTTCTCATCCATGGTCACCAAAAGTTCTGCCTCTCTTACCAGCAAACTAGCCATTTTCCACCTCCCCAAGTTGTGGTAAACTCACTTCACAAGGCTAAGCAGTTCTGGAAAGGAGAAGAAGGTGGTTGAAAGAGAGCATCCCGACTCCTTATGGTTAGATGGCCAAATCATACCTTGGGATGAGGCCACGCTGCATATCACCGCCCTAGAGTGGGGAGCCGTCGCCTCCGTCTACGAGGGCCTGAGAGCCTATCGCCATCCCCGTACCGGAACCCTCTACCTTTTCCGCCTTGATGACCATCTAGCCCCCTTCGCCGACTCCATGAAGATGATGCGTATGGACCCCGCTTTTTCACCCCAGGAGTGTGAAGGAGGCTATCCTGGCCCTCCTCCGGGCCAACAACATCAAGGATGATGCCTACATCTGGCCTTTCGCCTTCTTCGAGGAGTTGTACCTCTTCCACCCCTCCCCAAAGATGGCCCCCACCCACATCCTCATCACCGCTAGGCTTTTCGGTTCTCATTTGAAAACAGGCTATGAAGTCCACTGCCGCATCTCCTCTTGGGCCCGGATCTCCGACAACGTCATGCCCCCTCGGGCGAAGGCAGTGGCCAACTACCAGAACAGTTGGCTGGCTACCACCGAGGCTGGCTTGGACGGTTACGGCGGCGCCATCCTCCTCACCGAGCGTGGTAAGGTATCCGAAGGGCCCGGGGCCTCTCTGATGTTAGTGCGACAGGACAAGGTAATCACCCCTCCCGTTACCAGCGGTATCCTGGAGAGCATCACCCGTCTTACCTTGATAAAACTCCTGAGCGAGGTCTTAGGGATGGAGGTGGTGGAGAGGGAGGTGGACCGCACCGAACTATATGTCGCCCAAGAAGCCTTCTTCTGTGGCACGGGGGAGGAGATAACTCCCATAGTCTCTGTAGATCGGCTGCCCGTAGGCAACGGAGAGGTGGGCCCCTTGACCAAGAAGGTCATCGATCTCTACCACGACCTGGTGAGAGGGATAGACGAACGCTACCCAGAATGGCGAACCCCTGTATAAAGGCTGCGACAAACCATCGTGGCGGCCCCTGATTTTAGCGTCACGCGCCCCGGACTCGGCTTAGGCTCAGTTAGCCAACTACCTATTTCACACCTCCCCCACCCTCGATTTCAAGTAGGCCTCTACGAACTCATCTATCTCCCCATTGAGAACGGCCTCCACGTCTCCCACTGCGTAGCCTGTCCGATGGTCTTTCACCATAGTGTAGGGGTGGAGGACATAGGAGCGGATCTGATTCCCCCAGCCCGCCTCCACATGCTCCCCTTTCAGCCGCGCCTGCTCCTCCTCCCGCTTCCGTAACCCCAACTCCAAGAGGCGAGAGCGGAGTACCTTCATGGCCATGGCCTTATTCTGGGACTGGGAGCGCTCGTTTTGGCAGGCGGCCACTACCCCCGTCGGCAGGTGGGTGATCCGCACCGCGGTGCTCGACTTCTGGACATGCTGGCCCCCGGGGCCAGAAGCGCGAAAGGTCTCGATGCGCAGATCGTCAGGGTTTACCTCTATCTCCACTTGATCCTCGATAGCCGGCATCACCTCCACCAGGGCGAAGGAGGTATGGCGCCTATGGGCCGCGTCGAAGGGGGAGAGACGCACCAAGCGATGAACTCCCCGCTCGGCCTTCAGATAACCATAAGCGTACCGCCCGCTCACCTCTATGGTGGCGCTCTTCAATCCCGCATCCTCTCCAGCCGAACTATCGAGGATGCGGCTCTTATGATCTCGCCTCTCGGCCCACCGCAGATACATCCGCAGGAGCATCTCCGTCCAATCCTGGGAATCGGTGCCCCCTGCGCCAGCGTGGACGGCCAAGATAGCGTCGTGGTCGTCGTACTCTCCACCCAAGAGGAGCCTGAACTCTAGACGTTCCAGTTCCTTCGCCACCTCTCCCACGTCAAGGGCTATCTCATCGGCCAGGGACTCGTCTCCTTCGCTGGCCGCCAACTCCAGGAGACCTCTCAACTCCTCCACGCGATGAGCCAGCGCCTTCCAAGGCTCCACCTCCTCTTTCAAGGCGGAGAGCCTCTGCATCGCCGCCTGGGCCTGGGCTTGGTCTCGCCAGAAGTCGGGTTTCTGGGACCCCCGCTCCAGCCGCGCGATCTCCTTCTGCTTGCCCCCTAAGTCAAAGACGCTCCTTTATCTTGCTGATCCGCCGCTCCAACTCGTCTAACTCATCCATCTGCTCCTCCTTATCACTACTCAGCGAAGAGCCCCTCCACGAACTCTTCAGCGTCGAACTCCGCCAGATCCTCCAACCTCTCCCCTGTGCCCACATACTGGATGGGAATGCCCAACTCCTTGGCTATGGCGAAGACTATCCCCCCCTTGGCCGTCCCATCCAGTTTGGCCACAAATACCCCCGTCACCTCCACTGCCTCTTGGAAATACTTAGCCTGGGTCAAGGCGTTCTGGCCCGTGGTGGCATCTAAGACCAAGATCACCTCCTGGGGCGCTTCTGGGATCCTCCCTGCCGCCACACGACGCAACTTTTTGAGTTCCTCCATGAGGTTATATTTGGTGTGGAGGCGGCCAGCGGTGTCTATGATCAAAAGATCGGCGTCCCTTGCCTGGCCAGCCTCGATAGCGTCGTAGACCACAGCCCCAGGGTCGCCGCCTGGCTGGTGGGCCACCACATCAACGCCCAACCGCTGGCCCCAGATCTCAAGTTGGTCGATGGCCGCTGCCCGGAAGGTATCCGCCGCCGCCAAAAGCACCCTCCGCCCCCTATCCTGATGATAACGGGCTAATTTGGCGATGCTGGTCGTCTTTCCCGACCCGTTCACCCCCACTACCAGGATCACCCAGAGGCCATCTTCCTCGTATCTAGGGCCCTCTTTAAGGGTAACCACCCGTTTCAGGTCGCCCTTGAGCATCTCCCAGATGGCTCTCGCCTCCCGCACCCCCTCTCTATCCACCCGTTCCCGCAACCGTTCGATCAAGGCTACTGTCGTCTCCACACCCACATCGGCCTGGATAAGGAGTTCTTCCAGTTCCTGCCAGAGAGCCTCGTCCACCTCACCCCGGGCCAAGAGCCCCCTGATCCTCCCGAAATAGGAGTGCCGGGTTCGAGTTAGACTTTGCTGAACCTTCTTCCCAAACACCTTCCTACCCCTTACTAAATTATACCTCAAATAGGAGCCCACACAAAGAGCCCCTCTAGTCGAGAGCACCATATTATGCTATAATTTCCCACGGAGGGGAAGGTGTCGGAGGAAAAAGTGACCGTCGATGTAGTGATCCCGGTCTATAACGAGGAAGGGGTGCTGGAGCAGAGCATCTCTACCTTGGTGGCGTTCCTGCACGCCCGCTGCCCTTACGATTGGCGGGTAGTGATCGCCGATAACGCCTCCACAGATCGAACCTTAGAGGTAGCCAAGAGGCTCACTGAGCGGATCCCGGAGGTGGAGTTCGTCCACCTGGATGAGAAAGGCCGGGGACGGGCCCTGCGACGCGCTTGGATGGAGAGCGAGGCTGATGTGGTCAGTTACATGGATGTGGACCTTTCCACCAATTTGGAGGCTTTTCCTCCCCTCATCGAGGCCTTGATCAGCGGCGGCTACCATCTGGCCATCGGCTCCCGCCTCCAGAGAGAGTCGGTCATCGCCCGACAACTGAAGCGGGAGATCCTCTCTCGGGGCTATAATCTGCTCATCAAACTCTTCTTCTTCAACAAGTTCTCCGACGCCCAGTGCGGTTTCAAAGCCCTAACGCGTCAGGCGGCAAGGGAACTGGTCCCCTTAGTCAAAGATCAAGGCTGGTTCTTCGATACCGAACTCCTCCTGCGAGCCGAACAGA
>Ga0209978_10001101_pt1 | contig 11014 bp, 16 predicted proteins | sample BentaG_FD_182805 | JGI IMG/M metagenome (GOLD analysis project Ga0209978, IMG submission 182805) | Deep subsurface microbial communities from South Atlantic Ocean to uncover new lineages of life (NeLLi) - Benguela_00093 metaG (SPAdes)... | ecosystem: Environmental > Aquatic > Marine > Oceanic >...
GACTTATCTGAATCGTGCCATTCCAGCGCGTATCAACATTATACTAAGGAACATTAATACGAAGACCTTGAGGAGGAAGAATAAGGCATCAACAATAAAGGCAAGGACAGGCACTCCAATTCCGATTGCCGGAGAGAGATTATAGGGGAAGAATAGAGCCACTACCAGTGATACCATGGCAAAAGTCTTTATTATATCGCTGAGGTAGAACAAACACAGGTTCCTGCCTGAATATTCAACCAGCAGTCCTCCAGCAATCTCAGTTTCCGCTTCAGCTATGTCAAATGGTACCTTGGCGGCTTCTCCGGTGGTAACCACTATAAGGGTAAACAACAGAATCAATGAGCCAATTATCCCTATCGGTCCCACCAAATTCCATATCGGATATTGGGCAATGGTGGCTAACATGAATGGATTGGCAACGCCAGGCTCCTGACCGATACGCCAGGCGATAGCGACTATGGCTACGGCCAGAGGAAATTCATAGCTCATCATGATAACCATCTCACGCTGTGCCCCCACTGTGGCATAGGGAGAACTGGAGGCAAAGCCACCTAAGACAAAGGCAAGAGAGGGTATAATTAACAGGTATAGTATTAATATTGCGTCGCCAAATTCACTTAAAAGAGGTGGCTGCCCACCCCAGAATAAAGGTATGACGTAAAGTAGTAATAAAGTTGAGGCTATCAGACCAATAAATGGGGCAGCATTGAACAACCACGAGATTGAGCCCTCAGGTATGATGGTCTCCTTCATAAGCAGCTTCTGGACATCGCGGAAGGGCTGGACTATGGGGGGACCTACTCTCCCCTGCATGTGAGCCACCACCTTGCGGTCTATGCCTCGATAAACCATCCCGAAGAAGGCACCAACCAGCGCCAGAACAAATGAGCCAGCAATTATTACCAGGATGCTTAGCGGATAGTCAACACCTAGCAAGTTTAACACTTTAGCTTCCTCGTTTTCTCAATACTGAGTTCAAGTAAATCCCTGCCAGTAAGCAAAGATTTCTTGTTTATCTTCCGGTCAACAACCACTACTCTATTGGTGCAGGAGAAGCAGGGGTCAATAGAGGCAAAGGCTATTGGCACATCGGCAATCTGCCCACCCTTGAGTAGTATTGGTATGGCTAGAAGGTTTGGATAGGTGGGGGCTCTTACTTTCCAGTTGGCTAGGGTTTCTCTTCCAGCTTCCATGCGAACATAGTGGATAACCTCGCCTCTGGGTGCTTCGGCTCGCCCGACACCTTCACCTTCTGCTTTCTTCAATGTATTCAGGAGTTTAGCCGGCTTTGGTTCGGCAAGTATGGGACCGGATGGCATCTGCTCTATGCACTGCTCAATGATTTCGATTGCCTGTTTAATCTCTAGTAAGCGAACGATAATCCGGTCATAAACATCGCCGACCACAGTCCCGGTTAGCATATCCGGGGTAATGGCTTTAATATCCAAGTCAGCGTAGGCAGAGTAGGGCTGGTCTTGCCTGACATCCTTGGCTACACCGCTTGCTCTGGTGGTTGGCCCAACGATGCCGAGTTTTAGCGCCTCCTCTTCCTTCAGGATACCCACATTCTTTGTCCGCATTATTATCGTTTTATCTTTTAGGAATACTTCACCCAGCTTATCAAATATGCTCAAATAGTAATCCAGTGCCTGTCTAATTCTGGGGATTTGTTCCTCAGTAATGTCTCTTCTTACCCCACCAATCTGGAACATAGCTTTGGTGATACGGTTGCCGGTCACATATTCGATTATATCCATTACTTCTTCTCTAACCCGCCAGGCGAGGTAGAAAATGGTATCAAAACCAATCTCATGAGCGGCAATACCAGCCCACAATAGGTGTGAGTGGATTCGTTCCAGCTCAGCGATGATTGTCCTGATGTATTCAGCACGCTCAGGTGGGATGATTCCAGCGGCATGCTCGACAGCCATAACATATGCGAAAGGATGGCATATGTTGCAGATGCCACATATCCGCTCTGCCAGGTATATGTTCTGTATGGCGTTATTTCTATTCATCCCAAGCCATTCAATGCCACGGTGCACCTGTCCCAGAGCAATATCTACATCAACAATCTCTTCACCGTCAATGGTAAGGTCAAGCCGAACTGGTTCCTTCAGCGCCGGATGAATTGGCCCTATTGGTATAGTGTAACTTGCTTTTTTCATCTCACCTGTCGTCATTTTGGCTTCCTCCCCGGCAGCACCCTAAACATATCCTCTTTCGGTCCTGTCTCATCTGTTCGCCAGGGGTAAACACCCTCAGGGAAATCCTCGGGCAGGAACAGCCGCCGGTTATCCGGGATACCGACCACTTCTACTCCTATCATTTCTTGAGTTTCTCGCTCAGTAAATATGGCACCGGGAATCAGGTCGGTAATCGTTGGTATCTTCAGGTCATTCTTGGGTAGGCTGACACGGAGCCCAAGTGATATCTCCTGCAGATGTTGGCCGTAATATATGGTGAAATGATATATGAGCTCAACGTTATCCCCAAGGTCAGCGGATGAGATTATTGCCAGGTGGGGATATTCCTGGAGTTGGCAAATATGCTCTACCGCTTTTTTGAATGCCTCCCTCTTTACATGGAGCCAGATTATTCTGAAGAGGCTCTTTTTGACAGCAACCTCTTGTTCATAAATGTTGGAATCAATAAAGTTATCTCCCAGAGCAGTCTTGAAGCTGTCAACTATTGCTTGCGGGCTTAGTATTTCCACCTATATCACCCCCTGCTTTTCAGCCAGCTCCAGCTTTACCCAGGCTTTAGCTACTGCTTCGATAATGGCTTCAGGTCTGGGAGGACACCCGGGAACATAGACATCCACCGGTATAATCTGGTCTACTGGCCCCGCCAGATTGTAGGATTCGTAAAACACCCCACCTTCTGTACCACACCCACCAACTACCATGACCAACTTAGGGTCGGGTGTTTGCTCGTATATGCGCCTGACTCGTGGAACCATCTGCTTAATCACCGGACCTGTCACCAGTAATACATCGGCATGGCGGGGTGTGCCGACCAGCATAATGCCAAAACGCTCAACATCATACCTGGGGGTAAGTACCGCCAGAATCTCAATATCACATCCATTGCACGAGCCGGTATTAAGATGGTAAACCCACAGTGCTCTCTTGAATGCTTTTAGACTCATATACCCCCTCTCCTAACAGTGAAAAGTTCAGGATATTTCCCAGTGTACCTGGTAGACCCCTAAGCTGCCCCCCCCTTACCGGCAACAAGCAGGACTATGGCACCTATTGCCACCAGAATAACAAACCAAAGAATAAAATCGTTTATTATCCCCGTGTGTGGTCTCATGATGCCATTATAGTATCCTTTAAGGGCTTCAAAGAATCCCCAGTAAACATTACCAGCTCTCACGTGCCGCTGCTCTGGTTCAGGCACCTCTTCCCCAGATAGGAAAATCTTTGCTTGAGCAGTACCTTTTTTATATTTTTTCTGCCCGCGGCTCCTGAAGTAGAAGGCTATTGCCATCACCACGGCGAAGGCGATGACCCAGACGATAGGATTCCAAAAAGCATAGCCGAATTCAGCAATTAACATTCATCACCGCCCGTCATACACTTTCTACCAATCCAGAGGAGTTCCAATATCCTTATCCTCCTCCCATGATTGCTTGTATATAGGCTGCCTTATCTATTAGAGCACTTACCGCCGGATGAACCAGCCAGTCCACGACTAGCCCCGGGAACAGGCCAAAGAAAACAATGATTACAGACAGGATGGTCATACCAGCCATCATCGCTTTTGGCGCCTCTCTTACCTCTTTAAACTTTGGCAGCACCTGTCCGGTAAACGCTGAGAAGAAGGCTTTGATAAAAACAGCCAGGGTTATAATAGAGACTATTATGCCGATTACAGCTAGGATTGGATTAAATTGATAAACAGACTCGTAAATCAATATCTTTGAGGCAAAGCCATTGAAGGGAGGGATACCGGAACTGGCCAAAGCCCCGAGCAGGAACAATATTGCGGTGAACTTCATGCCATGAGCTAAGCCGCCCATCTCGTTGAGGTTTCTGGTGCCGATACGATAGAATAGTGCCCCGGCGGCTAAGAACAGGAGTCCTTCAAACAGGGCGTGGTTTATCATATGGAAGATACCACCGGTCATAGCCCCTACTCCATAAGCAGCCAGAGCCTCCGGGTTGCCCAAAACGGTTAGTCCAACCCCGACTCCAAGCAGCATAAAGCCGCTTTCACAGATACAATTATAGGCTATTAAACGCTTGAGGTCTGTCTGGAGGACAGCCATGGTAACGCCCACAAACATACTTAATATGCCCAGGATTATCACCATCCACCCTACCGTAACCAGGTTCAGGGTGACCCCATACAGGGTAAAGCAGGTCCGGAAGAGGGCATACATGGATACCTGGCTTGCCACTAACAGCACTGCCGTTATACTTGCCGGAGCCACAGAGTAGCCGTCTGGGAGCCACATGTGCAGGGGCACTCCCCCCAGTTTCATAACAAATGCCATTACCAGCAGGGCTAGGGCTATCTTATCCAGCGTTGTATACTGGATTACACTGGCAAGGGCACCTATATTGAGCAAATTGTATTGGGCATAGAACAAGCCGATAGCGAATAAGACCATCAAAGCAGCAGTGGCGGAGACAACTATATATTTGAGTCCACCTTCTGCTGAGTCAGCAAACCTGATTCTGAAAGCGGCCAGTGCTGCCCCTGAGATAGAGGCTATCTCTAAGAACACGAACAGGTTGAACAGGTCACCGGTGAACGCCATACCAAACACGCCAGCAACCAAAAGAAGCAGAAGGGTGTAGAACCTGTTCTGGCCTGTCTCTTTTTTCATAAAGGAAAAGGAATATATGGCTGCTGCCAGGGCTACAGTGCCGGTTATGATGCCCATAAATATGGATATGCCGTCCACTTCCAGAATTATGCGCACCGGTACCATATATTGCTCAGGGATGGTAAGGTTGGGTGAAATTGCGCCAAGGGTATAGACGTGTAACCCGTTAAGATAGATATCCCTGGCCAGGATTATGACTAGAAATTCAACGAACAGCAGGCTGGTGGCTACTAATATGTTTCTGGCCTTACTGCTTACCCTACCTATTAGTGGGGTTATAAATGCTGCCAGAAGGGGAATAGCTATTATTAAGATCGGAGAGTGAACTGTTAAGCTATCCAGCTTTCTATCCTTTCAACATTCTAGATTTTTCTGAATCAACGCTTCCCGTGCTACGGTAAATACGCACTATCATAGAAAGCATCAGTGCCAGCGTGGCTACAGCAATAACAATGCTGGTCAGAGTCAAAGCCTGTGGAACCGGTAACACCATAAGCTGCCCGGGGGCATGGGTATAAATAGGAGCAACCCCTCCTTCTCTATAACCCAGGGTGATTAGGAATAGGTTAACGCCTGACGCCATGATACTGAGACCCATAACCACCTTTATCAGATTCCTTTGGGTTACCATGATAAACAGGGAAATACTGATTAAGATGGCTACCGCTACAAAGGGAATATTAAAAGGGATATTTCCTGTCATTCCTCAACCTCCGTGAGGGTAGTGGCTAAAGCCATAACCAGAAGAATAGCACTTAACCCGGCAATGACTTTTAAGCCAACTCCCACATTCATCAGGGGAATTACTCCTCCAGTCCATATATCCCCTGGGTTGGCACCGGTAGGTGGAATATTACCGAAAACCGATGAGCCAACGAGGAAATTATAGAAAAACACGGTGGCTATCCCCCCGAACCCCAGGCCAATGAATATCAGCACTCCGCTGCTTTCCAATAGGGAAAGATGATGCTCCTTCAGTCTCTGGTGAACATAGGCAGAGCCGAAAGCAACAATAAACAGGGCTACACCAGAGGCAAACACGCCACCTCCTTGAAACCCTCCTCCAGGGGTCAGGTGCCCGTGCAGTATGACATATAAGCCATAGACAAAGACAAAGGGGACTATAATGCCAGCCATAGTGCGCACAATTTTAGACATCATTGCCTATTTTCCTTCTTTTTCCTCCTGAATAGTGTAACCACTCCTGTTACTGCTGCAAACAGAATTGTGGCTTCACCCAGGGTATCATAGCCTCTGTAATCAAAGACAACGGCCGTCACCGCATTGTTAGCCCCTGTTTCCATTTGTGTATTCTCGATGATGTAGTCATCCATTTGGGATGGGGGCTGGCCAAAGGGATGAATCAGCAATGCCGCACTTATTAGCAAGGCAATAACGATGCTTAAAAATATAGCTACGGCAATGGTTCTCACGCTTCCCCCTATGTTCGCTTTGTTGCTCTTATCGCCAGGATGTATATCGCTATGGTGATGGCTGCACCTACTCCTGCCTCGGCAATGGCCACATCAGGGGCTTGAAGCAGAAGGAATTCCAGGGCTAAGAGCAGACTAAAAGCAGCTAAAGTTATAGCAGCGACGATAAGGTCTTTGAATATGGCTACCAGTATGGCACATATCACAAGTAGCACCGGTATAACTATATGTAAAATTCCTGATTCAATCATCTTTTTCTTCTTCCAGGTCATCTACCACTGCCCTGGCTGGTTTGACCCCGCTCCGGTGTGCTGCCCGGCTCATAGCGTGGGCACTGGTAGGATTAGTCAATAAGATGGCGAATAGGGCAATAAGGGCATGGATGGTCAGTATTGATTGTGGTGAGGAAGCACCTTCTGCTACCCAGGCGTTTACTGACTGGATAACTACTGCGCCAATTAAGAAAATTGAGCCGAAGGTGGTGCACTTCGTTCCGGCATGAAGCCTGGTGTAGACGTCAGGGAAACGGAGCAGGCCAACTCCCCCCAGTAGGTTAAAGAAGCATCCAATACCAATGAATATGTAGGTGATTATGTTTAATATCATCTAGAATGTGCCCTTTTCTATATACTTGGCAATAAAAAGCGTGGTCACGAAGGAGAGCAAGGCATAGACTATAGCCACATCAATGTATATTACTTCCTCAAAGGCAACTCCTAATATCACCATGCCGACTACTACCATAGTGTTTAAGGTATCCAATCCTACTAGTCGGTCAGGAGGGGTAGGCCCAAGGAATATTCTCATAATAGTTATGGTGATACAAAATGCTAGGAATACGGCAACAGGAAGCCACGGCATTAGTCAGCTACCCTCCTTGCCCAATTAGGGAACGGACCACAGACGAATTTAAAATCTCTGGGCATCTTTTCTAAGGCTTCTTTCTTTACATTTATCCAGTGAACGTACAGGTCATTTGTTTCCTCATTTACCTCTACACTTAGTGTCCCTGGAGTCAAGGTTATCGAGTTAGCCAGCATGGTTATGGCCAGGTCTGTCTTCAACTTGGGAGAAATCCTGACTATGCCTGGGTTTATCCTTCCGGTTATTACCCGATAGGCAACATCAATATTTGCCTTGGCCATTCCCCAGAAGAAGGGACCCACAATATAGATAAGAAATAAGAAAAACCTCTTTGGATTTAGCACGCGGAGGTTTTTCTTGAAGAACATGTTCCTGGCTATGGCGCCTACTATTAGAGCCAGAATAGCCCCAATGATTAGTTCTTCTTTGCTCCAAAGAAACAAATTACCAGAGGGAATAGTCAAAATAAGGAAGAAAGCAAAAGCCCAAACCGAGGTTACTAAGAATGCTACCATAATGAAGTACCTGCTTATTATACGCAGGTATTTCAAGCATGTCAATACCACAATGTGGTACAGCTACTGTCAAGGTTCCCTGTTCTTGAGGGGATTTAGTTGAACTTCACTAGCTTGTAGCCAACTTTCCATTCGGTGACAATGAACTCAGCAGTACTGGGGTGTTCACGAAACTTGGCTCTGAGTCGCTGAATATATGCCTTAAGATAATCGGTGGCGCTAGTGTACTCCTCTCCCCATACTTTCTCCAAGAGTACGCGATGGGGCACTATATGTCCGGCATTTTGGGCCAAGCATTGCAGCAGGTTGTACTCAATAGGAGTCAGCTTCACTAGCTTCCCATCAAGGCGAACCTCACGGGTACTAAAATCAATGCGCAGGTTACCACTTTGGAAAGGCTTGATGCTTTCTTTAAGCTGGGCTATGCCAGCCCGACGCAATACTGCCTTCACCCTGGCTAAGAACTCAATATGGTCAAAAGGCTTGATAATGTAATCATCAGCACCCGCCTCTAGGCTCCTAATAAGGTCCATCTTCTGGTCTCTTGCTGAAAGGATGATGGCGGGCACATCAGAGAAGAGACGGAGCTGGTGCAATACTTCCATACCATCCATATCAGGTAAGCTTAAATCCATAATGACGGCATCGGGTGACTCAGCCTCTACCAGTTGCAGTCCCCTGCCTGCCTCTCCTGTGGAAAGAATAGTGACATCTGGCCACCTCAGCCTGAAGCACAGGGAAGTAGCTTCCACTATCTCAGCATCATCATCAATTATTAGCACTTTCATTGCTTATGCTGCCAAAGCACTTCTATACTCCTGAATGTGCCAGGAGGCTACATTATAGTCTATAATTATGCCTCTTGTCAATATTATTAGGCATTTTAATTAAATAAGTTGATAAATCCCGCCGAAAGTTAGTATAAATAATCAATTGTTTATTAACTACTGTATTTTGCGCTATACTTAGACAAGGCCAGCGTAGCTCAGATGGCAGAGCAGCGGTTTCGTAAACCGCAGGTCGATGGTTCGAATCCATTCGCTGGCTCTTCTAGAACGTCCTTCAGGAGCAAGCAGGCGTGGGACTTTACATAGAGATAGGGTCATGCCCAAGAGATGGCTGGTCAGCATACTGATACTTATGTTCCTGGTTGCTGGCTGTGCCCAGCCACCACGCGGGACCATGGTCACTACAACACAACAATATCATCGCCGTTCCCGCCTCTGGCCCAGCAGCACAATTGCCCGGCTGAAATAGCAAAACCGCATGTCTGCTCGCCTATGACCATCGCCCGGAGCCAAGCGACCAGTGGCAATTTGCCTTTCTTGAGAAATTAGGTGGTGTCCCGTTGGTCAAAGTGTTTTCGGCACCGAACAATTATTGGGGCACTGCCGACCCTCATGAAATTGAGAGTCACTTAAAATCCGGGGACCTCTTCCGCACAATCAAGTACCGGCCATTAGAAACGGAGTTCATTGGGGAAGCTCTCCCGGATTGGCACAATTTCCAATGGTGAGCACTGGGTGTTCAGGACAAAGTGCCCCTAGTCAAACCTCACAATTTCGGTCACCAGCAAATTCAAACAGGTTCTAAGACCGGTACTGCCAGAAGGTCACTCCCTTGCGATGAGCAACATTAGCCCGGCCACTGCTTTGTAGGCCGTGGGTATATCCTCCCCCATCCACTCGATAGTGCGGCCATCTACCCGCTGACTGCCAGGCACCAGTTCAGCCATGTCAGCACCAAGGGCTCGCTGGAAGGTGACCCGCACCCTGATAGGTGGTGTCACTACAAAGGGAGCGATGTTCAGTTTTAAGGCACGCTCTGCCGCTTCACGGATACGCTGACAAGACACCTTGGGATGCAGACTTTGAGCCGCGGTGCGGGTCACGCCATCCTTAACAGCCACCGTCTCAATATCCCCCAGCAGTGCCCGCGCTTCTTCCGTTACCGCCCTGTCGCCCGTAACCAGGACAACCGGCACGCCGTAGGCTCCCACTAACGCTGCGTTGAACCCAGTTTCACCTACGGCCTGCCCGTTAAGCTGCAGTTGGACAACTTGGCCTGTGTAGGTATGCTCCAGCACCGCTGCGCCTGTTCCTGACGCCGCATGGTAACCGATAAAAAACACGGCGTCTACATCAGAACTGATGCCCTGCACCATGCCAAAGGGCTTGGGCCTGCCAGAGATTAACGTTGCCGCTGGGTTGAGTTCCTCAATCAGAATGTTGGCCATTTGACCGTGGCTGTCATTCACGACGACTTGCTCTGCTCCGCCAGCTAAGGCACCCTCAATGGCCGCATTGGCCTCAGCAGTCATCAGCTTGCGGAAGCGCTCATACTCCTTGTGATTAGAGGATGTGTCATCCCTCTTCACCACGCCTGCAATACCTTCCATATCTACTGAAATCAACACTTTCATGGCCGCTCCTCCAGAGGTTTGTAGGTTTAGGGCGATTATACCACGAGTGGAAAGTAGTGCCAAGAGAGAAATATTGGCCCTCTGTGTCATCAGCTTCTTTATGGAGGTAACATAATGGGCTTTCTTTCAAAGGGATGATAGAACAAGCTCTGTTCCTTGCTAACTGAGGTAGTATCAATTATACTTGTACCATGGTAAAGGAGGGAAAAGCGATGGGAAAGTCCATACTTATCATCGGTGCTTCTATCTTTCTGATTGTTGGGACTATTGGTCTTCTGATCAATGAGTTTGCTTTCAATTGGGGGAGATGTGCTACCCTGACATTTGCTGCAATAAATATTGTAGGGCTTGCTACTTTGGCTTTCGCACATTGGGGTATGAAAAGGACACCTAAAACATAAATGACAGGGATTTACTAAGCCCCGTTTCGCTACGTGAGAGGTCATCTATCCTCCCCAATAGTTGGAACCCTCAGCCATTGTCATTGATGGTCACCTTAGTTCTATCTTCAGCAAACTCTATCGCCCTTGTTGGGCACAAGCGCCTCAATTTCAAAGGGTAGAGTCCCAGCTCATTCCACCAATTAACCCGATTACCTTCACAGCCTCCTCTTCTCAGGCAGATTGCCAAGAGTGTGTCTTGAGCCTTTTATGAAATTACTAATTGCAGCTCTAAACTGGAGGCCTGGTGTTAGGTGGTGGCGGATTAAGCATACCAATCCTAAAGTGTTGACCTGTCTCCTTACGCTTCCAGCGCACCCTCTGCATTAGTGGCCAAACCAACGTAATGGCTCCCTCATCGTGAAGTGGACACTCTTTCACGCAGGCACCACCGTAAAAGCACTCATCAGGATGTAATATGATAGGTGGCTTCCCTTTCTCTGGATTTGGTATGAAGACATCAGCCATACAGACTTCCACACACGTGTTGCAACCAT
>Ga0209978_10001102_pt1 | contig 11009 bp, 9 predicted proteins | sample BentaG_FD_182805 | JGI IMG/M metagenome (GOLD analysis project Ga0209978, IMG submission 182805) | Deep subsurface microbial communities from South Atlantic Ocean to uncover new lineages of life (NeLLi) - Benguela_00093 metaG (SPAdes)... | ecosystem: Environmental > Aquatic > Marine > Oceanic >...
AGTATACCCGGCACCGTCGAATACTAAATGGTGCCCAGCGGAACCGCTGTGAAGGTTTGTCTTCGTGTGATGTGACCGGAAGTGATGATTTGCTGGCGAAAGTGGAGGCTTGCGGCCCGTCGAGGGTGAAGCAATTTGGCTCTTACAACTATGGCTCCATGCCACTGAGGAACCTGGACTGGATCAGTTTTGTGCTGGCAAGGGTGTCCCAGAATTGAGTTGTTACCCTTTGGTGCGAGAAATCAAGTTTCATTTCAGGAGGGGTGATTGTGGGCGATGATACTCTCATTCTAGCCGACATGTCATGGCCGGAGCTGGAGCGGATCTTGCCGTCTGTCAAGTTGGCGATAATTCCGACAGGATCCTGCGAGCAGCACGGGCCGAATATGACTCTCCAGACCGATGCGGGGATATCCTATGCTCTGGCTGAGCGCATTGCTCAGCGGCTATATCCCCGCGCGCTATTGACGCCAGTGGTGCCGTTTGGCTTTTCATTTCTGCACAAGAACTTCCCAGGGATGATCACCCTTCGCCACGAGACATTAGCCGGTATCATCGAGGATATGGTCGTCAGCCTTAAACGCATGGGCATCAAGGCCTTCTTGATTGTCAACGCACATGGTCACAATATGCCCTGCTTGCGGGTGATCATGACCAAGATCAGACACGAGCAGCAGGTTAAGATCGCTACGTCCTACTATATCAGCCTCGCCAGTGACGTGATCAAGGAAGGACTCGAGTCGGACAGATACGGCCATGCCTGCGAGATGGAGGTGTCCATGGCTCTCTATTTGGCGCCACGCCTGGTCAAACACGGTCAACTCACAAAGGGCGATCTAAAGCCTTTGCCCTATCCATACTCAAGAGGCGAGATCTCTCTGGCTTGGCCTTTCACCTATGATCAGCTGACGGCCAATGGGGCATTGGGGAATGCTCCAGCAGCGTCGCTTGAGTTCGGTCGAGAGATCACGGAAACAACTATCTCTCGAACCCTGGAGTTCGTGGAGGCGTTGTTAGCCGAGGGTTCACCAGAATGGGATTGACTGCCAGACACGAATGGGCCGAGTGACCAGTAGTTAACCAGGAGGCAAGAGGAAGGCTCGTGAAAGCCCTTTCAAGAGAACGGCTCAGTCATGTGCTGAGTCCTAATCTTCCACCGATTGCAGAAATCGAGACGGGGGAGACCATATCGGTGGAGACCGAGGACACCTTCTGCGGCAGGCTGCGGCAGCCAGAGGAGATAGAGGATTTTCTCGCCTTCCTGGCCCGGTCTTCGGAGCCCGTTGGCCGGTTCAATCCGGTCATCGGGCCCATCTCGATAGTGGGCGCTGAAGCTGGAGACGCCATAGCAATCACCGTGAAGGGAATCGAACTGGATAGTCAGGGAGTAACCTGCTTTCGACCCGGTGTGGGATCGTTCCCTGACTGGTTCGATGAGCCCCGAGCCAAAATCCTCCCCATCAAAGAGGGCTTCATCCAGTGGGACGAGCGTATTCGGATCCCCACCAAGCCTATGATTGGGCTGCTGGGAGTGGCTCCGCCCTATGAAAGCCTGGCCACCGGTAAAGCAGGAACCTATGGTGGGAACATGGACTGTGAGGCCATAACCACCGGGAATACGCTCCTTTTGCCCGCCTACCATCCAGGTGCTTTACTGTACGTTGGGGATGTCCATGCGGTTCAAGGAGATACAGAGTTCTCCTGGGTGGCTGTGGAAGCGAGGGCGCGTGTTATCCTCTCAGTGGATGTGGTGAAGGGGCGGCCAAGTGCCATGACTTGGCCTCGCGTTTATACTCCCAAGTCGATCATTACCATTGTTTCCGCTCGGCCCTTGGACGAGGCATTGGCAGGGGCGTATCGAGAGATGATTCTGTGGTTAGAGGAGGAGTTTGGTTTCGACCGGGGGGAAGCCTACATGTTGCTGGGTCAGGTCGCCGATGGGCGTATCTGCAATATGTTCACCGCTCGTTGTGTCTTTCCCAGGTGCTATTTACCGGAGCAGCCTACATGGCCCAGAAACTAGTTGGTTCCATGTTTGTCTACCCTTGGGACATGAGAGCGTTCCTGTGCCATCGGTCAGCCAGTCGAGTTGATAGACTTAAGGCAGGTCACTAAGATGCAGGCTCCAATCTGAAGAGGGGGAAAGTCAGATGCGAACACGTTGGTCCGAGTTGAGATCCCCCGAGTTGGCAGAGGCGGTTGCCCGGAATGCGGTGGTTGTAGTGCCGGTTGGCGCAACAGAACAGCACGGCCCTCACCTACCAGTCGGGACTGATACCCTGATAGGCAGCCAGATCGCACGCCAGGTCTGCGAAAGAGTTCGCGATAAGATAGTAGCGATCTACCTGCCGGTTGTATGGACGGGATACTCTCCTCTGCATGTTGACTTCGGAGGGACAATAACCCTGGAAGCCGAGACATTCCTCCGACTGATCTGCGATATCTGCCGGAGCATCTGGTCGCAAGGGTTTCGGCGGATATTGCTTCTCAACAGCCATGGCAAGAACAGATACCTTCTCAGCGCAGCGGTGGGTGAACTGAGCTATCGGCACGGTGTCTCGGTGGTACAGATGAACTACTGGAATCTCATCGCAGAGTATCTAAGAGAGTGGCGCGCATCGAAGTTGGGTGGTATCAATCATGCCGGCGAGATGGAAACTTCCTTGATGCTCCACCTCCATAGCGACTGGGTGCGCATGGAAGATGCAATAGAGGAAATCCCCACCCCTACCTCGCCCTACTTGACCTACGATTTCGCAGTTCCAAGAGCGATAACCGTAGAGAGAAAGGTGGCCGAACTATCGGATAGCGGCATCATAGGTGATCCGACCGTGGCCACGGATGCTCGGGGACAGGAGCTTTTTGAACATATCGTCCAAGATATCAGCCGCTTCTTGCTTGAGTTCGATGAGTGGCCTGAATAGCACTCCGGCGCGGTATGGTTGTCGAACGAGACATCCCGGGAAGCTGCGCGATAGCAAGGTTGGTACGTATGTGATCAGATTGTTACCAGGGGGAGATAGATGTTGACAGAAGAATCCAGGATCATGGTGATAGGCGCTCACGCGTCGGATTACTGCTCGCGCTGTGGAGGCACACTGGCGCTCTACGGCAGGAAGAATGGCAAGGCCAAGATTCTCCTTGTATCTTATGGGGAGAGGGGAGAATCGCCCAGTCTGTGGAAGGAACGCCCTGGCATCACGGAGGAGGAGGTCAAGAAGATCCGGTGGGAAGAAGCGGTCCGGGCTGCGGAGATCCTTGGTGCCGAGATCGTTGCCCTGGATTTTGGGGACAACCCATTGCTGTTTGATCGGGAGCGGCTCCTGATTCTGACGCGCGAGATGCGACTCTTCGGTCCGGACATTGTATTGACTCATTGGACCACAGACCCATACAATCCTGATCACGAAACAGTGGGCAAAACGGTGTTAAACGCCTGTCACTATGCCACAGTACCTGGGGTCGAGCCAGAAGTTCCCTATCTACCGGCCCATCCCCGAGTATTCTTTTTCGAGCCAGATGTTCTGGCGACACCCCTCAGCAAGTTCGATCCCGACGTGTACATCGACGTTACCGAGGTCTGGGACATCAAAATGGAGGCCTTGCGGCAGTTTGTGACCCAACGATATCTTGTGGACTATCACAGGATGTACGGTGAATATCGGGGGTTCCACGCTCGGTCCTTGGGGAATCTACCAGATTGTCAGTATGCTGAACCTTTTCGTAGGTACCAACCATATGCGGGGAGATATTTGGTCTGATGATTATTCTCTCCACTAGATGCAGGTACACGTGGTGCTAGGCTGTCAGGGCGCAAGGACCAGGTGGCGACAGAGAAGGAGGGACGGCTAGTGGTATTCTCACCTCAAGGGATCATCCCAGCCTTGATCACCCCATTTAACGATGATGAGTCTCTAGATGAAGAGGGCCTCCGGGGCGTCGTCAATTACGTGCTTGGGGGCGGGGTTCACGGGGTTTTCATCGCAGGCAGCCAAGGGGAGTCGTATGCCCTGTCTTGCGATGAGCGTCGGCGCATGCTGCGTGTCGTTGTGGAAGAGGTGAATGGTCGCGTGCCAGTATACGTAGGGACTGGGGCGGTCACGACGGCGAAATGCATCAAGCTGACACGAGAGGGCGCCGAACTGGGGGCTGACGCCGTATCCATCGTCACACCATACTTCATCAAGCCGACCCAGGCGGAATTAATAGAGCACTATCGCACGATCGCTCAGGCCGTAGAGATCCCCATCGTCCTCTATAACCACCCCCTTCGGACGGGTATCAATCTCGAAACGGCGACCGTGAAAACCTTGTCCCAGGTTGAGAATATCGTGGGGATCAAGAACAGCGGCGCCGATCTCGGTCAAACGATGGACTACCTCCTAGCCTGCAAACAACCCTTCTCAGTCCTTTCGGGCTACGATGCAGTGATCTTCCCCACGTTGATGATGGGGGGGGCTGGCGCTGTCACAGCCTGTGGGAATGTGGTCCCTCGATTGTTCGTAGATCTGTATGAGGCGGTGCAGATGGGAGACTGCACTCGAGCCCGCGACCTCCAGTTGAGACTATTCCCTCTAAGGAAGGCATTTGCTCTCGGCACGTTCCCCAGTGTGGTCAAGGAGGCCATGAATCTTCTCGGCTATCGTGCTGGTCTTACAAGAGCCCCTGTGGGGGGACTCGACGATGATGGAAGGGAAGCCCTGAAGCAGATCTTGAGAGAGTTAGGCGTCTTTCCCTGAAGCACTTAGGGCCGACTTCTGCCCGGAGAATTGAGTGCCGGAGAGGAGGAAGCTATGCAGGAACCATGGCAAACCTACATGCAGCTAGGCATTGTGCATTTCATGATCTTTCCGGAGATCATCCGGGGCGAGGGTCCCATCGTGGAGACAGCTACGCGGATCGCAAAGGATCCTTTCTTCGAGGTCCTTGAGGTGGGGCTGGTCAATGAGAAGGCGACGCTGGCCGAATTGAAGAGAGTAATCGAGGATGCGCACATGATGGTGGGTGTGGGGGCCCAGCCGGGTCTGTTGCTCAACAAACTCAACCTAGCCGCTCTCGATGAAGCCGAACGAAAGAGGGCTGTGGCTCAGGTTAGGGCCTCCGTCGACCAGGCCTACTTTCTGGGGGCCAGGCTTGTGGCCCTCCTGGATGGGCCCAACTCCTACCCTGGCCCTGAGAAGGTCGATGCGGCGAAGGCCCAGTTAATTAAGTCGCTCAAGGAATTGTGCGCCTATGCCCAGGAGAGGGCTGACGACTATACCCTTACTATCTCCCTTGAGGTGTTCGACCGCGATGTGGATAAGCGATCTCTCTTGGGGCCAGCGCCAGAGGTAGCAGAGGTGGCAGCGCAAGTCCGGACGGAGTATGACAACTTCGGAGTCACCGTTGACCTTTCGCACTTGCCACTTTTGGGCGAGAGCCCACGTCAGGCACTCAGGCCGGTAGAGGAATACCTGGTGCACATCCACGTGGGAAACTGCGTATTGAGGGACAAGGATCACCCTGCCCACGGTGATTATCACCCACCCCTTGGCTGTCCAGGTGGCGAGAATGACGTAGATGAACTGGTCGAGTTTCTTGAGGTGTTGTTCGAGATCGGCTATTTCGAGAAGGAGCTGCCTACAGGCCGGCCGGTAGTGACCTTCGAGGTGAAGCCGCTGCCTGGCGGCGACCCAGAGCTAGTGATCGCGGGCACTAAGAGAGTATGGAATAGCGCCTGGGCGAAATTGAAACTCTAGGCAGGGTTCCTCTGGAGAAGTCTAGGTTCGTTCAATCTTGGGATTGAAGCGACCGCGTTAAGGAGAATGCAATGAAACCGAAGGCATACGTGACTCGGATCCTCCCTGATAAGGCCTGGGAGATGATAGAGAAGTTCTGTGAGGCGGAGGTTTGGGAAGGGGAATTGCCTCCACCGCGAGAGGTGCTCTTTGAGAAGGTTACGGAGATAGAGGGGCTTCTCTGCCTCCTCACCGATGAGATCGATGCCCCGCTGATGGACGCCGCACCTGAACTCAAGGTGATCAGCAACTGCGCGGTGGGGTATGACAACATCGATGTGAAGGCAGCCACGGAGCGGGGCATCATCGTAGGCAACACCCCGGGCGTCTTGACCGAGACCACTGCTGATTTGGCCTTCGCCCTACTTATGGCCACCGCCCGTCGCATACCCGAGGCTACTCGCTTCGTTCGGGCTGGAAAGTGGAAGACCTGGGGGCTTACCGTTCTCTTGGGCCAGGATATCCATGGGGCCACCCTAGGTATTGTGGGGATGGGCAGGATCGGCAGTGCCGTGGCCAAGAGGGCTTCGGGCTTCGGGATGAAGATCTTCTACCACGATGTATTGCGTAGAGAGGAGTTTGAAGAGGAGTTGGGGGTTGTATTCACCGATTTGGAGAGGCTTCTCAGGGAATCCGATTTCGTCACCCTTCATGTGTCCCTTGCAAAGGAAACCCACCATTTGATAGGCAGGAAAGAGCTCGAGATCATGAAGCCCACCGCCATTCTCATCAATACCTCCCGAGGCCCCATCGTAGACCAAGAAGCGTTATACGATGCTTTGAAGTCAGGCCAGATCGCTGCCGCTGGCTTAGATGTGACCGACCCCGAGCCGATATCACCTGATGATCCTCTTCTATCCCTAGACAACTGCGTGGTCTTACCCCACATCGGCTCGGCTAGCATCGCTACGCGCACCAAGATGGCAACCATGGCTGCTGAGAACCTCATCGCTGGGCTTAAGGGCGAGATGCCGCCCAATCCTGTCAATCCAGAGGTCTTGTCTAGCCGAGTAGGTTAAGAGTGTCGAGTGTGAAGCATCAATAGCAGAAGTTGCCAAACACCCGCCGAGTGCTTGCTTCATCTACTTCTCAAAGCACTGCTGTGAACAGCAGTCGTGAGCGATGCTGATAGAATGATCCCGGGGGCGCGTTTGCGAAAGTCAACAGAATGCTGAGTGCCTCCATCATCTCTTGAGATGGGTATGCTTATCTTATAGAGAATCCCCTTGATTGTATTGACACGCACTGCTGCGATGGACTAGACAAGGCGAGAAAAACGCCTAAGATAATGTGACAGACTCGACAGCAGACATCATCGAAAAGGGCGAGAGGAGAGGTTGAACGGAACTCTCGACTCCTCCAACGATTCATCGAGCATCCGCGCTCACAGGACACAAGGAAGCCGACAATCAAATCCTATTCGAGTGACCTGAAAGCTATTTGGCAGGTGGTTCCGCGAAACAATGAGAGAGAACCAACGCCCTAATCGATGACGCCGCACAAGCTATCTCTCCGTCAATCAGCCCTTGTTGTCTGGCCGAAAGCAGGGGTGCAGTCTCCCTGAGATTGGTCAGCTCCTCATTGACGCCTGAGGCCGCTAGCCGAATAGGGAACCTCGATCACTAGGCAAGGCCCCTTCATGCTCAGTCGGAGGCGGCCTCTTCTCTACCACTTTACATAGGATTACGCAACAAGCTAAACCCCGAGATCGTCCCAAATCATACGCTCTTGCTGCAGATAAGGCAATTGTCCTTCCGTCAGTTCCTAGATCCCTTCAATTTGTAAGCCTGTTCCAGGATTTCTACTAAATGCAAAACCTCCATCTCTATCTTCGCCTTCCTGAGACCATATCTAAGTTGCATTAAACAACCAGGGTTGGAGGTTACCACAGCCTCCGCCCCAGTGGCCGCAATATTGTCCACTTTGCGCATGAGAACTCTTTCCGAGATATCACCATGGGTTATGTTGTATACTCCACCGCTACCACAGCATCGATCAGACCCCTTCAGCTCTATGAACTCTAACCCGGGGATGGAGCGCAACAGTTGGCGAGGCTGGTCTGCTATCCCCTGGGCGTGGACTAGATGACACGCATCATGATAGGTGACCCTTTTTCTTAGTTCTCCAAGAGGCGAGGACAGGTTAACGGCAAGGAACTCGCTAATATCCCTCACTTTCCGGCTAAAGGCGGAGGCCTTGGCAGCATAGACCTGGTCATCTTCTAAGAGTTCACCATACCCTTTTAGCATCGCCCCGCAAGCAGCGCAGTTGGTGATTAGAGCCTCCGCCTCCACCGCAGAAAGGATATCGAGATTGCGCCGCGCCAAGGCCTTGGCTATATCCACTTCCCCCGCTCCCATATGGGGCGCACCACAGCAGACCTCGCCGGCAGGGACCACCGTCTCGTAGCCGTTCTTGGCCAGGACTCGCATCGTCGCCCAGTTGATTGGGGAGTAGAGGATATTCATTATGCAACCAGGAAAGAGGGTCACCACTCCTCGCCTCTCTCCCTCCGCTGGTTGATGGTGAAAGGAGGCAGGGAAGAAGCGTCCGGGCAACGGAGGGAGCAGTGCCTCCATGGCGTCCAACGGGCTCGGCAACAGCGAGATGGCTCCCACTCTGTGAAGAAGCCCCTTAAGAGAACGCTGATAGAGGCGAAGGAGAGAACCCAAAGCCCCCAACCGTCTGGGATGGGGAAAGAGCCCGTGAAAGATCCATCGGCGCAGAGCCCTCTCCCAAATTGAATGATGCCTTACCTTCTCTATCTCCCCCCTATTGACTTCGATATTGTGGCCAGGCTTCACTGCTGCTGGGCAGTTGGTATCGCAGTTTTGACAGGCGATGCATAGGTAGTTCTGGATGGTTAGGCTCTTCAATTGAGGTTGTGATATCTGGGGGTCTAGGCCGGGGATGCTCATCAAATAGGCAGGGCCGTAGAAAAGGTCAGGGCTCTCCGCCACTACAGGGCAGGTCCCGTCGCATACCAAGCATTCTATGCACTCCGGCCAAGTGGGATCGTCCGGGGGACGGGGGGGCATTAGGGGGAAGGTTGGCCTCCCCTCGAAGAAGGAGACAATCCGCTCCTCGTAGCGGTCTCGAGCCACTATGAGATCTTTGATCACCGGGAAGTTGGGCAAGGGCTCTATTAGGATCTCATCCCCTTTTACCACCTCTTGACAACTCAGGACCGGCTTACCGTTTGCAGAGACGGCGCAACTGCCACACTTTCCCATTCCACAGGAGGAGCGAAAGGCTAAACAGGGGTCTTGCTCCTGGCTTATGATGCGCAGGAGGTCCAAGACGGTCACGGGAGGAGTGTATCTCACCTGGTAGTCCTGGCACCAGGACTCTCCAGAGTCGTATCGGAAAACGCGTACCTTGACCTCTCTATCCATCGATCTCTGCCATCACTGGACGAAGGGAGGTTCTGAATTCCTGACCCTCCAATTGGAGGAGCACGTTTTTCAGCCAAAGGCGATCATCCTTTTCAGGGTAGTCCTCCCGGTAGTGGGCCCCTCGGCTCTCCTCCCTCACCAAAGCGGAGGTGACCATCGCCTTGCCCACCAGCAAAAGGTTCTCCGCCTCCAAGTAACTCACCAATTCTTGGTTATATACCAGCCCATTGCAAGCCACGCGCGCTTCGGAGAGATCCGCCTCCAGTTGATCCAACCTTTCCAAGGCCTCAGTCAGGGAGTCCTGGCTACGCACGACGCCTGCCTTCTCCCACATGATCTCCTGTATGGCCCTCTTGACTTCTATCGGTCTGACTCCTCCGGCTCTTCTTTCTAGAGGGCTGCGAATCCGTTGATCCTCCTCTTTCACCTGCTGGTGGTGGACCTCCGTTGGTGGTGACTCGAGAGCCCATCTGGCGGCCCACTCCCCTGCCCGGGCCCCGAAGACCAATAGATCAGCGAGGCTATTGCCTCCTAGCCTATTCGCCCCATGAATCCCTCCTGCCACCTCGCCAGCGGCGTAGAGGCCCGCCAGATTGCTCTCTCCTCTCTCGTTGATCTCGATTCCTCCCATGAAGTAGTGAACCGCGGGAGCTACCTCGGCCATCTCCTTCTTGAGATCCAACCCTCGCTTCAGACAAAAGTTGTATTGATCCAAGTAACTCAAGAATACTCTCTCCGGAGTTTCTCGCGCATCCTTGAAGACCCCACCGTGTTCCGTCCCTCGTCCAGCCTTCATCTCGGAGTAGATGGCCCGGGACGTTATGTCACGAGTGGAACCCTCTAGCCTCTCTGGATCATACCTCTCCATGAACCTCTCCCCATAACGGTTGAGTAGCTTCCCCATTATGCCTAGAGCGAACCCTTTGACCGATGGGGGAAAGACGAGAGACCTGGGGTAGAATTGGACCTGTTCCATATCCGCCATCACGGCCCCCGCCCTCAGGGCCAAGGCCAAGCCGTCACCGCTATTTGACGCCCTGCTGGTACTCATAGGGTAGAGTTGAGCGACCCCTCCGGTGGCTAAGACCACCGCCCTAGCCCTAAAGGCCACGAGCTCTCCCGAGCGGCAATCGATACCTACAGCGCCCACCACGTGCTCCCCGCTGGTGAGGAGAGCAGTCACAATGGTATCTTCTTGGAATTTGACCCCTACTTGAAGGGCTCTCCGGCGTAAGGTCTTGGCGATGGCCAGACCCACCCGATCGCTGCGCACCAGAACGCGAGGGTAGCGATGTCCCCCCGATTGAAGCAAGAAATAGCGGCCATCCGCTTCGCGATCGAAGGTTAACCCCCACTCCTCCAATTCTGCCACGCGCTCCGGAGCCTCGTCTATTAGGATGCGCGCCAGCTTTTCATTGTTGAGGAACTGGCCGCCTTCCAGGGTGTCGTGAAGCAGCACTTCCGGACCATCGCCGGGGAGGTGCCAAGGGCCCACGACGCTCAGCCCGGAGGCCATCACCGTGTTCCCGCTCCTGCCCACCAGTCCCTTGTCAACCAGGAAGGTCCTAACGCCAGCCTCGGCGGCGCGGATAGCGGCCCACAACCCAGCGCCGCCCGAGCCAACCACGAGGACATCCGTCTCTATGGTCCTCAAGCCCCTCACCTCTCATTCGGTGCCGACTCAAGACTCCTTTGGTGCCCCGTCATCCTGGCAATTCGCAAACCCGTTCTAGTGAATGCAATGCTTCGTTGACCTATTGTACACAATGGATCGTCCCTGTCCATTCGACAAAATACTTCCGATGGTAGATAGTGCAAATGCGCTTGGACGCAAGCC
>Ga0209978_10001103_pt1 | contig 11009 bp, 9 predicted proteins | sample BentaG_FD_182805 | JGI IMG/M metagenome (GOLD analysis project Ga0209978, IMG submission 182805) | Deep subsurface microbial communities from South Atlantic Ocean to uncover new lineages of life (NeLLi) - Benguela_00093 metaG (SPAdes)... | ecosystem: Environmental > Aquatic > Marine > Oceanic >...
TTGAGCATTCAGGAGATATTCTCCATAATATTCTCTTTCTCCGGTAGAGGGATTTCTTGTAAATCCAACTCCCGTTCCCGAACCATCACCCATATTACCAAATACCATTTCTTGAACATTTACTGCTGTCCCCAAATCATCAGGTATTTTATTAATTCTTCTATAAGTTATAGCTCTTTTATTATTCCAAGAATTAAATACAGCATCAATAGCCATCTCTAATTGAACTTTAGGTTCTTGAGGAAAATCTTTACCAGTTTCTTTTTTAACTAAGTCTTTATATTTTTCCACTAATTTTTTTAAACCTTCAGTATTAATTTCATTATCTAATTTTATCTTTAGTTCTCTTTTAATCTCTTCTAAAAGGTGTTCAAATATATTATGTTCAACGCCTAATACTACATTACCAAACATCTGTATAAATCGTCTATAACTATCGTAGGCAAAACGTTCGTTATTGGTTTTCTTAATAATTCCTTGAATAGTAATATCATTCAAACCAAGATTTAAAACTGTATCCATCATTCCGGGCATAGAAATAGCTGCACCTGAACGAACAGAGACTAATAGCGGATTTTTTGGATCTCCTAATTTCTTCTTAGATATTTTTTCTAACTGATTTAATTTCTCTGTTATCTGTTCTTTTAGTCCTTCAGGGTATTGGCAATTATTTTTATAATATTCAATACAAACTTCTGTACTTATGGTAAATCCTTGAGGAACAGGAAGGCCTATTCGAGTCATCTCGGTTAAACCTGCACCCTTTCCTCCTAAAATGGATTTCATTTGTGCTTTTCCTTCGTCAAAAAAATAAACATACTTTTTCATATTCATTCTTCCCCATTTAATATTTTTAGTATTTGTGTGGCAATATCTTCTATAGCTTTATTAGTTATATCAATTACTGGGCATCCAACCTTCTTGTAAATACTGTCTGCATATTTTAATTCTTTAAGTACTCTTTCTTCCTCAGTATATACGCTCTTATCAGATAGACCCAAAGTTTTTAAGCGTTCACTCCTTATTTCAATTAATTTATTAGGATCTATAGTTAAACCGATTACTTTTTCCATAGGCAAATCAAAAATCCCGTAGGGTGGTTCAAATTCAAAATCCAAAATAATATTGGCAACTTTTATTCCTTTGTGAGCTAAATACATACTAAGTGGTGTTTTTGAGGTTCTGGAAACTCCCAATATTACCAAATCAGCTTGAGATAGATCTAATTCCCTTTGGCAAGCATCATATTTTACTGTAAATTCCATCGCTTCCATTCTTTTAAAATATTGCTTATCCATTTTTCTAATAATTCCGGGCTCTAACTTGGGTTTAATTCCACTTATTTTTTCTATATTTTCTATAATAGGCCCAAGCATATCAAAAGAAAAAATAGATTTTCTTTGAGATTCCTCTTTTAAGAACAATCTTAATTCGGGTTTAACCATGGTATATACTATGAAACTTTTTTCTCTATTAATTTTATTTATTATCCCTTGTATATCTTTGATAGATTCAATATGGGCAAATAACTTCAACTTGATATCGTTAGAATTAAACTGACTAACAGCAGCATGCACAACCGTCTGAGCAGTTTCGCCTGTAGAATCAGAAATTATATATACTGTAGGTTTATAATCAATATTTTCCACTGCTATTTCCTCCTTCCTTCGTTAAGGCAATCTTTGATAAATCAGCTATTTGATTAAATAATATATTTATTTTCTTTATAAGGGCAATTCTATTCTTTCTGATTTCTGCATTCTTTTCCATCACTAATACTTGATCAAAAAACTCATCAACAGGTTCACATAAATTTTCTAACAATTTAAATACTTTTTCATATTCTTTATTAGAAATATATTCTTTTACTCGTAGGTAAATATTTTTATAATTATAATATAAATTAATTTCTGCCTTTTCTTTTAATAGTGATTCTTTAATGTCTATTTCTTTACTATTTTTTGATAAATTTAATATTCTATTTGATGAATTTAGAATTCTTCTAAAAATTGGTTGATCATAAAGTTCATTTATAATCTTTATTCTATGTTTAATATCAACTAAATTCCCGCTACTATCCACAGCTAAAACCGCATCAATTACATCATAATGAATTCCATCTTCCAAGAAGACATTTTTTATTCTTTGTTTGAAAAAACTCAATATCTTAGATACAGTCTCGTTTTCATCTTTTTTAAATTCTAATGAAACACTTTCTTTATATAAAAATATAGATTTCTGAATGATATCTTTTAATGAAATTTCTAGGTCATTTTCTAAAATTATTGCAATTATTCCCAGAGATTGCCTTCTTAAACCATAAGGATCTTGTGATCCTGTAGGGACAAGGCCTATAGCAAAACAACCGATAATATTATCAAATTTATCAGCAATTCCCAAAACTATACCGCTTTTAGTTTTTGGTAAGACATCTCCGGAAAAACGAGGTAGATAATGTTCAAAGATAGTTTCAGCTACTTCTGCTCTTTCGCGAGATAAAATAGCATATTTTTTACCCATTATTCCTTGTAATTCAGGAAATTCTTTAACCATTTCGGTAACCAAATCAGCTTTACATAAATAAGCTGCTCTTAAAATATCTTGTTTGATTTGTTGATCAATTTTTAAACATTCAGCAATATAATCGCCCAATAATTTTAATCTCTCCATTTTATTAAAAAGATTCCCCAAATTTTCGCGGAAAATAATATTTTTTAATTTATCTACCTTTTTCTCTAAAGGAATCTTCTGGTCCTCTTGGTAGAAAAATTTTGCATCCTCTAATCTTGCTCTAAGAACATTTTCATTTCCCTTTTTAACTACATGAGCATACTCTTTAGTGGTATTAATTATGATAATGAACAAAGGCAATAACATATCTTTATTTTTATAAATGGGAAAATATTTCTGATGTTTTTCCATAACTGTAGTTAGAACTTCTACAGGTAATTCTAAATATTTTTTGTTAAATTTTCCTAAAACTGCATAAGGATATTCTACCAAATAAACTATTTCTTTTAATTGCCTTTCATTTATTAATTCCTGGCCATTGATTTCTCTAATTATTTGTTTAATCTGTTTTCTGATTATTTTTTCCCTAATTTTGGGATCAATTATTACATAATTTTTTTCAATCTTTATAAAGTACTCATTAGTTGAAGATATCTTAATTTTCTGGGGAGCCAATAGTCTATGACCATAAGTTTCGTTTCCCGAGTGTAATCCATCTAAATTAAATTTAATTACTTTTTCATCATATAAAGCAAGTATCCATCTTATAGGACGTATAAATCTTAATTTCTTGTCTTTCCAGCGCATAGATTTAGGAAATTCTATGTTGCTTATTATTTTGGGGAATATCTTCGCCAATAATTCAACGGAGGATTTACCTTTTTCTGATTTTAAAGCAAAAACATATTTTCCTTTTTCGGTGTCCTCGATGATTAAATCCTCAACATTTACCCCTTGCCCTTGAGCGAACTTTGAAGCGGGTTTTTGAGGTTTTAAATCTTTATCATAGGCAATCGGATAAGCAGGTCCTTTAATTTTTTGAAAATTGTCTTCCTGTTTTTCAGAAATACATGAAATGAATAATACTAATCTGCGAGGAGTACCATATGCTTTGATTCTGTTATAATTTATTCTTTTCTCTTCCAAATAATTTTGAGCTAATTGTTCGAAATTTCTCAAAGCATTTTCTATATAAAGTGCGGGGATCTCTTCTGTTCCAATTTCTAAAATTACATCACTCATTAAAAATTTTTACCTTTTTTCTATTCCTGTTTTTATTAATTAAGGGGAAACCCATTTTTTCCCTTTTTTCAACATATTTTTCTGTACATAAACGAGCAATATTTCTCACTCGAGAGATGTAGCCTGTTCTCTCTGTAACACTAATTGCTCCTCGAGCATCTAATAAATTAAAAGTATGGGAACATTTTAATATATAATCATAAGCTGGCAAGGTTAATCCTTTTTCAATTAATCTTTTTGCTTCTTTTTCAAAAATGTTAAAGAGGTCAAATAACATTGATATGTCTGCTTCTTCGAAATTATACTTAGAATGTTCAACTTCTACTTGATGTTGTACATCTCCATAGGTAATGGCTCCACTCCATTTTAAATCAAAAATATTATCTATTCCTTGAATAACCATGGCTAACCTCTCTAAGCCATAAGTTATTTCAACTGGTATAATATCTAAATCAAATCCTCCAGCTTGTTGAAAATAGGTAAATTGAGTTATCTCTAATCCATCAAGCCAGACTTCCCAACCTAATCCCCAAGCTCCTAAGGTTGGGGCTTCCCAATCACCTTCAATAAATCTTATATCGTGTTCTCTTCTTTGAATTGCTAATCTTTCTAAACTTTTAAAATAGATATCTTGTACATTTTCGGGAGATGGCTTTAATATGACTTGAAATTGATAATGTTGTTGGACTCTATTGGGATTTTCACCATAACGCCCATCCGTAGGTCTTCGAGAGGGTTCAACATAGGCAACTCTCCAGGGTTCAGGACCTAATACCCTTAAAAAAGTAGCTGGGTTCATCGTTCCCGCCCCCACTTCTATATCATAAGGTTGCTGAATAATACAGCCTTGTTCTCCCCAGAATTTTTGTAAATTAAAAATAATTTCCTGGAAATCCATATTAATATCCTCTTAAATATAAATAAAATTCCCTCTCCTTCAAAATATTTATATGTATTAGCATTAGAGAGGGATTATCTTTTCTTTGTTAATATATCAAAATCAAGGTTAGTTGTCAACGATGATATTCGTATCGCGTATCGCGTATCGCGTGAAAGAAATAGAATCCAGAAGCCAAATTCGTATCTTGTATCTCGTGAATCGTATCTCGCTTAGGATTAATTAGTTACCTGATAACGGTTATATGACTAATTATATCCGATATTCCTCTTTGCTATTTACTACATACTACATACTATATACTTATTCTATACGCTGCACGCTAATTCTCTAACCAGTCAACTAAAGAGACTTTAAAAAGCCATCCGTTTTAAAAGTTTTATCTGAATAATAAGCTAAATATAAATCTGTTATTTCTTCTAATTCTCTCATCCTTGCATCAGGAATAGTAACTTTAGATATAATTGATAAAGGAGTGATTAGTAATTTTCTACCTAATTTTATAAAATAAAGAGAAATCTGAATATGTCCTCTTTTATCTTTAGATAAGCATTTATTACATATCACTCCACCTTCATCAATATTAAAAAACATTTCTTTTTGATCTTCTATCTTATTATTACACATACAACATCGATCAAAGGATGGTTTATATCCTAAAATTGCCAGTATTTGCCATTTAAAAGATAAGGTTAATAATTTTGGATCTTTAGCTTCTTTCAAATGATGCAATACCTCTTTTAATAAAAAAAATAGGCAGAGATTGACCTCCCCTTCCTCGCTTATCTTGTTTACTACTTCTATACAGTTAGAAGCAAAAGCAAATTTCACAATTTCTTTGCTGGTTGTGAAGAAAGATTCTAATATTTCGGTTTGACTAATAATATCAATATTTTTTCCTTTATAAATTAAAAAAATTGCACAAGTTAAAATCTCTAAACTGCTGCCAAATTTACTTTTAGTCTTGCGGACACCCTTGGCAATAGCCTGGATTTTACCGTAATTTTTAGTATATATAGTAACAATCTTATCTGCATCCCCATATTCTACACTTTTTAAAACTATACCTTCTGTTTTATATAGCATAATATTATGTAATCTCCCCTATGGTAGGTCATTTTTGCTAAACGCCTCCGGAAGTAATTCACGCATTTTTTTAATTTGTATATCTCCCTTTAAATTATACATAATTATTTTAATATCCTCACTAAATTCATATATTACTTGTCTACAAGCCCCGCAAGGAGAACAAGGTCGGTTAGTATCGCCTACAATAACAATTGCTTCAAATTTAGATGACCCTTCCGAAATTGCCTTTAAAATTGCTACTCTTTCTGCGCATACAGTCAAGCCAAAAGAGGCATTTTCAATATTACAACCCGTAAATATTTTCCCATCTGATGTAAGAATTGCTGCTCCAACTTTAAATTTAGAATAAGGAGTATATGCTCTTTTTCTTGCTTTTTCTGCTTCCTTAATTAATTTTTTATAATTTTCATTCACAACTAATTCACCTTCTTTGGAAATTTCTCTATAGTTACATTTACTTAAACCAAACTTTTGTCTCATTTGATACTATTTGAATCCATATTTTTCCTTGATTCAAATTTAAAATATTACCCTGACCATCATAATATAAAGTTGGTTGGTTTTTAGACTTCTTAACCCATTTAGTTATAAAATAGTGCCCTCCATAAAATATTTTAGCGATACCTTCCCCTACAATATTAACCTCTAATCTTCCCTCTTTATCACCCGGAATTTTCTTAATAGGAACATATTGGATTATTATATTTGAAGTAGCTAAATGTTTAGAGGATTTACTATCTTGATGAGGTTTAGAATTTACATACCTTAAATAAGTATTACTATTTGGTTCATATTCATAATATATAGAATATTTCTGATTATACTTTATAGTAATTTTAGAGATTTTTCCTCCCGACACATTTAGGGTTCTTAAATTGAGTAAATCATTTTTAAAGTTTATCTTATTTGAAAAACCCAATTTTTTCGATTTTTCTCTTAAATTTTTTGTATTACTAAAAAGATTAATCCAGCCTCCAATTTTTTTATCACGCCAATAAGGAGAAGAATAACGCATCTGATCTAAATTAATAATCCTCTCATCTTTTAGGCTCTGTCCCCCAATGTGAGCAAAGATAGAGTACCATTCAGCTGCTACTCTGGAAAAATAATATCTACTACTTCTAATAGGCCCAACAATAGTTGAATCATTATTTAAAAATATAGCCAGTAACCTGGTAAAAGGGTACTCCACGCTTATCTCATAAACCACATCTGCTTTATCCAGACCAGTTTGATTAACTACTTCATCAGGAGAATTGCCAATAATTACTGCTAAAGGTATGATAGTATCTGCATAAATATTAATACGTACGACGAAGCTAATAAATATAATAAAAAATATTAGTATTAATCTATTAAAAATTGACTTGGAAAGTAATTCTTTATTCATATTTTTTTCTCTTTCTTAATTTTTAATTTATTTCTATATTACTTTTTTAATTTGTCTATTAATTTTAATTCCTCGTTTACAATTATATCTATTTTATAAAATATTTTATCCTATTAATGTAACCATCCTACTACTAATCTTGCTGATTGAAATTTTTTTCATAATAATTATTTAGTTTTATCAAATTCGTCTTCAATTTCTCCAAAAATTTCTTCTAAAAGATCCTCTATGGTAACTACTCCGGAAATTTTTTTATCTTTGTTTACAACTACGGCAATATGAACTTTCTTTTTTTGAAACTCCTTTAAAAGATTAGTTACTCTTTTTGTTTCTAATACAAAATAAGGAGGGTGAATTAAATCTAATAAGTTTAAACTTTTATCCAATTTTTCTTTCAAATCACCCATAAGAAAATCCTTAGCATAAATAAAGCCAATAATATTATCCAGGTTATTCTTATAAACCGGAATTCTAGAAAGACCTCTTTCATTCATTAATTTTATTGCATCTTCTATAGATGTATATTCTTTAATAGCTACAATATATTTTTGAGGTCTCATTACATCTTTAACATAAGTTTCATTTAAATTCAATATTCTTTCAATCATACTTTTTTCTTTTTTTTCTAATACCCCTTCTCTCTCTCCTACCTCAAAAAATAGTTTTAAGTCTTTTTTAGTAAAAAAAACATTTAAGGGTGTATATTTTTTACCAGTTAGAATTCTAATAACAAAATGTGATATCCAACTTAAAAAGATTTCAATGGGGAAAAGTATAGAAGAGGCAATTTTTATATAATAAGCTGTATTGAGTGAGATCTTTTCAGCATTACTTTGGGCCACAGTTTTAGGAATTATTTCACAAAAAATTAGAATTATTATAGTAGTAAATATCACCGAGATAGCAATCCCTTTATCACCCCAGAAATATAGTGCCAGAGAGGATGAAATAGTAGAAGATAGAATTACCGCAATATTAGTACCAATCAAAACTACTCTTAAAAATCGGTCAGGTTTTCGGGTTAAATCAGAGATTATCAAAGCTTTTTTATTCCCATTTTTTGCTAAATACTTAAGATGTAATTTACTCGTAGATATAACTGCGGTTTCTACACCAGAGAAAAAAGCAGCCATAAGCAAACATATAAATAATATAAAAGGACTAATTTTAATCCACCATTCTGTCAAAATTATATTACCTCCTGAGAATTTAACCTTTATTATTTCTTTCGAGTCCTGGAAGTTCTTTAATTATTTTTACTCTTTTAATCCTATTTTTTACTACCTGTTCTACTGTTATTTGAATATTTCTATATTTTATTTTTTCATTTTTTTTAGGCACCCTACCCATTAAATCATAAATGAAACCACCTAAGGTCTCAAAATCATTCTCTGGTATTTCGATTTTTAGAAGTTCATTAATCTTGTCAATGCTTATTATTCCATCAGCAATTACAGTATTATTATCAATTATTTCATATAATTTAATTTCTTTATCGTATTCATCAATTATTTCACCCACAATTTCTTCTACCACATCTTCCATAGTAACCAAACCCGCTGTTCCCCCATACTCATCAATGGCTATAGCGATTTGAATTCTATCTTTTTGGAAAATATCTAATAAATCATCTATTTTTTTATTTTCCGGGACGAAATAGGCTCTTCTAATTATTTTTTTTAAATCAAACTTTTCTTTTGATTTGTACCATTGCTCATACACTGCTAAAAGATCTTTTGCATATAATATCCCAATAATGTTATCGATTGTCTCCTCATACACAGGAATTCTTGAATGTCCGACTTTCTTAATTAAATTTAATATTGAATTTAATCTGGTATTAGAAGAGATACAGGCTATATAAACGCGAGGAACCATTATTTCTTTCACCATAGTATCACCAAATTCAAATATGTTTCTAATCATTTTTTTCTCTTCTTCCTCTATCACTCCTTCATCTTTCCCCACATCTATTAAAGTTATTAAATCTTCTTCGGTAATTTCTTTTTTTTCTTTAATTCTTTTTTTACCGGAAAAGTAAAATAAAGCATTAATTATTACTTTAAAAAAGTTAATTAGGGGAATCACAAAAGAGGCAATAATATCTATTGGTCTGGCGACTTTCTTAGCAATTGTTTCAGCATTAGCAATAGCCAGTGATTTAGGCACAATTTCTCCAAAAACAAGTATGAAAAAAATCATCGTTCCACTCGCAATGCCTATACCTATATTTCCAAAAAGTTTTATTGCTAAATAAGTAGCTAAGGAAGAAGCTGCAATATTAACGAACATATTTCCAGTTAAAATTGTAATTAATGTTCTTTGTGGATCATCGAGAAGTTTAATGATTGAATTTACTCGCCAACCACTTTCTTCTCTTTGCATTTTTTTTAATTGTAGTTTATTGAGAGAGAATAGTGCAGTCTCTGAGCCTGAAAAAAAAGCTGATAATATTAAAAAACCTAATAAACCTATAGCTTCAATAATCAAAATAATAAAACTATTAGGATCATCCAAACATAATCACCGCAACTTTTTAAAGAACAATTAAGTTAAGTATATAACAAAAATTATCGACCATATATACTAATTTAATTACATAAGTGTCTTATCTAACTTAATTGGATATAGAAAAATTCTCCTTTAATTTTTTTTAAAAAATATATTTATGTACCAAAAAAACAGATATTTGCTTTAAACTTATACCTCACCCCCTAATTTCAGATTCTTAGTTTAGCAAATCCATAATGAGTATTTTTTTATATTATCATTGAAATGATAATATAATATATAATAAAAAATGCGTAGAATCACCTATAACATTATATTAAACATTGAATTATAAATCAAATGTTTTTAATAGCTCATCTTCTTTTTTACGCATAATTTTATTATCTCTTTTTCTTTCATGATCATAACTTATTAAATGTAACAAACCATGAATAAGTAATATTATTATCTCTTTTTCGACACTATGATTTAAAACGTTTGCCTGCCTTTGAGCAGTATCTATGGAGATAATTATATCACCTAAAAGCATATTTCCATCTACTTCCGGAGATTTCACCATCCCCTCCCATAAACTAAAAGCTAAGACATCGGTAGGTTCATTAATCTCTCGATATTTTTCATTTAATGATTTTATAAATTTATCTGTAGTAAATAGAATGCTAACCTCAATTTTTTCATCAAGCTTTAGTTGTTGTAGAACCTTTTTGATTATCTCCTTTATTTTCCGCTGATTTATTTTTATTATTTTTTGCTGATTTTTTATTAGAATTTCCATTCTTTTTTTTCTTTTCTTTTAATTTTTTTATTAAATCCTCACCAGGATATTCTACCCTGCTATGAAACATTCCGATAAGTATTCTAGAAAAACTATCACCAATTTTATCTAAGTCTCTCAAAGTTAAATCACATTCTTCCAATTGACCTTTTTCTAAATTTTTCTGGATAATTTCTTTTACTAAACTCTTGATTCTACTTGGCGTAGGATTAGTTAAGGTCCTCGTAGCAGCTTCTAATGAATCTGCCAATAGAATAATGCCAGCTTCCTTAGTCTGGGGTTTTGGTCCAGAATAACGATAATTTTCTTCCGCAACTTTATCTACGCTTGAACCATTTTCTTTCAAAGCTCTATGGAAGAAATAGGTTATCAAGCCAGTTCCATGGTGTTGGGTTATCATATCAATTATATCTTTAGGAAGTTTATTTTTTTTAGCCAGCTCCACTCCTTCTTTAACATGAGAAGCAATCATCAAAGCACTTAAGCTGGGTTCCAGATCATCATGAATATTTTTATATGCTTCTTGATTTTCGGTAAAGAAATAAGGTCTTTTTATTTTGCCTATATCATGATAAAGAGAACTAACCCGAGCT
>Ga0209978_10001104_pt1 | contig 11003 bp, 10 predicted proteins | sample BentaG_FD_182805 | JGI IMG/M metagenome (GOLD analysis project Ga0209978, IMG submission 182805) | Deep subsurface microbial communities from South Atlantic Ocean to uncover new lineages of life (NeLLi) - Benguela_00093 metaG (SPAdes)... | ecosystem: Environmental > Aquatic > Marine > Oceanic >...
AATGTATTTAACGGATTAATATTATTCTTCCTTATTGGAAGTGAGATTCTTCTTCGTTACAAAATATCCTTTTTATTGAGGAGGTAGTTATGGGTTGGGAAACATGGATAATTACAACACTCAGTCGTTCTCTTGCCTACGGGACCCCGCTTCTTTTGGGAACGCTTGGTGAGATCTACACGGAGCGTTCCGGCGTGCTAAACCTTGGTGTCGAAGGGATGATGATCATGGGAGCCTATTCTGCCTTCACCACTGCCTATATTACCGGAAATCCCTGGCTGGGGATCTTGGTGGCGGCGGTTGTCGGCGGTGCTTTCTCCCTGATCCACGCTTTTACCTGTGTGACACTAAAGGCGAACCAGGTCGTCTCCGGGCTCTCCCTCACCATGCTCGGTCTCGGTCTGTCAGGTATGTTCGGGCGGGGTTGGGAGGGTAAGCCGCTTCCTGTATCAATCCCCAAGATCACCGTTTCCGGCCTTTCCAAGATTCCCTTATTGGGGCCGATCCTTTTCGAGGGACAGAACTTGATCGTCTATCTGTCGATCCTCCTCGTCCCTTTGTTGTGGTATGTCCTCTATCGTACGCGAATCGGGATTACGATTCGCTCCGTGGGGGAAAGCCCTGCTACTGCCGACTCCTTGGGGATAAACGTTGACCGGGTCCGTTACATGTGTGTTCTTCTCGGCGGGGTCCTCGCCGGCGTGGCCGGGGGATATCTCTCGGTCGCCTATCGACCGGCATGGACCGAGGGAATGACTGCGGGAATAGGGTGGATCGTTATTGCATTGACCATCTTCGCCTTTTGGAATCCGGCCTACGGTATGCTGGGAGCTTACTTGTTCGCAGCTCTCTACCACCTGTCGTACCGCCTGCAGCCGTGGGTGTCGCCGGAACTGCTTAAAGCGATGCCCTACGCATTTGCAATTCTGGTCTTGATCTTTGTGTCCCGCGGGACATTGCAGAAGCGGATGGGGGCGCCGGCTGCGCTAAACTTGCCTTACACGAGGGGCGAGGAGTGAGTTCGGATACCCTCACCTGAGCTGTTTGCTTTTTTCTTGGATATTTGGTAAATTTATAATGATGGAAAGATAAGAGAGGAATAAAATCCGGGAAAAGTTGAACCGGTCTTCATAAATATGAAGTGGAACAAACTACGGTTAATAATGAGTATACGTGGAAAGAGAAAAGTGAAAGGAGAATTTTTTCTGATACCCCTTGCTCATAACATTGGAAGATAATCAGGAAAATACAATTATGACAGAGTAAGAAGAAGTATGTTATCATCCGATGATGGTTGTAACCAGCTAAAAAATGGAGGAGGTGAGGTGTTTAATCACAAATTTATCGAGTATTCTGGATAGTTAGTACTGCACTATCCTGAATATGTGGTAAAATAAGCAGTGAAAGTTGTGAAAATGAAAAGGCTATTTGAACAGCCTATAATATAATAAAGGAGGTTTTAAAATGTTTACTCAACGAAACAAAGCTATGTTAGTTACTGCGTTAGTAATAGCAGTCATCTTCAGCCTTGCTTCAGTGATGATGGCTAAAGAGTATGTTCCCGGCACACCGCTAAAGGTGGGATTCATCTACGTTGGGCCTATCGGCGATCTGGGTTGGACCTATGCACACGATGAGGCGCGGAGGATATGTGAGGATACCTTCCCTTGGTTGGAGACAGTCTATGTAGAGAGCGTCGCCGAGGGAAACGAGGGGCTTTACATTGACAAGCTAATCGTGGAAGAGGGTTGTGATGTCATCTTGACCACCAGCTTCGGCTTCATGGATGGGACGCTGATTTCAGCGCAGAAGTACCCGGACAAGATCTTTGCCCATTGCTCCGGATTCAAACGTAATCCCAATATGATGACCTACATGGCTGATTTCTACCAGATCTACTACCTGAATGGGTTGATTGCTGGAGCTCTCACCAAAACAAACAAGACTGCCTACGTGGGCGCCTTCCCAATTCCCGAACTAAAGCGCCACATGGGTGCGTTCACCGTGGGTGTGCGGGAGGCCAAACCCAAGGCCGAGGTGCATATACGCTGGATCTATGAGTGGTTCAGCCCCACAGCTGCCAAGGAGGCTACCGAGGCGTTGATCGCCGACGGATGCGACGTGTTTGCTTTTACCGAGGATTCACCGACGGTCGTACAGGTTGCTGCAGAAAGCGGATTCCCGTCCTTCGGGCATTACTCCCCGATGTATCAGTTCGGCCCCGAACATGTTGTCTCCGGACAGATCGCGCACTGGGAGGAAATCTACCTTGACTTCCTGGCCAAGATCTATGCCGGTGCATACACGGCGCACAACCTTGCTGATATTGACTACTGGTGGCTACTGAAAGAAAAGGCAGTGGAGATGGGATCTAAGCCGGGGATGCTGATAAACCCTGTCCATGAGGACGAACTAAAAGGGATCTACATCGATGACCCTGTCCTGGGGATGATCAGCGTTTACGACCTGGTTATGAAGCGGCTGGAGCAGATGGCCGATCCGTCAATGGTCTTCGATCCGTTTAACGGGCCGATCTACGACCGCGACGGAAACCTGAAAGTTCCGGAGGGCTTACGCATGTCGATGTTTGAACTGACTACCATGGGCTGGGCGGTGGATGGCATCGTCGGTCCCTGGGAATAAGAGAAGCTAAATTTGGGCGGTAACCTTCAATAAAAGAGGATAGCCGCCCTTTTTCTTTTAAAAATATTTCTTTTGCTTTATTCAAAATATTATCTTCATCAATATATACAAATTTATGGTTATTGACAATTAGTTGGCCGTCTATAATTACATCTCTTACTACTTCGTTTCCCGAGCAAGAATAGATAAAATTATTAATAAATACATCTTCAGAAAGTATTTTTGAAGTAGGGTATTCCAATACAATCATATCTGCCTTGTGCCCTTCTTTTATCCTGCCAATTTCATCTTCCAAATTTAAGGCACAAGCACCGTTTATAGTTAACATATCATATACTGAAGGGGCGTTAAAAGTTTTTTCATCCATAGAGGAAACTTTCTGCAACATCGAACCGAGCCTTGCTTCTGATAAGATATCATAATTACTGCTGCTTGCTCCTCCGTCACATCCTATAGTTATATTTACTCCCGCTTTTTGCATCTTATACATAGGCGAGATTCCGTCTGTAACCTTACAATTAGTATAAGGGCAATGAATAACCGAAGTTCCTGTTTGGACGAGAAGTTTTATCTCTTCATTATCTACCCAGATGACATGGGCAAGTTGAGTATATGGTCCCAGCGCTCCCAAATCATTTAAAGCAGAAATTTCTCCTTTATTAAATCTTTTTCGGACTTGACTGGTAGGTTCTTGGCCTTCTGCAGCATGGGCATGAATTCCTACCCCGTATTCCTTGGCTAATTTTATTAAGTTAATTATTAAGCTGTTTGTGCAGGCGGGAAGCCCGGCAAAAGAGAATTTAACTTTTAAACGTCCATTATATTTTCCCTGCCAGCGGTTAAAAAATTTTTTACTATCATTAAGGCAATCCTGGGTAGACTTGACCGGAGTATTTTTCCCTTCGGGATAATCATTTTCCATTTTTCCTACCACCGCTCTGATTCCGGAATCCATCAGTCCTTGTATTATTAGCTCTTCCGCACTATCTCCCAATAATTCTCCCACTGCTGTCGTCCCTGATTTAATGGCTTCCATAGCCCCTAATAATGTGGAATAGTATAAAGCTTCTTCTGAAAAGAGGTGAGGGAACTGCCAGATTATTTCCAGCCACTTGGTTATATGTAAATCATCCATCAGTCCTCGACCAAAAGTCTGATAAAGGTGAGTATGGCAATCTATTAGACCCGGAATGATAATCCTTCCGGAGATATCCAAAATTTTGTGTTTATCTTCATCTGAAAAATTATGGTCTATTTTTACTATTTCATTTTCTTCAATAAGAATGGATTTTATGCTCGATAATTTTCTATTCTCATATATTCGGGCATTCTTTATTATTAAACCCATAAACTATTTTTATTCCTTCCCTGTATTTTTAAAAGCTTCCAGGCAGAGGTCAGTCATCTGGTGAAATATGGGATTTATCTTTTTCTCATCAGTAATAACTTTCTGGGTTAGGTGATTCGCTACCGCAGTAAGGATGGTTCCGACTTTAACTTTTCGAAGGTAACCGATAGTAAAGAGGGCAGAGGATTCATTTTCTACGCTTAAAACATTGGAATCAATCCATACCTGTTCTCTTTTCAGAAAATCAGGGTCTGCAAACACCGAGCCCTTATAGAAGGCGTCATGACTCATAATTATTCCTATATGGGATTTCTGATTTTTGTTGTGGGTTGCTTTTACGAGGGCATCTACAATATCTATATCCGCAACAGCCGGGAATTCAATCGGTATATATTCGACCGATGTGCCTTCTAATCTGACTGCAGAGGTGGGGATTATAATATCTCCCAGGTTTATATTCTTTTGTAGAGCCCCGGTGGTACCAAGACGGACTAAATATTTTGCTCCTGACATGATAAGTTCCTCCAGGGCAATGGCGGCAGAAGGGCAGCCCATACCGGTTGAGGTAACACTTACTGTTAGTCTTTTATATTTTCCGGTATAGGTTATATATTCACGACTTTGGGCAATTAATTGAGGATTTTCGAAATGTTCAGCTATTAGATGGCAACGGCCGGGGTCACCCGGCATTATTACAAATTCTCCTATTTGACTTGGTTCTATCTGAAGATGATGCATCTTTTTCATATCTTTTCCTCCTTTTCCTCTTGAAGGTCGACCAAAGCTCCGGCAGCGATGGTTATTGATTTATCGATGCTTTTTTGCAGCTCGTCTTTTGTGCCCTTTTTGCCGGTGATTAAATTTCCCGCAGCGACCAGTATGGTTCCAACCTGTACCTTTCTTAAAGAACCTATCACGAAAAGAGTGGAAGATTCGTTCTCAATAGCTAAGACTCCTGCTTCAGCCCAGAGGGAGATTCTCTTCTTGTAGTCTCCGAAGGCGAAAGGGGATTCCATATAAAAGGCATCGTGGGTTCTTATTATTCCTAAATTATAATCTGCGTCTTCTTTTTTCGCCCGGTTTCGCAGTGTAAGAACAGTGCGATAATCTGCCACTGCCGGATATTCTATGGGGACATATTCTTTAGAGGCTCCGTCCCCTCGGATAGCCCCGGTTACAATAATTATATCTCCGGGGTTTATTTCGGAAGAAAGAGAGCCGCAGGTCCCCACTCTGATAAAATATTTACAACCTATATTGGTCAGTTCCTCTATGGCTACAGCAGCTGACATACAACCAATTCCGGTGGAGCAGACTGCCACGGGCTTATCTTCATAGCTACCATTATAAATATGAAATTCTCTATTCTCTACAATTTTTTCTGAATCCTGGAAAAATTTTATCCCGATATAATCTGCTCTTTCGATATCTCCGGGAAGTAATACCGCTTTATTTACTTCGCCTTTCTTGCATCGTATATGATATTGTACTTGTTCCATTTTCTCACTCCTTTAAATAATGAAATAATGCGAGAGACAGTTCCTTGTCTTAGTAATATGTTTTATGATAATCTATTTTAATAACTCCGTCAATGTTCTTTAGGCAGGGAAAAAGTGTTCCCCCTTTTTTATTTTTAGCAAAAAAGAGGATTTTTAAAAGATTTGTAGAATAGTAATACCATGGGTATAATTTGGTAAATGATAAATAAAAATAGAATACAAAATTAATTATAAAAATTTAAGGAGGGGAAAAATATGGCTTTTAAGGTAGTTTTTATCGCCCATACCCCTGATGCTGAACTAGAGAAACACCAGTGTGTGGTCGAAACACCCAAATACAAACTCCTGGTAAGATTAGTGAAAAATCAAGTACAGGCGGTTGAAGTGTGCAAAAAATTGGTTAGGGAAGAGGCTATTCACTCCATACTCCTCTGCCCGGGATTTACTCATCATAATATTGCAGAGATATCAGAGGCAGTAGGGAAGAATGTAGGAATTTCTGTAGCTCGGGGAGATGGCCCGAGCAGTAAAATAGCAAAAGATATAATGAAAAGAGAAGGTTGGTTTTCATAAGCAAAAGAAAAATAAAAAAACCTATCGGGAAATTTAACTCCTGATTAAATAAAATAGGGACACATCCCATTTTTCTATTCGAGAAAAATGGGATGTGTCCCTATTTTATTTATATTCTGTTGTTAACAGGTGGAAGCTGAGCCGCTATAGGGATGGACTAAAAATCCCCTCTGAAGAAAAAAGTTAGAATAGTCAATCTTAAAACCCCTATATTGATCTATTAAACTTTTATCTGCTATAAAATCAACACTGTCTTATGAGTAGATTTCGTCATTTTCTTTTTGCTCATCCAGAGCAAGATTAAATGTTGGGCCGCCTCAACCAATTCCTGCTAAAAATATTCTTATTCTTTTACTTGTCGAATTTTTTCCTTTTAGAACTTTTTTTATTTCATCTAAAGCTTTATTGGTTACGTTTATATTCATTTCTTTCCTTTCTAAATAATTAAAATATTTATTTGATAATATTAACACGTGAACATGATAATACTATATATGAGTAATTTTGTCAACATTAATTTTAAATTAATTTTAAATTTTAGAAAGGTTTTTTATTTTAACTTTTAACCGGTAAACTACCGGTAATATTTCTATTAGCCTCAGCCTCCGCCAGTTGGAGCAGGAACAATAACATTTACGGTATCACTTTTAGTTACATCGTCTTCTGTATAACTTACAGTAATAATTGCGGTAGTAGCTGTGCATGATGAAGATACATTAATTATTCCATTATTGACTGTAATCAAAGTAGGTTTACTTGATTCATAAGTACAAGCAGTAAGTGCTATATTGGCCTCAGTACCATTATCATAGTGAGCGGTAACAGAAGTTATTGTGTCTGAATTACCTGCTTCTATCTCCATAATACTAGTAGGTAATACTACTATTGAAGCAAGTAAAGCTTTCTCGACTGTAACTGTAAACGATTGAGTTGTTGATTTGCTCCCATCAGATACTTTTACCACGACTTCATTTTCACCAACTTGGTCTTCTGTCGGAGTCCAAGTAATTACTCTGGTGGTAGAATTAATAGTCATACCGGTGGGACTAACAGTCAGGGAATAAGTTAGGGTGTCTTCATTAGGGTCAGTAGCTTCTACATCATAAGTATATACAGCCCCCTCTTTTGCAGTAGTTACCGGATCGGATTCAATGACCGGTGAACTATTGAAAAGGTAACAACCTGTAAATAAAAATGTAATAAAAAATACGCTTAAGCTGAGTAATAATTTCTTATCTTTAATGATAATCACCCCCTTTCCATTGGTGAATGTATCATAGTTTTTTATAAATATTTTATTGTAAATTAGTTTTATGCTCATCACAATCAACTAAGTAAATAAAGATATTTTTTGTTTATATTATTTTAATTTTCCCAGATATCTCGACTTGCAAATTTAGAAAATCGGGAACAAACAGAGGGATTTTTTACACACTCCAAGAAACTTATACTTCCTTCAAGGGTTTGCACAATTTCCTTGAGGGTTATTTGCGTAATTACTACCGTTACTATTGCATTAGTAGTGATTATAATATAAAAAAATATTTTTGTCAAAAAGAAAGACTTATATTATTTTAATTTTTCTTCCCGAGGAAACTTTTATAATTTTACCAATAATTTGGCTGGAAGTAAATCCTTGTCGGAACAGCAATTCTTTTGCCTTTTCCGCCTGTTCAGGACTTATAGATAACAACAATCCTCCTGAAGTTTGTGTATCATATAGGACAATTTCCTGTTCTGAAGAAATGCCCTGTTTTTTTTCTACCGAACAGGAGTAAATTTCCTTGTTTTTCAATGTCCCTCCCGGTATCATTCCCAAAGAAATATATTTATCCAGACCTTTTATTACAGGCATATTATTAATCCATAATTCAGCTCCCAAATTATTTTTAGTGAGCATCTCACTTAAATGTCCGATTAAACCAAAACCGGTGATATCGGTCAGACCGTGGATGGGTAATTCTAATAATTCTTTGGAAATCTGATTTAACTTGGTCATCCAAAAAATAGCTTCTTTTAAAGCCGTTGGTTTGGCAATATCACCCTTAAGAGCAGTAGATAATATTCCCGTCCCCAATGGCTTGGTTAATATTAGCAAGTCCCCTTCCTGAGGAGTATCATTATAGATAATATCCTGAGGATGAATTAATCCCACCACAGCTAATCCATACTTTGGTTCTTTATCTTTTATAGTATGTCCGCCCACCAAAAGGGCGCCGGCTTCCGCAACTTTTTCTGCCCCTCCTTTTAAAATAAGCCCGAGATCATCTAATCTATCTTCGGGAAAGGCAACTATATTTAAAGCCATTAAAGGATTTGCTCCCATGGCAAAAATATCACTCAAGGCGTTAGCTGCGGCAATTTGTCCAAAAGTATAAGGGTCATCAACTATCGGTGTGATAAGATCCAGGGTAAAAATAAGAGCCTGCTTATCGTTTAATCGATAAACCGCTGCATCTTCATATTTTTCAAACCCGGCTAATAGATTATTATCTTTTAAAACATTAATTTTTTTTAAGATCTCGCCGAGATCTTTAGGATTTAATTTGGCTGCTCATCCGGCAGCAGAAACCATTTGGGTTAATTTCCTTTTGTCTGTCAAATCTTTTCCGTCTCCTTTCTGATAGATTAGCCAAGTTTAGTTTTTAATATTCTAACATTTTCTTTGCGTTGAGTAATTTTTTCCTCATCCATCTTATTAAGCAGAGGAATAATATATTTTCGGCTGATTCCCAGCAATTCCCGAACCTGGGCAATAGAGATAGAACCATTTATTTTTAAAAAATCTATTAATTTGTTTTTCATAATATCATAATTCTTACTTTCAAGTAAAATTCCATCGATTAATTTGATAATTTCCCCTTCTTGAATTAAAAAATCTATTATTTCTTTGCCCCTGGCAATTTGGGAAATAAGTGTTTTTTCGTTAGGAGGATTAGTGGGGTTATCTTTCAGATTTTTTAATATTTTAGAAATTAATACTTTTTGCTGCGTAGAAATCTTAGGTTTGCGGGAGAGTAAAAATATTATTCCTTTTTTTAAACCTATTTTATCTGTATTAATCAAAGAATCTATTAAATAATTAAATGTTTCCGGTTTTAAATAATAGAAATAACTCTGAAATTTATTCAGGGGAAAACCAGTTTGCAAAGGATAAAGTTCGTATTCCTGATCTAACCTGTTCATAAATTTTATTGTCTGTTCCTGCCAGTAGTTTTTATCAATTAGCCAGGAATTAGTGGTAATTATTTTACCTTCTTTTTTCAATGATTCAACTACTTCCCTGATTTCTGAATCAGTATAATTGCTATTAATTAATAAATTATCTTTTTTAATAAAGATGTTCTTTTTTAATTCAGTTAAAACTAATTCTCTCAAGTCAAACTTTATTCTTTTTTGTAAAAAATGAAGGATATCTTTATCCTTAAAATGGTGTTTGTGGGGTAAAGGGTCAACAATCAATCCACCGCCAATAGTTTTGGGTGGACTGGGTATTCTTAAGATAAAGCGGTCTCTCAAATAAGTTGCCAGTGGTTCTTTAAAGCGAAGTTGAGCAAATCCTTTTTCGCCTGCCTTAAAGTATTCCTTTTGGTTAAGAATTGCTTTAGCCAAAATCTCTTTGGTCCCGGTGAAAAAAACTAATTCTGATCTATTAGTTAAAGAATATTTTTTAAGCTGGGGGAGAAGCTGTATCCGGACATCTATATTCTTACTGGCTTTAATCTGCTTGGTTCCAAAGACAATGTCTCCTCTGTGCAGCTCATTTTTTTCCATTCCTACTAAATTGAGGGCTACCCTGCTTCCCGGAAAGGCTTTTTCTACTTTTTCTTTGTAGGTTTGTAAGCTTCTAAGGCGGGTTTTTTTGTAAGAAGGAAAAATGGTTACTTCCATCCCCTGGTGGAGAGTTCCTCCTATCAAAGTACCGGTAACTACTGTGCCGCTTCCTTTAATATTAAAGACCCGGTCGATAGATAGTCTCGGTTTTCCAATATCTCCTTTTGGTTTCATCTGAGGGATTAAGTCCTGGATGGCAGATTTTACTTGGTCAATTCCTATATTTTTTACTGTACTTACTTTTATTAGCGGTGCACTGAAGAAGGCGGTATTTTTTAACCTCTCTTTAATCTGTTTTTCCACAAAATTTAATCTGGTTTGGTCTACCAAATCGATTTTGGTTATGACGATGATGCCGTATTTAATATTGAGCAGCTCTACAATTTGGAAATGTTCTTCGGTCTGGGGCATCCAGCCTTCATTAGCATCGATAACTAAAATTACTGCATCGATTCCGGTTGCCCCGGCTATCATATTTTTTATAAGGTTTTCGTGCCCGGGCACATCGACTATTCCTACTTTTTCTCCGGAAGGAAGTCTCATCCAGGCAAACCCCAAATCAATAGTCATACCTCTTTCTTTTTCTTCGGGTAAACGATCAGTATCTATGGAAGTTAGAGCATAGATTAAAGCAGTTTTGCCATGGTCAATATGGCCCGCTGTACCGAAAACAAACATAAAAACCTCTTTTTATTTTATTTTAAAATAAACTGATGTAATGATTTTTATTACTAAATTGTCAGAAGAAGGGTCAATACAACGAGGGTCCAGGATAAAAAATTCTTTTTCTTTTCTTCCCAGAAGTGGAGGGCAAAATAAACGCAATTCTTTAGAAAAAATTTCTACCGGACAGGGAGGCTTTATAATTATTAATTTAGTTGGTAAAGTTTGTCCGGGCAAAGAACCCCCACCTATAGCAGTTTGTCCTTCTTTGGTAAATGCCGGGATATCTTCTTTTTTCAGTTTTTGGCAGATATTCTGGCTGCGAATAGCAATTTTTTCTAAGGGGCAGGAAATCATTTTCCAGATTGGAATTTTGGTTACAGCCTCATCCTTTAAATAATATAATAAAATTTTCTGGAGTATAGTTAAGGTGATTTTATCCA
>Ga0209978_10001105_pt1 | contig 10996 bp, 6 predicted proteins | sample BentaG_FD_182805 | JGI IMG/M metagenome (GOLD analysis project Ga0209978, IMG submission 182805) | Deep subsurface microbial communities from South Atlantic Ocean to uncover new lineages of life (NeLLi) - Benguela_00093 metaG (SPAdes)... | ecosystem: Environmental > Aquatic > Marine > Oceanic >...
CCACATCCTGCGCATCCTCCCCATGCATACTGTGTTCGCCGTTTTTTCGCTTGCTGTTTATAGCCTTCACTATATCCAAGAGCATACTGGGCAGATTTCCCAATGAGTTTTTCTACTGGGGCTGATGGTGGCTGCATTAAATATGCAGCTCCTACACCGAGACAATTACACCCGAGCCCGGCTCCAAACCAGAGCAGCGGGCTTGTTGCGGCAGTTCCATCTCTCTTGCCATCCATTATTCCTTCAAGATACCCATCTTTTTCTTCTGAAATTTCACTTATAGTTGATAATTTTAGTCTTTTCTCGGTTAATAACCCGGCTTCTATTACAACATCTCTCTCAATATCTTTATAACCTTCTTTTTGCAAACGAAGGTTATGTATTCCTGTGGACAAATTTGGTATCTTTATCCCTCTTTCATCGGTTTCACCATAATATCTTCCATCTAAATATACTTCTACACCTATAGGTTTTGACATAACCAAAAGTTCACCAACCCCCTTACCAAAATCTCTGTGTATTAACCTTGTTATCTTATTAACAAGCGGTCTCACAAACTCCGTTAATTCCTCTACTTCACATACCTCCTGCTCTTTCTCCTCAAATTCTATATTACCCTTTTCTATGTCTACCACCCTCAAATACAAGATGTATTTTTTGCCAAGTTTGGATAGACTTCCTACTATCATCTTCTCCACATTGAGTATCCTCCCTGCCTCTACTGCACACTCCTGGTCTGTGCATCCTGCCTGCTGAAATGCGTGCTCTCTCAATATTTGGTCCATTCTCTCTTTTTCTATCACCTGAAATTTTTTGGTCCTTATGAACTCGTATCTTACCTCTTCTGAAAGGGCGGCAGCAACAGAGCCAGAAACTCCTCCCTTCGCAACCAGGTCAAGAAGTGCAATATTTAACTTTTTAGCATAAATAGAGCCACAGAAGAAAATGAGAGATAAAAAAATTACTTTACGCATAATATCCACTTCCCTATAATTCTATACTTATAGTCTTTGCTTTCCCATACAATAATTTAACATTTCCTTTATTTTCTCTTCCAATTTTTCTTTTTTGCAGGAATCTGAAACATTCTTTACATCGGCTTTCCTTTCTACATCAAATAGCGTTAAATCAATTCCAATGGTCGAACCAATTTTTGTCACAGAACCTAATAAAAGATAGGCTGCACCAAGAGACTTTCCTATAGTAACTTTCTCTTCATCCGAGTGATACACCTCATTAGATATATCACCTGAAGGCTTAAGAAAGATGAAATTCCTCTCTTTTTTCAACTTCTCCTCTATTATTTTATAAATCTTTTCCCCCAGATTTTTCTTTTTTGCTGAAACAGAATTCTCTTTTATAGGAAGCAACATTATCTTTGTCCTTTTCTTTTCTGTTAAAAGTTTTTTTATTCTAATTTCAAATTCTTCGAGGTTATTTTTACCATATCCTGTCTTTTTGTATCTTATCATACCTTCTCTATCAATAATGAAGGTAGATGGAAGAAGAGAAACATTATATGCCTTTAAAATTAAAACAGAGCCGTGAAGGAGTGGGTAAGAAACCTTTCCTCTCCAGAAATTCTTCGCTTTCTTGTTAAGTTTTCTATCTATATTTAGACCTATTATATTCAACCCACTGGGGGCATACTTTTTGTAAAGACTGTCGAGGTCAATCAGTTCCTTCTTGCAACCTTTACAATCGAGACTCCAGAAGGTGAGAAGAATGACTCTGCCTTTTAAATCATAAATTCCGACTTTATTCCCGTAAAAATCGTTAACTGCAAACTCAGGAGCAGGATTTTTAGTTTTTATCTCCTCTGCAAAAATGGGGTGAGAGAAGATAGCGAACGTTATGAAGAACAAAATCATAGACCGAAACATAAATTTATACCTGCTTATATACATAATTAAAAAATTCTGTCGAAATGTCAAGGAGAAAGAACCCACGAATCTCACGAATTACACGAATAATCAGGTTGAATATGCCATAAAGCCAGAAATTTGTCAAAAATCTTTTTCAAATAGTTATAGATCAAGTAAAAATCAACTATCCGTGTTATTTGATAGTTATCCTTTTATCGCTTCCGCTGTCAGTCCAGATATTATACGGCGATGAAAAATTAAGACCAGGATTACCAATGGTATGATGACGATTGTTGATGATGCTACAATAAAGGAATTCAGAATATATCTCCCAAAGGGGATACCAGATGTGAATACACTCGCATAGTTCTTTAAAAACAGTCGGTGTGGGAAAAGAGTCGGTAGTTTTTTAGAAACCTCTTCAGAATGTTTTAGAGAAGTCAAGACCTGCCACCAGAAAGGAAATAGAATGTAGAGCAGAACCATAACCAAATCGCAGGTGTGAAAAGAGGGTTTTATATGCATAGATAGACATCGTTTCCGTAGAGTTGCCGGTCCCACCACCAGTGAGAACGAATATTAGATCGAATACTCTAAAAGCATCCATGCTTCTGAATAAAAAGGCTACCAGGAGCGTAGGTGAAAGGAGTGGGAATGTAATATGCCAGAATCTTGCCCAGCGATTTGCACCATCCACTTTAGAACCTTTAGCTGAATCCTGATCAATTGCCCATAAGTATGGCCAATTTCGCATAAAGGCTGCCTTTCCTTCAGTGAACAACCGCCTCGCTTCTTCTTCCTTATATGTAACCACACCTGGAGGCGTGATTTTGTATTTGTGTATAATATCTTTCATGAACTGAAGTGATTCAACTGCTTCATCCGAATTTATTACCACATTCCTATCTTCATCGAAGACTTCTCCACCATTTGACCATACATATTCAAGAGAGTTACATACCAACCCTTCATACTGGTGTGCCTGAAAGACAAAACCATAGACTCCATATTTCTTCAATAATTTTGCGTGGTGAACCAGTTCAGTCCATGTGGATGGTCGAACGATATTTTCTTTTTTGAGAAGGTCTGCTCTGTAATATAGCACACCACCGTTGGTAAACCATGGAATCGCATATAAACTGCCTCTGTAGGTGCATCCTTCGATAGGACCTGGAAGGAATGCTTCCATCTCCTCATCGGAGATATATTCGTTAAGAGGGAGTAGCCATTCGGCTGATCCAAACTCCGGTGGCCAAATTATATCTATCGAATAAACATCCACACTGGGGTCCCTCGCAGAAAGGTAAGTAACATAAGCATCGTGCATAGTGGTTGCAGGTTCCGGCATCTCCAAAAGTCTTACTTTTATATGGGGAAATTTCTTTTCAAATTTAGCAATGAGGGTATCATGGAATCTTGTAGGGTCCTTTCCTACAGCCCATGTTATAGTAATCACCCCTTCTTCTTTTTTACAACCTTAGAGAAGTGAAGCAATGAAAATACAAATTAGAACCTTTTTTATCCCGACTTCCTTTAATATAAAGAAATATTGTCAAAAACCACAGATAAACACAGGTAAACACTGTTAAATTATAAATCCTTCATATTTCAATTTTGGCTTGGCAAAATTTATAATCAAACCATCTCCCAGGCAAGCGAATTCTCATATACTTTCTCAAGTAATCCACAACCTAAAGTATTATGAACATTGTGCGCTGACTCTATTACCCAGCACTTATGTATAAGTGCTGAGTTCTCTCCCTGTGTTCACCTGCGGTTTCATGCTATTTTTGACATTATCTATAAAGATAATATTTTTAAAAATTTTGTCAAGGTCTTGACTTATTATTGCTTATATGTTATGTTATTATTAATGGAGGATATAAAAGCAAAGTTTCCTTTCCGAAGACTGATTTTAGTTTCTAACAGGGAGCCATACATTTTGAAAAAGACGGAGAAGGGCGTTAGATACGAAATGACTACAGGAGGATTGGTCTCAGCGCTTGACCCTGTATTGAAAATACTCAATGGAATATGGATTGCATGGGCAGGAGAGGGTGCAAAAGATAAACCGATCAAAGTCCGAATTCCAGATAAATACACCCTCAGATATGTAAAATTGACAGAGAAAGAAATCAGTAGATACTACTATGGATTTGCAAATGCAGGCTTATGGCCTCTGTGTCATTGCTTTACAGGAAAGTGCGATTTCGAGCGACTGCATTGGCAGGATTATGTGAAGGTAAATCAGAAATTTGCAGAAGCTGTTCTGGAAGAGCTATCTGAAGGCGATCTTGTATGGATCAATGACTATCAACTCGCACTCTTACCCGGATTTATACGAGAGAAATCTCCTCAATCAAAAATTGTCTTCTTCTGGCACATACCATTTCCCTCGTTTGATATATTCAGGATACTCCCATGGAGAGGGGAAATCCTAACGGGATTGCTTGGGAGTGACTTGATAGGATTCCATTTCTCAGATTATACAAATTCTTTCCTCAACTGTGTCAGGAAAATAATAGGATGCGAGGTTGATGCGAAGAATAAAATTGCAAGACTTAACGGACGATATGTCCACGCGAGATCATTTCCCGTTGGAATTGACTTCGATAAGATCAACGATATCGCCTCTCGTAAAGAAACGATTACAAGGACTAATAGGATACGACGAAGTATTGGAACAGAGTTTATGATTCTCGGAGTGGACAGACTCGACTACACGAAAGGCATCATAGAAAGACTTTTAGCAATAGAGAGATTACTAACTCATTCCCCAGATTTGAGGGGAAAATTCACATTTGTTCAAATAGCTGCGCCATCGAGGACAAAAGTAAAGGAATATCGTGAATTGAAGCGAAAAATAGATGAGACGGTGGGAAGGATAAATGGAAGATTCACACAGATGGGATTGATACCAATTAGATACTTTTATCGTTCCTTCCCATTTGAACAATTGATTTCGTACTATCGGGCAACAGATGTAGCACTCATAACGCCTCTTCGGGATGGAATGAATCTTGTTGCCAAGGAGTATGTCGCAGCAAGGACTGAAGAAAATGGTGTACTCATACTGAGTGAATTTGCTGGAGTTGCTGCAGAATTGAAGGAATCTCTGTTGGTTAACCCATTCAATATAGACGCCGTTTGTGACAAAATTAGAGAGTCGTTGGAAATGTCACATCTTGAAAAAAATCGGCGTATGAAGGCACTAAGAAACAGAGTAAGAAAGAACAGCATTCATAAATGGCTTCAGAGTATTTTAACTTATGAAGGTTTGAAATGAAACCGAAATACCTTTTCGATAATTTAGATACATTGACTCCAACCCTTAAAAGGGTTTCCAGGTTCTTCATCTTTTTAGATTACGATGGCACATTGGTTCCTATAGCACCTTCCCCAAAGAAAGCATTGCCAAACCGAGAGGTATTTAATACCTTACTTAAACTCACTTCCTGCCCTTATATAAAGGCTTCCATAGTTAGTGGAAGAAAAGTAGAGGATTTAAAGAAAATACTGCCTCTAAAAAATGTGTTCTATGTAGGAGTTCATGGTGTAGAAGTGGCTACACCGGAAGGTCATACAGTCAAGATTTACAGTACTAAAGGCTTAAGAAAAATTATCCAGCGGTTGAAAAAGAAGACCGATGCTATGATAAAAGGAAACAAAGGTTTTCTTGTGGAAGACAAAGAATATGCGCTCGCTCTCCATTTCCGTTTAGCACCTGATAAATTGGCATCAAAGGTAGTGGGTAAATTTATCGATTCAGTGTGGCAATATGTTCAATCAGGCATTCTTGATATATGTATCGGGAAGAAGGTTGTTGAGGTTAGACCCGGTGGCGTAAGTAAGGGGGAAGCAGTAGAACTTCTCATCAAAAAGTTCGGGAAGAAAAGTTTTCCTATCTACATTGGTGACGACACGACGGATGAAGATGCATTTCGATTTCTATCTGATAGCGGACTTACAATCTTTGTAACAGAAAAATTGAAAAAAACTTCTGCCAGATATTATCTTAAAAATCCTGACGAGGTATTGAGATTTTTAAATTTTTTATCAACCTTAAAAACCTGTGAATAAGACAGTGATTCAGACAGTAGACACTGATTTACACAGATGGGCACAGATTAATATGATAAATGAAAAAAGCAAAGTTATTTTTTTCATTTTACAATTTTCAATTTGCAATTCGAAATTTGTAGAATGTCGTTTATCTGTGATAATCAGTGTCTAAATTTCAATGAGTGAAGGGAGATGGTTGAAAAATGGCAAGTTTAGATGATTATAGAGAAATCGTTGGTGATGAAGTAATCGGCAAGATATTTAAGACAGCAACACCACTTTTAGGAAAACGCGTCATTCATTTAAATTCTACATATCAAGGAGGTGGCGTTGCAGAAATATTATCAAGTCTGATTCCATTGATGAACGATGCCGGCATAGATGTCGACTGGAAGATACTACATGGGACTTTAGATTTTTTCACAATAACTAAAAAATTTCATAATGCACTACATGGAGAGGAACTGAATCTTTCTGAAATTAAGAAAAGAGTTTATATGGAGTGTAACGAGAGGTTCTCAGTTTACACGCATATAAACCATGACTGTGTGATCGTTCACGACCCACAACCTTTACCTCTTGTGAAATTTTTTAGAAAGAAGCAACCATGGATATGGAGATGTCATGTAGATATGTCGAATCCAGATTCAGAATTATGGACATATCTTAAGCTATTCATATTAAGATACGATGAGGTCATCCTTTCAAATGAGAACTATTTCAAAGAAGAATTACCTGTACCACAAACTTGTATTCATCCTTCGTTAGACCCCTTGACCCCCAAGAATAAGGAAATTTCTGACAAATTGATATCGAAAACTCTCTCAAAGTTCAAAATACCAACAGATAAACCTATAATTTCGCAAATATCAAGATTTGATAAGTGGAAGGACACAGAAGGTGTTATAGAGGTTTATGAACTTGTAAAACGGAAGGTAGACTGTAGATTGATTCTTTTGGGTTCGATGGCAACTGATGACCCAGAAGGTCCAATGCTGTATGAAAAATTAACGAGGAGAGTTAGGGATAATAAAGACATAATTTTGATAGCAGTTGAGAATCAGATATTGGTAAATTCATTGCAGAGGGTCTCTTCTGTTATACTTCAAAAGTCTTTAAGAGAAGGCTTTGGATTGACAGTATCCGAATCACTCTGGAAGGGAACTCCAGTAGTAGGTTCTCGCGTAGGGGGAATACCACTTCAGATAATAGATGGGAAGAACGGATACCTCGTTGACCCAAAGAACACCGAGGAGTGGGTAGACAGAGTTGTGGAAATTTTAAGAAAACCAAAATTGAGAAGTAAAATGGGAGATTTTGGGAGGGAGTGGGTTAAGAAAAATTTTCTTATAACAAGACAACTTTTAGATTATATAAATCTACTACAGAGAGTGATAAACATTTAACATAACCCATTCTGTATCTTCTCATAGTACATGAAACCACCTATGGGTTCTTCGTACAATTCTCTCACTTTCTCCTGTGTTTCAATCTGTGTAATCTGTGGTTTTTGGTTTCTTTTTTCTTGACTTTGATGAGAAGGTTTTTAAACTTGTCTTATGCAGTTTACATGCGATAGGTGTGGGAAAGTTATAAAAGGGCAGAGATATATTGTGAAAATTCATATCTTCGCAGATTTTGATGGCACCATAGATGTGGATGAAAATATAGATATAGATGAGATAATTAGAAAAACCGTTGGTATACCCTCTTCTATATTAGAGGAAGAGATACATAAAGAGTTTACTTTTTCTCTATGCCAAAGGTGCAAAGAGATTTTTTCCGCCAATCCGCTGAATAAAATTTTAGAGAATATGGATGTACCTGATAAGATACCACCTACAGAATAGTTATGAAATTTGCAGATTTCGTCCATTTACATGTCCACACGGACTATAGTCTTTTAGACGGAGCCTGTAAAATAGATGACCTCCTCAAAACAGCACATTTTTACAAGTACCCTGCCCTCTCTATTACAGACCACGGCAATATGTTCGGCGTAATAGAGTTCTACAAGAAGGCTATAAAAAAAGGCATAAAACCCATTATAGGGACAGAAGTCTATGTTGCAGTCGGAAATAGGAAGGACAGAAAATTATCCAAGACAGTTCCAGAAGCCTCTTTCCATCTTACCCTGCTGGCTACAAATGAGGATGGGTATAGGAATTTGATTAAACTCTCAACACTCGGTTATCTCGAAGGGTTTTACTACAAACCCCGAGTTGATAAAGAACTCCTATCCCAGTTTAAAAACGGCATCATTGCCCTATCAGGATGTTTGAAAGGTGAGGTCCCTTATTATATCCTGCAAAACAGGGAAGAAGATGCATACAAAGCATGCAGCGAATATATAGATATTTTTGGAGAGGAAAATTTTTATCTGGAAGTGATGAATCATCTCAGCGAAGAGAATCTGATTGTCAATTCAAAACTTTTAGACTTTTCCCACAAATTCAACCTCAAGTTAGTCGCTACCAATGACTGCCATTATATCAAAAAAGATGATGCAAGAGCACACGACATCCTTCTATGTTTACAGACTGGGAAAGAACTCGAAGATAAGAATAGACTCCGGTTTAAAACAGAAGAGGTATACTTCAAATCTCCTGAGGAGATGCGAGCTCTGTTTACAGAGTTACCAGATGCACTTAAAACAACACTCGATATTGCAGAGAGATGTAATCTCCTCTTAGATATACCTGCACAGAAGGTCTATCTTCCTCAACCTACAATTCCAGAGGGCTTTAAGTCTACCTTCGCCTATCTATCCCATTTGGTAAGAAAAGGGATTGAGGGAAAATTCACTTATATATCTCCGGAACTTGAGGAACGACTTCATAACGAACTCGAAACCATCGATAAGATGGGATACTCTGGATACTTTCTTATAGTCAAAGAAATTGTTGATGAGGCGAGAAGAAGAGACATCGCAGTAGGACCAGGAAGAGGTTCTGCTGTAGGGAGTCTTGTACTCTATGCTCTCGACATTACAGAAGTCAATCCATTGCAATATGGTCTGATATTTGAAAGATTCATGAATCTTGAACGGAGGGGTATGCCTGACATAGATATAGACTTCTCGGATGAAAGAAGAGATGAGATCATTAAATATGTTATTGATAAGTACGGGGAAGAGAGTGTAACCCAGATCATTACTTTTGGAACTATGGCAGCCCGTGCAGCAGTGAGGGATGTGGGGAGAGTACTGAAGATAAAGTATGCAGAGGTAGATCGACTTGCAAAACTGATCCCATTCGGTTATACTATAGCAAGGGCTATCAAAGAAGTTGAGGAGTTGAAGAGACTAATTCAGAGCAAGGAGGAATATAAAGAGTTGTTCAAGATTGCCCAGAGTTTGGAGGGATTGGCAAGACATGCAAGCACTCATGCGGCAGGAATAGTAATCGCTCCAGGGAAATTGACTACCTATGTTCCCCTTTACAAAAGTGGCAAAACAGTTGCATCCCAGTATGCTATGAAATCTCTCGAAGACATTGGACTTTTAAAAATGGATTTTTTAGGTCTGCGAACATTAACAGTATTACATTCTACATTGAAAATGCTTAAAAAGAGGGGAATAGAAATTGGGGATATATCCTTAAATGACAAGGATACTTACGATCTTCTAAAAAGCGGTGAGACTGTAGGCATCTTCCAGCTTGAAAGTTCAGGGATGAGGGAAATATTGAGGAACCTTGCACCCCAATCTTTTGAAGACATTATCGCTGTACTATCTCTATATAGACCCGGTCCGTTGGGTGGGGTGGATAAAGATGAGTTCATTCATCGCCGTCATCGCAAAAAGGAGGTTAAATATCTGCACCCTGCATTAGAATCCATACTGAAAGAGACTTACGGTATAATACTCTATCAGGAACAGGTTATGGAGATAGCGAAGCAACTTGCAGGATTTTCTCTTGGAGAGGCTGACATTCTTCGCAGGGCGATGGGTAAAAAGGAACTCGCCGTTATGGACGAGAAGCGTAAACGTTTTCTTTCAGGAGCAAAAGAAAAAGGGATAGACGAAGATTCTGCGAATAAGATATTCAATCTTATGGTACCCTTCGCAGGTTATGGCTTCAATAAATCACATTCAACAGGATACGCCTTGCTCTCCTATCGGACAGCCTATCTCAAGACACACTATCCTTTGGAATTTATGTCCTGTAACCTAACGAGCGAACTGACGAATTTTAAACGCATTAATATCCTTATAAATGAAACAAGGAGGATGGGTATAAAAATATCCCCTCCCTCCATAAATGAGAGCGACTACGAATTCAAACCATCAAACGGTGGGATAAATTTTGGAGTCGGTGCTATAAAAAATGTTGGCAAGGGAGCAATAGACTCCATAATACAGGAAAGAAAGAATGGAGATTTTAAAACTTTTTTGGATTTTCTAAAAAGAATTGACAAAAGAGCAGTCAACAAACGTGTTATCGAGAGTCTAATAAAGGCAGGATGTTTCGACTCGATGGATACAAACAGAGCAAAAATTTTGACATCACTTCCACTCTCATTTGGTAAAGTTTCAAAAGTAAATAGGTCTCAGATATCCTTCTTTGAATCTGGTCATTCCCTTGGACTCGATTTACCGGAAGTCCAAGAATGGACCATTGGTGAGAAACTTGCGAAGGAGAGAGAGGCATTGGGTTTTTACTTCTCAGGTCATCCATTAGAAAAGTATGCGGATGAATTGGATGCTTTCACAAATTGCACATCGACTCAGGTTGAAGGGTTATTAGATGGCGAATTTCCGATAATTGGAGGAATGATTATCAGGGTGAAAAAGAAGAAGGACGTCCGCCAGAAAGATATGGCATTTTTTACACTTGAAGATTTCGATGGTGAAGTAGAGGTAACCACCTTTGCCGAAGTGTATGCGAAGAGTGAGGGATTGATAAAAGAAGATAATATGGTGATCGTTAAGGGGAAAAAATCAGACAGAGGTGACAAATCAAGTCTTATTGCCTTAAAAGTATTGCCTATAGAGGGTATGAGAAAAAAATATGTAGGTCGGATTGAAATCAGCCTTCCAATAGTAGGACTCGAAGAGAACAGATTGA
>Ga0209978_10001106_pt1 | contig 10995 bp, 13 predicted proteins | sample BentaG_FD_182805 | JGI IMG/M metagenome (GOLD analysis project Ga0209978, IMG submission 182805) | Deep subsurface microbial communities from South Atlantic Ocean to uncover new lineages of life (NeLLi) - Benguela_00093 metaG (SPAdes)... | ecosystem: Environmental > Aquatic > Marine > Oceanic >...
ACTTGATCGTTGTTTAAGACGCGCAGAACCTGGGATTTGAATTCGGTCTGATATGGATTTTCATAGTAAAGTCTGCGGGTTTCATGTAGGTCGGTAACCAAGCTAAGTCTTTCATCAGTAAGTATTTCCTTTGGAGGTGCTTGGAGGTGTCGTTCAGCTACCATTTTGTAAAAGTTTTCAGGAGTCTTCACTTCTATTCCCTCTCTGGCAGCGGTGTCCCGTACTGTTTCGGGTGGAAGCCCGTGAGAATCGTAAAGTTCTATCAAGTTTTCGGTGGGAATTCGCCGTTTTCCTTTCGACTTCAAGTCTTGTGCGATGCGCTTTACTAGAACGTTGCCTTTTTTCAATGTTTGTTCGAATTTTCGTCTTTCCACCGAGAGCATTTCTAAAATCTCGTCGCGCATTCCTTTGAGGTGAGGAAAGTCCAAGGACCATCTGTTGATCTGCAAGTCTATTATGTCGTCTAGGCGGTTTTCAATGCCGAGGGCTTTTAGCAATCGGTATGTGCGGCGAATCATAAGTCTGGTCAAGTACCCTTCTTGAACGTTGGAAGGTACAACTCCTTCTGCAAGCATGAAGGCTAAGCTTTTCGTGTGGTCTGCTACTGCGAAAGCATTCTCTATTGGCTGAAGGATTTCAGCTAGTTTGGACGCGGTCATTCTAACATGTTTTGCTGCTTGATTCCAAGAATTCCCTCTCTGTGTAGATTCTTCGAGACTGAAGGCGCCTGAAAACTTTGCCACGTTAGCTAACAGTTTAGAGTCAATTCGGCCTATGCCCGACATCTTAAAAATAGCGTCCAGAACCTCTCCGTAGATTGCGTGAAACCCGCTTATAGCACCCTGTGATATCCATGTGTAACGCTCAATCCCGTAGCCTGTGTCAACCGTTCGAATGGGCAGATCCACAAATTTGCCATCAACTACTTTGAACTTCATGAATACCAGAGTTGCTAATTCGAGCCCACGCACAATAGTTTCCAAGTCGGGTCCAGCGTTGCCCCCGCCGACCCACACGTCTTCCTTGTAAATTACCTCTTCTGAAGGCATCCCCAGCTCCTTCGTCACAAATTCGTGGTGATACCGGACGGTTTCATCTTTCCAATAAATCTCTTTATTTGGATAGTTGAAAGCGTGGTGCCCGCCCATTTCAAAGATGGTGAGGTGTCGACCGAAAGTAGGACCTGTGTTGTCAACGTCGACTAGGCGGATGCAAGGCTGACTAATAACAAGAGGGTTTGCTGGCGGCGGAACTATGCCGTTCGTTACGTAGGGTTGAAAGTCAACAATGCTGGCGCTTGTGAGGTATAGGTCGTCTCGCCACCGCGCCACCACGGGATAAGGCTTCATTCTCTTGTGCCCACGTTTCTCAAAAAAGGATAGAAAGGTCTCCCGCATTTCCCGCAGAGTGTAAGCCTTTCGGGCTGGCGGGTTATTTATGAATGTATATGAGGCACATCCTTTAGAGGTGGCTTCTCCACAGGTTTCCATGTCAGGGATTTGCGTCCAGAAGTATTCGCCACATTTCGGGCACAATTTCCTCTCGTAACCTTGTTCGTCGAAAAATGGAACATGATACTCCCTTTCGGGAAAGCATTTTTTCAACCTTAATCCCTCAGACCGAAAGTAAACTCAAAGACTCTTCACATTAAGGTTTCAGGAATAATTTAAACTATGTGTGTGAAAGGAAATTTTTCAGAGAATATGCTAAAGTTGTAGAATGGAAAGGTAAAAATGAAGGGCGAAGTGACTGTTTATCCGAATAATGCTCCAAGTCCTTCAAGTGCTGCTTCTTCTTTCTTCTTCTTCTCTTCCTCTTCTGCCTTTTTCTCTTCTTTCTTAGCTTCAGGTTTCTCCTCTGTTGCAGGTGGCGCGGCGGGTGCGGCAGCCATCATTGTTGGCGCGGTTTTTGTGGCTTCTTCTATGTCTACTTCTTCCAACGAGGCAACCAATGCTTTCACTCGGGCAGGATCTGTATTGATTCCCGCGGCCTTCAACAGTTTTGTCACATTTTCTTCGTCTACTGGTTTTCCAGCGTTATGCAAGAGCAGCGCGGCATAAACGTATTCCATCATCTTTTCACCTCTTACTTTTTCTACACTCTTCCTTTTCAACCTTTCTGGGCTTTTTCCTTAACCATGTCCAGACGAGCTTTTAAGCTTAGCATCTGACTGTAAGCTTTCCTAAGTATATCAGCCATCGTTTCCTTTGTAGGTATGTCCTCGTTTATACTTAGTCTGTAAGCATCTTGATGAGCTTTCTGAAGTAGGAACTCAATGTTGTCTGAAGTGGTGTAAGCGCTATTTATCGACAGATAGAAAGCATGTCTATGGGCTTCTTCAAGAGTCTTTCTGAATTCGTCAATGTCTAAACGCAATTGCTCCTCAGTTATTATTGCGCCATCGTCGTAGACTGCATTCAAAATAAGCCCAGCTTCAACTGGTTTTATACCTAGCTTTGACAACACAGCAGCCAAATGTTCTGAGATAGTTTCACCCTCCTTCACCACTAACGTGTCCCTATTTATCCAGACACTTCCTGACTCTATACGAGTCTTCAAGCCCACCGCGCTTAACTGACTAATTATAGGCCCCGGCGGCTGTCCAGTGTTTCCCGCTGGAACGATAACATCAAAAGCAGCTACGTCGCCAGATTTTGCTGTAGTTTTCACTTTGCTCTTTTCCAAAAGCAAGACAAGTTTGAAGGGATTAAGATTTGTGAACAAGTAAATTGTCGAGCCAGTTAATTGACCTTCTAACTCATCTAAGTTTGGCTTATCTTTAGACTGAGCAATTGCACGTTTCATAAGAGTGTTCTTGATCACTCGAAGATAGGCATCACGTTGCAGTTTTTTCCGAAGTTCTTGCAGTTGAGCAGCACGCACTTTCTGCAGATTAGCCAAGGCAATAACTTTGTATTGATGTATAATGTCCTCTATCTCTTTAATTTCTTTGGCTTTTTGTTGTAGTATTTGGCGCTGCTGTGTCATTGCAAGTTCCTTCTATAGTTTGATTTTTACAATTGGACCCATAGTGGTTTTCAGGCAAATTGTCGTAATGTTTTTGAGGCCTCTTTTAAGTCTTCCCTCAAGTCTCCTCACTACAGTCATTATGTTTTCGGCGATTTCCTCGTCTTTCATGTCTTCTGTGCCTATTACGCATTGAAGAATTGGTTGACCTCGAAGTCGTATGGTCACAGTTTTCTTCCATTTTTCAATTTGTGTTTTGATGTTCACTGTAAGAGGAACAGGTTTTGGCATCTTACCTCTAGGCCCAAGAGTTGAACCTAAGGTTTTCCCTATTAAAGGCATCAGCGGAGCTTCTGCTATGAAAACATCATAGTTATTCGCCAGCTGTTTTTGTCGTTTTTTATCGGTGGCCAAGGTTTCCAGTTCTGCATTACCTATAACAAGTTCGGCGCCAGCTTTCTTGGCCTTGAGTGCAAGCTCTCTAGTTGCGATTACACATACTTTTGCTTTCTTGCTTGGTGCGTGAGGGAGCTCTATTGTTTCCTGAATTTTTGCCTCAGGCTTTTTCATGTCGATATCGCGAAGGTTGATGATTAATTCAATGGATTGGTTGAATTTCTTCTCTTCAGACCGTTCCCTAACCTTTTTGATCGCCTCTAGAATCGTCTTTGTGTCCAATGACATTACCTAGGCCTCGTGCCAAATCTCGTATAGAAACCCGTTATAAAAAGATTGTTACTATTCTTTCTCGAAAAGAGAATCATATTTGCCTTCATCTATTTCTCGCTGCACTTCTCGAGGGTCTTTGTCTTCTACTGTTACGCCCATACTGACACAGCTACCTAAAACTTCTTTAGCTGCTAGCTTAAGCGATTTGGCCAACAACTCCGGTCTTTTCTTCTTAGCGAGACTCGCCACTTGTGGCATGGTAAGATTGCCCACTTTTTCCTCTTTTGGGCTGCCTGAACCCTTCGAAATCTTCAATGCACTCACGATTAGCGCAGAAGTGGTAGGAGTGCCTACAGTGACCTCAAATTCTTTAGTCTCGGGGTCGACAGAAATCTTGACAGGAACTTTCATTCCAGCGTAGTCCTTCGTCAGCTCGTTGATTCTGTTTACTATGGTCAGAACGTTAACACCTAATGGACCTAAGGCAGGACCCAATGGTGGTCCGGCAGTTGCTTGTCCACCATTTACTAATGCGTTAATAATTTTCTTTTCAACCATTCCTATTTCGCCTTCTTAGCTTTTTCCACGATTTTGACATAATCTGCATGAACCGTTATGGGGAGAGTGAAAGTTGCTTCTAGAAGTTCGAGGATTACTTCACTCTTTGTTTTTTCGATACGAGTAATTTTTGCTTTCATACCTTTGAAAGGGCCACTGATAATTTCCACAACGTCGCCAACATCCAATTCTTCAATGACGGGTTTAACTACAATATATCTTTCAACCTCGGAAAAACTCACGATTCCTGGAACCCTAGATCTGACATGTTTAATTCCGGCAATTGCTTCTTCAACAAAATGCGGGCCTTCAGCCTCTACAAACACGTAACCTTTCAACATCTCCGGTACCAGAACCGCTTTAACCGGCAACTTGGCACTTTCAATTCTTATAGCAATCAAATTCGCCACATTCTTCTCTTGCCCGGCGGTGGTGCGGATAGCGAAAACAGAAGTTGAAAATGTTTTTTCTTCAGACATTCTCAGTTCTCCATTCATTATAACCCTTGCAGAACAAAAGAAATTAGTTTGATGACAAACCCTACTGCACCTACTGCTCCAATGCCTAATAAACAGATTTTCGTCGATTGCCAAAGCTCTGATCTACCTGGCTTTGTGGCTAACTTTAGCAATCTACCAACAGATTGAAGGAAAGATCTTATACCCAAGGTTTATCGCATTGTCAAACATGAGTTCTCATATAAAAGGAAATCGCACAACGGATGATAGGTGGTCACATCATTCATGGAAATAGCCTATACTTAGGGTTTCTGAAGCAAAGGGAGAACAGTTATTACAATAAAACACCATCGTAAAAGCTACGGATTGTAAACTCGCTTTTAGAGGAAACGCATAGAATTGAGTGCCACAAACAAGAGAATCGCACTACAGCGAATTCACAGACTTTTCAGGCTTGCTAAAAATGTTATTCATGAAGACGAGAAATTGGCACAACGCTACATTTCTATTGCCCGAAGAGTCTCTATGACGTCGAGAGTGCGTATTCCACGAGAATATCGGTGGCAGATTTGCAAAGGCTGTAAAAAGTTTATTTTGCCCGGTGTTAACTGTCGTGTGCGTATTCAGCAACGCAGGGAGCCTCACGTAGTCATTACTTGTGGCTACTGTGGCAAACATACGCGGTTTCCAATGAAAGTTGGGGAGAAACAGAGAGATGATAACACCAGAAATAAGACGCAGAATAAAGCGTGAGTTGAGTGCTGAGAGACCGACAGTTTGGATTGGAAAGAATGGAATCTCGCAAGAAGTTTTAGTTGAGGTAGATGGGCAGTTGGAGAGAACGGAGATGGTGAAAGTGAGGATTCTGAAAGCCGTGTTAGACGAAAATAATGCTAAGGCAATTGCAGACGAGGTTGCTCAGCAAACCGAGTCAGTGCTTATAGAGGTTAGAGGTCACACTTTCATGCTTTATAGAAAGAAGAAGAAAACATGATAACAAGCACAGCATATTTGGATTGAATTTATAACGCTTAACTGCTACTTCTAAGTTGTTGCTCTATTTCCTTAATCTCTTGCGTTGATGGTTGCATTGGAAAATTGTATAGAGGACCGCTTGGTTTTTCGTTGTAGTATGGACGGTTGCAGTGGGGACAGCCTGAGGTCAAGAATGGTGTTCCGCTTCGAATGGCATCTTCTAACTGTGCTTGTGAAACTCCGAAGTTAGTGATGTTGCCTTTTTCGTTGAAGCCCATTTTTTCGAATCTTGTCTTTCCTTGTACTATTAGATAGCGGGCGAGTTGAATTCTCCTGTAGTGGTTTATTGTCGGTGGAGAGTTATTCTCTAGCGCTGTTCCAGGTATAGGTGTGAAGGCGAAGAGTGCTGGGTAGACGCTGTTGTCTACGCACCATTGAATAGTCTTTATCATTTCCTTTTCTGTTTCACCCAATGCTACGATGAGATGGGTGCTTGCTTTACCTTTGCCAAATACTTCTACTGCTTCCAGTAATGCATCATGCTGTCTACCCCAATCATATGGGCCATCTGCGGAGATGCCTTTGACTTGGCAGAAAATGTCTTTTGTTGCTGCGTCCAGTGAGATCCCAATTCTTTCAACACCAGCCTCCCTCAATTTTTTCATTTCCTCTTTGTTCAAAGGCTGACAGGAGACGGATATAGGAGCCTTTGTTCCACGAAGCTTAATTTCCTTGACTAAGGCTAAGATGTCCTCTAAAACAATGGGATAGTTTAAGGCTTGAATGCAGACTCGCCTTATCTCTCCTCCGTGCGCAGAAGTTGCCAATTCGGACAGTACTTTTTTCGTCGTGAGAGCTGGCCAAGCAACTCTAGAAAGCATGTCGGCACGGGTTTTACTGCTTCTTGCTTGCGCACAGAAGCCGCAGTTTGCTGTGCATTTGCCTTCAACGTAGGTGAGGAGGTATGCGGTCGTTGGCTTGGCGTTTAGAAAGCCTTCCATCAAACCTAACGCTATGGCTGAGCCAGATGAGACTCGAACTAGGTTAGGTAGAATTGATTTTCCTGTTCTGGTTTGGTCGAGCTTCTCTGGTGACATCGCTTCTCTACAAATCGTCTGCCAAGTATTTTAAGTCAAAGGGTTTCATCTTGTATCCAGACTTTATGCTTACGAGGAATGATTCGAAATCGCTTACAATATTTCCCCAATTCAAGGCGAAGATTCGCCTAAAGTCACTGTACTGAGAGTAATCTTTGTGAAATGATACCATGATAATATCCTTTCCACATCCTTCACCGTCCGCGGCGAAAACTACGTTTGGATGTTCATTTGTCCATTCAGCTGCGTGTTGCACTATTTTCTCAGCTTCATCAACCGATGAGTAAGATTTTATTTTGATAAAGGTGAAAGCCAAAATTTGGTAGTCGAGCTTCGTGAAGTCGGGAATCACTGTGTAGGTTTTTATGTATTCTTTTTCTAGTTTGGCTCTCGTTCTGGTAATGGTTGGCTGTGAGACTCCTAAGATGCGAGCTATTTCTCTGTCGCTTCTCTTGGAATTTCTCAGCATTTCCTTTAATAGTCTGAGGAGTTTTTGCTCTTTCATGGAGGACTCTATTCGTGGCGATCTTTTAAAAGGCTTGATGAACAGCAAGCAACAAAGAGAAGTTTGTGGATGTGAGCAGAATTGCTTAGGTGACTGTGAGAAGTGCAATTTTATAAATTGGGACATCAAAGCTTAATATTGCAGTTGGGGCCTAAGATCTATGAACTTCGAAGAACTGTTAGCAGCAGATGAAAAAAAGCTTGAAAAAGCTCTGGAAAAGGCGCGGATAATAAGCCAGACATACTTTGGAAAGAAGCTCCTCTTTTATGCGCCCAGCTTTGTCTATTACAAAACAGATTATTTTTGCTCTTCACCAACCGTTTTTCCATCAATCTCCATAACGGGCTCCTCATGTTCTCTACGATGCAAACACTGCAGCGGCATTGTCTTAAACACCATGTACCCCGCAGAGTCACCGGAGAAGCTTGTGGAACTTTGTAGAGATTTGAAAAGCAAAGGCGCGGTGGGATGCTTGATTAGTGGCGGATGTTTGCCAGACGGCTCTGTGCCGCTTGATAAGTTTGCGGATGCAATGGCGGAGATTAAGCGAAAGTTGGGGTTAACTCTAGTGGTACATACAGGTGTAGTTAGCAGAAGTATGGCGAAGCAGCTGAAGGAAGCAGGAATAGACGCTGCTTTAATTGACATAATTGGTTCAGATGAAACAATAAAAGAAATCTACAACTTAGATGTTAGTGTGTCTGATTATGAAAACTCGCTTCAAGCATTACACAACGCCAAAATCCCAACTGTGCCCCATGTATTAGTGGGCCTTCACTACGGCGAGCTGAAAGGCGAACTGCATGCACTAAAAATGCTTGCAAACTATGAACCTTCAGCAGTCATCGTAATCGCCTTCATGCCAATCCGCGGCACCGCAATGGAAAAAGTTGAGCCACCTACACCTTCAGCAATAGGTAAAGTGCTTATAGCTGCTAGGCTTATGATGCCGTCTACACCATTGGCGCTGGGATGTATGAGACCGAAAGGAATGCACAGAGTCATAACTGATGTTTTAGCTGTTAAGGCTGGTGTGAACGGTATCGCTTTTCCGGCAGAAGAAGCGATAAATCTGGCTAAGTCGCTGGGTTATGAAGTTTCTTTTTCCTCTTTATGTTGTTCTCAGATTTTCGAAGACCTAGAAGACCGGGAAAATTTAGACATGAAAAAATTGATGTGAAAGAATAAAGAGCCAGATAGAGTTTTATCTGGAAGTGAACTGCCACATTGAGGTCATTATCTGGTCTTTGGCGATTTTGATCTGTTTGCTCAAATTTTTGGCGTCTTTTTTCGATATTCCTTGGCGGATAAGCTCTTTCTCGAACGCTTTTCTTGCTTTTCTCACTTTCCAGCCCAATGTTATCCAAATCAGGAAGAGTTGGGAGAATAACTGAATGATTCGGGGAATTATACTGAGAATTGTACGTATTCGCAAGATGGTAGCTCCGCCGATAATTAGAAGAGAAGTTTAATCTTCTTCCTCTTCTGAGCTTAAGCCCTTTTCCTTCATTTTGTCAGAGATTCTATCTTTAATTCTCTTCTGATTTTCTTCATGCGTTTTTGGAGAGAAAGCGGCTTTCATCCCGATTTGCTTGAAAAGGTCGCCCAATCCTGTAAACGTTTTCATGTAGTTCTCTGTCATTTGCAGAGCTAGGTTCTCTGGCATTCCGCTGTCTTTTAGTTCTTTGTAGAAAGCTCCAGCTGCCTTGCCCATGTTGCGTCCTGCTTCTTCGCTGAAAACGCTGGCGATGATGTTTTTGATGAGTGCTGGAATTTCGGTGGAGACGACGCTTAGGATTTCTTTAATCTCTTCGGCTTCTTCCTTTGGGCTTTTTTCTCGGCTTCTATCTTTCTTTTCTAACATTTTGTTTTTCTCCTTTTGTTGTTAACGGAAGATGTATCGTCTTGATATTGTGATAGCTTGAGTTTTTTTGTGTTCCGCTTCAAACTTTGCTTTTTCTATTGAGCAGTTGTTGTGTTGTGTAACTGCGATATTAATGCCTGAAGGCGGGGCAATTGTTTGTGGTCGGGTCTTCCTTATTCCAAACCGCTTGTTTCTACTTAAACTTGTTTTCATGTTTCATACACCTCACTATAATAGAAGGTGTGGACACTCTAGTTTAGTATCGTGAGAAAAAGTGGTCAATCACTTGGTCACTGTTCGATTAATTCATATTTTTTGCCGAAGCCTACAACTTGGCGGACTATTCCTTCCTTTTCTAGCCGTTTTATGCGTTGTCTAATTATGCGTCTTGAGGCTGTGCCTCGCATGGCTTGAACTTGGCGTGTTATGGCGGAAATATTTAGCGGGCCTTTCACGGCAAGGGCCTGTATTACGCATCGGCTCATTTCGTCTCTGGCAACTTCTGGCTTTTTGATGACTTGTTCTGCCATTTTTAATCGCGCTGCAATCTTCAAGGGTTCCTCGTATAAGCCTAAACCCACCTTTGTAAGCCGCAATGACGCTACTAATCCTTCATATTCAGGTTTTTCAAGAATCAAAGTTTCAAGAGCGTCTAAACGCTTTATTATCAGGTCTAACTTTTCGCTCAACTCTTCAGCGCTAATGGCTGATTTAGGCTGTGGTTTCTTCTTGTTTTCACTCATCTCTGAGCAAACTCGCTTCGAATGGAAAAGGTATAAGGTTCTTTGTTTAAATGGTTATACTCATTTGACAGTTCTCATCCTCATAAATAGACGTTCAGGGAATGAAATAAGGAGAAGTATATAGAAGACTCTAGCTTAGAGCGTCAAACAGCAAGTTGCCGTATTTCAAAGCTTGCCAATGCTTCTACTCTTTTTCTCTTTGCTGCACCGCCTTAGTTGCCCTGCTTGCCCCCGCAAACGCTGACAACCCTAGAATCTCTCCTTTTGTCATATCCATTGGAATCGCAAACACAATTGTATTGCTCTGATCATAACTAATGTCTTCCAAACTCGACAAAGTGCGCAGATATAAGGCTCGATTGCTCATCTGTTTTACAGCTTTCTCCAAATTTAGGGCAGCCGTTAGCTCACCTTCACTCTTAATAATCACCGCCCGCTTTTCCCGCTCAGCCTCAGCTTGCCGTGCAATCACTCGCTTCATATTTTCTGGCAACTCTACAGTTTGCAAATTCACCGAAATGATATCCACGCCCCAATCCTGCGTCTCCTGCTCCACAATCCTGCCAATCCTATCCGCAATCTCATCCCGCCGCGCCAGCAACTGGTCCAACTCCACATTTCCAACAACATCGCGCATCGTCGTCTGCGCGTGCTTCATCACGCTGTTCCACACGTTCTGAATGTTCACTAAACTGTCCTTTGTGTTCACTATTTTCATAAACACCACAGCATCAACGGTCACGCTGATGTTGTCCTTGGTCATAACCTCCTGCCGCGAAACATCCAAAGTGATAATCCGCTTATCCTGCTTCAAGAAACTCTCCGCCAATGGCTACTTAAAGAAGAAGCCAGGACCCACTAATCGTTGAAACTTCCCAAGTCGCAACACAATGGCCTCCTCCCATTCCTTGTTAATCGCCATACAACCAGGTAAGAACCCTAGGGAAATCAAAGCGACAATCGCAAACAGAGCAGATAGAATGTTAGGAAAAGCAAGGATAGTCAGCACCAGAAACAACACCAACAATCCCAAGAAGAATAAGAACGGAGTAGGAGAACCCGAATACTCTTCACCTCTGCTCGACGCAACAACCGTACTCTTTTTTTCATTCATCTTTTCGAACTCACCTCCTCTCTCCCAACACTTTATTGTATCAAA
>Ga0209978_10001107_pt1 | contig 10991 bp, 9 predicted proteins | sample BentaG_FD_182805 | JGI IMG/M metagenome (GOLD analysis project Ga0209978, IMG submission 182805) | Deep subsurface microbial communities from South Atlantic Ocean to uncover new lineages of life (NeLLi) - Benguela_00093 metaG (SPAdes)... | ecosystem: Environmental > Aquatic > Marine > Oceanic >...
CTTGTTCGGGTTTTTGGGATGAGGAACGGGAAAGAAATTGCCGGTCCTGACATCTGTATAACGCTTGAGTTCTCCGCTTTCAAGGTTCAGGGAATAAATATTATAAGCATCCCTTATGTCACCTGAAAAATATAATTCTTTAGAATCATGAGAAAAATGAGGTGAGATTGTGTTCCCTTTCCCGAATGTCAACTGTGTCTTTTTCTTCAAATTATTGACAGGAGAAAGAAAGAGTTTGTCATAAGTATCAAGACGAATTGTGTAGGCCACCAGTTTCCCGTCTGGAGAGATCATTGGGGCTTTCTCGAAAAGGTCATCTTCAGTCAAATTCAAGATTTTTTCGTTTGCTAAATTGAGCTTGAAAATGTCATGGATTCCGTTATTAAAAGCTGTAAAGAGAAGTTCTTCTCCTTCGGCAAAGAAGCAGGGGGAAGACGGCTGATCAAGAGGGATACGGATCTTTCTCAGGGTTTTTCCGGTTAAGGCGTTGAGTATAAAAAGGGAATGTTTTTGTCCGGCTCGACCGAAAAAAGCTATCCTGTCTCCATCAGAGGACCAGGAAATATCTTTTCCCTTAGAGGGATCAATTTCGAATTTAATGTGTTCGTACTTGAGAGTATACCCTTTTGTTATGTTTTTAACAACAGAGCCATCCTTCGTTGAGAAGAGAAGGATGTCGATGTCACCGTCTTTAACATTAACAGTTAAGACGGCAACGATATCTCCTGAAGGAGAAACGGCATGGGAGAGGGAAAAATAATAAGGATTTAGAGGGAATTCAGGGCCAAGCGCAATACTGTAATCTTCTGGATTCTCCCTTAAGAGAAATTTCTTGAATCTCGTACGGAGATATTTTTTGAATTCATGATTAAACTCTTTGTGCTTCATGTTGAAAGCTCTCTTAAGAGGGTTTCTTCTTCCTATAAGAGGAGAGCGCTTCAGAGAGTGCCAGAACTCCCTTATCCCGTTTTTTCCGTGTTTAGTCTCGATAAAGTCATATATTGCATGGCCGAAGTCATAGGCGGCCGGCCGAGGCAAAGGATAGCGAGAGAAAAGATTGCCTGATTTTGTGAGTTCCGGGATCCGGTCGTTGAGAACAGCGTCTCTGACAATTAGGGAGGACCAGGAAGACCAAGTATCAGTGTTATACTCGGCAAAGCCTTCCATTATCCAAAGCGGAGGTTGATTCACAGCATATATTCCCCCGCCTGGGCCTCCCCAGAGGAGGTCATACTCGAAAATATGGGTTAATTCGTGCTCTATAAGATCTTGAATTTCATCCAGAGTCATATCCCCTTGAATAGCGACACGATAAAGAACTGGCTCTGCAACCCCTAAGACACCTTCTGGTATTTGAAAAAGATTTGTCTGCTCAAAATCAGTAGATGTTTTGTAAAAAATGAGGGGAACAGGGGAGGAGAGTGGATGCTTGAGTTCCTGGCTTATTTTTTGATAAGCGCTTTCAGCCATTTCAGCAACGGTTTTTAAAACTTGCATGTTATCGGTGTAATAGTAAATATTGAAATGTTCAGTTTTATAATGGTTCCAGTTGAATTTTTCATAGAGGACTTTATTTTTTCCGTAGTAAGGGAAATAAATAACTTGGGCAAAACCAAGGGGTACCCAGAGGATGAGGAAAAAGAGAAAAAAGAGACGTTTTATGTAATGTTTCATGATGATGCTCCTTTTTTAATCAGAGATAAGATATCTTTCTTGGATTCTCGTTTCACCCAGAATGTTGCGGAGAAACTTCGACTTCACTCTCTGGATAAGGTCAAAGAAGGCAAACGGGGCTCTCTGTTTTGGGTTTTCATAGCCCTTTGATTCTTTAAAATCTCTCTCATACAGTGCCTTTCCTGTTTTCGCATCAATAATGTAGAGGTTAAGGTTAAGGGTGTAAAATCTTCGCTCAGCCAGGGCTCTTTCAGAAACAAAGGGCTCTTCGAAACGCGCTCTCTTTTTTTCTAAAATGGCCTTCCGGATTTCTTCGGTGTATTGAGCGCTTCCGGTAATAAAAATAGCTTCTTTGAGATCTGGTAATAAATTTTTCCAGAAGTCTTCATTTTTAAAGGGCTCTTCTTTTTCAAAAGAGATTTTTTTTGATGAGATCTTTCCTTTGAATTTCTGACCGATCTCAAATGAAAAATAATCTACGAGCTCTTGATTCAGATCGAAATCTTTTCTCTCTTCCTTGATTAAAAAATTTGTGATAACAATTTCGCTAAATTGATCTAAATTGAGGACAGCCCTTTCAGGAACTTCAATCTTTAACTTCCAATAGTCGCTGGAGGCACAGGAGAAAGAGAGCAGGAGTGCAAGTAACAATGCTATCTTAATTTTTTTCATCTTTTTTTTCTTTTTTGAAAGATTCATGATTTTTCTTAAAGTTTTGATAGTTGGCTTTTATATGGCTATTTCCAGGACTAAGCTCTAAAGCGGTTTCATATTCTTTTTTTGCCTCTTCCCAAAGACCTTTTTTTTCATATGCAACTGCTAAGTTGTTGTGCGCTGCAGCAGATTTTGGGTTGGAGAGAACCACTTTTTTCCAGCGAAAAATAGCTTCTTCCCATAGATCTTTCTGTGCAGCCTGGATACCGAAAAGGAGTTGGTTGTCCAGAAGCTGTCGAGTGCAGCCCGAAAAAGAGAGGGCAAGAAGTGCGATGAAAAGAAAATAAATTATAAGTTTTTTATGCATTTATAGCCTGCATTATTTAGGTTAATTCTTTTTCAATCTTGCGTCAAGCTGAAGTGATTTTTATATGCAAATTTCATACCAGATTGAAAAGGTCATGTCCCAGAGAGAGAAGAATATCCGTTGTCATAAAAAAGAGACACCTGTATAATGGTTAAAAATTATTTAGAGGAGGAAGACATGGGTAGCTGGCTTGAAGGAAAAACCTTGGCTAACAAAATAAAAGAAGAAGTTAAGAAGGAAGTGGCTCACTACTTGAAGACGAAGAAACAGGTTCCAGGTTTAATAGGTATATTGGTAGGGGAAAACAAGGCGTCTAAAGTTTATTTGCGGACAAAGGAGAAAAACTGCGAAAGACTGGGCATTCGTTCAGAAATTCTCAATTTTCCTGAAGATATAGAAGCTTCTTCTTTGAAGTCTGAAATTGAGCTTCTCAACTCCAGAGAAGATGTAGATGGTATCCTTGTCCAGCTCCCTTTGCCATCCTCGCTCAATACCCATGAGATAATCACCTCGATCTCCCCAGAGAAGGATGTAGATGGATTTCATCCTTTTAATTTAGGGAATTTGCTGATGAATCAGGAAGGATTAAAACCATGCACACCTCTGGGGATAGTTGAGCTTTTGAAATCTCGAAAAATTTCGATTCAGGGGAAGAGAGTTGTTATAATAGGGAGAAGTCGTATTGTGGGAAAACCATTGGCCGCCATGATGACGAATGATAACGGAACAGTAACCATCTGCCATTCCAAAACCCAAAACCTACCTCAAGTGGCAGCAGAAGCAGACATTCTTGTTGCCGCATTAGGGCGTGGCGCCTTTGTAACTCTGGAATTCGTAAAACCAGGTGCTACTGTAGTGGATGTAGGGATGAACAACCTTACAGATAGGTCTAAGGTGGAGCAGCTATTCGGAAAGGATGAAAAGAGAGAAAAGAACCTCGATGAGAAAGGGTATACCCTTATAGGCGATGTCCACCCTCAAGTTATCGAGAAAGCTGAATATTTAACCCCAGTCCCAGGGGGAGTCGGGCTGCTGACAGTTGCCATGCTTATGAGTAATACACTGGAGGCCTTTAAGCGAAGACGGAACCTCTAATAATAAAGAGCTAAGCGCAGACAGTGTTTTACTCCGGGGAAAAAAGGGGACAGGCTACTTTTTCTGTATGAACTGTCCATGAGTAGAGATAGTCCTCTTTCTTCAAGAAAAAGTAGCCTGTCCCCTTTTTTAATATTTGGATTTTTTTCACAGATATGATATAAAAAGTCTCTTTAGAAGAAGTGGAAGATGCCAAAAGTATGCGAGATTTGTGGAAAAGGCCCTTTTTTTGGACAGAGCCTGAGTCATTCCCATAAGGCTTCCAAAAAAAAATGGAAGCCGAATTTGCAGCATGTTAAAGCTCAAACAAAATCAGGGGTAAGGCGGATATGGGTTTGCACGAGATGTATTCGTTCCGGGAAAGTGACTAAGGCTCTCTAATCCCCTTCAAATTCTTTCTACAGAAGTGATTTCTTTTATACTCGAAAGTTTTTTTATCATCGTTTCAAGATGTTTTATATCTCGAATTATAAGGGTGAGTTTAATTTGAGCTTTCTTCTCGTCGAAAGTCGCCACTTCAGCCTTAGTGATATTTCCCTCTAACCGTGAAATGGATGAGGCGATTTTGGCCAACACTCCAGGAGAATCTTCGGCATTAACCAATAGTTTTCCTTTAAAGCGGCCTTCTGGAGTATCATCCCACGAGACCTCGACCATCCGTTGATTATCCAGAATTTCTCTTGCAACCAAAGAGCAGCGTAAGGAATGAACTGTAATTCCTTTTCCTGATGTGATGTATCCTATAATAGGTTCGCCCCTGATAGGAGAGCAGCATTTGGCTAAATTGACCCCCTTAACTTGAATGACTGGTTTTGGCTTTTTGGCCACTTTTGTAACAACTTTTTTAAGGAATGTCTCTTTTCTCTTTTCTATTTTTTCCGAGGGGAAGAGTTTTTCCATGAATTTTTTATTAAGGACGATTTTGCCAAATCCTGCAAGAGCATAAAAATCTTCCATCTTTTTAAGCCTGAAATTTGTTACGGAAGAGAGACTCTCAAGGAGGTATTCTTCTTTTAAAAAATCCGCAGGAACCTTATAATTCTTGATTTCTTTTTCCCATAATTTTTTCCCAAGGGCAGTATTTCTTATTTTGTTTTGTAAGTTTAGCCAGCGTTTTATACGGTGCTGTGCGGTAGAAGTGAAAGCGATATTCAGCCAGTCTCGACTTGGGGTTTTTTCAGGTGAGGTTAAAATCTCCACGATATCTCCGGTCTTCAAGATTGTTTTCAAAGGTTCAATCTTACTGTTAATTTTTGCTGTGTGGCAGTGTAAGCCAATTTCAGTGTGAATCTTAAAGGCAAAATCCAGGGCACAAGCACCAAGGGGTAAGGCCACAACCTTTCCTTTAGGAGTGAAAACATAAACTTCTTCAGGAATGAGGTTTGTTTTCAGGCTTTTCAAGAATTCGCGGGGACTTTTTTGCTCTTTGTAAAGATCGACCATTTCTCTCAACCAATGCAGCCTTTTGTCTTCTTTCATGATATGGCGAGGATCTGTTTCTTTATATTTCCAGTGGGCAGAAATTCCGTTTTCAGCCAAATTATGCATGTCGTATGTTCGGATTTGAATTTCGATAGTTTGTTTGTTCTCAGTAATTATTGTGGTGTGGAGAGATTGATAAAGATTAGGCTTGGGCATAGCGACGAAGTCTCGGAATCGATGGGGAAGATGAGGCCACAGCTGATGAATCATTCCCAGGGCAGAATAGCAATTTTTCACAGAATTAGTAATTAGTCTTAGGGCCATGAAGTCATAAACTTGGCCGAAGTCGGTATTTTGTCTTTTCATTTTATTATAGATGCCGTAGAGTCTTTTTATTCGATAGGATATTTTTGAGGGAACATGGTTTTCTTTCATTAAATTTTCAAGGGCACGTTTGGTTTTTTTTAGCTCCTTTTCTGCCTCCTTCCTTTGGGGCTCAACTAGAGAGGCCATTTTAAAATAATCGTTTGGATCTACGTAGCGAAAGGAAAGGTCTTCCAATTCGGCTTTTATTCGTCCCATTCCAAGCCTGTTGGCAATGGGGGCATAAATCTCCAAGGTTTCCTTAGCAATCTGTTTTTGTTTATCTTCAGACAGAAATTTTAGAGTTTTTAAATTGTGAATCCTGTCAGCTAATTTAATAAAGATGACCCTTAAATCGTCAATCATGGCCAGGATGACTTTCCGTATGCTTTCTGCCTGCCTCGTTTCAGGCGACGATTCCTGAATGCGACTGATTTTGGTGATCCCTTCAACCAAATGAGTTATTTCTTTACCGAAGGCTTGCCCAAGATCTACAGCTGTTACATCGGTGTCTTCTAAAACATCATGGAGGAGACCTGCTGCTAAAGTTGTTTTATCTAATTTCATGTCTGCAAGCATGTTGGCAACTTCTAAGGAATGACTCAAATAGGGTTCTCCGGAGCGTCTGGTTTGCCCCTTATGAGCTTGGGCTGCAAAGACATAAGCTTTCTTAAGGAGAGTTATGTCCTTCTCGTCATAAGAAGAAGAAAGCTTTTCTAAGATATCATCAAATCTGATCATTGTCCCAAATTTTGGTTCTCCAAAGGATGCTGTCAGTTTACATCAGGCGTGTTTTCTTTTCTATTTGCAGGATCCAGCTTACAGCATCAAGTAGGTTTGGAGCTACGTAAGCAGGTACTATCCCTTTTTTCTTGAGCTTAAGCAGCGATGCTTGACCAAAACCGCTGAGGGTGAGTATGGGGTTGGCTTGAATATTGCGGCCAAAGAGGATATCTTCCACCTTGTCTCCCACCATATAAGAATTTTTAATATCAATGTTGAGTTCTGCTGCTGCTTGAAGGGCCATCCCTGGGTTTGGCTTGCGGCATTGGCAATTTTTTCTGTATTGAGCAGAGGAGGAGAAAAGGTAATGGGGACAGTAATAGATACCATCAAAATGAGCGTTATGCTTGGCAAATGCTGCTTTTAATTTCCGGTGAATGTCATGAAGCTCTTTCTCAACAATAAGCCCCCGCCCGACTCCAGACTGGTTAGTTATAATAACTGCTAAAAGCCCGGCCTCGTTTATTTTCCTTACTGCTTCGAAGCTATAAGGAAAAATTTCTATCAAACTGAAAGAGTTAGGATACCCCACATCTTTATTGATGGTTCCGTCTCTATCGAGAAAGACCGCTCTTTTTTTCATCACAAAAATTTCTGGCAGGCCTCGAAGACTTCTTCTGGATCAATGTTTATCATGCATCTGTGATCAAACGGACATTCTCTGTAGCTGCATGGCCAGCATGGAACATCTTTCTTGATTACAGCCGCCGGTTCTTGAAAAGGACCTGTAAGGCTCGGGTCCGTCGGGCCGAAAATAGCTATAACTGGGATTTTTAGGGCATTTGCTATATGCATGGGGCCTGAGTCATTCGTGATAAAAAGATCTGTATGGCTGATCAGGCCCGCGAACAGGCGAAGGCTTGTTTTTCCTGTCAAGTCGAGAGGTTTTTTTGTCATGAAGGAGGTCATGGATTCAGCCAACTCGGCTTCATCCGTAGAGCCGGTAATGAGAATGTCTGCCTTTTTTCTTTCCTGTAATAAAATGGCGAGTTCTGCGTACTTCTCAGGGTGCCATCTTTTAGCAGCGCCATAAGAAGCACCAGGGTTGAGAATGATAAGGGGTCGTCTTAAGTCAATATTTAAGGAGAGGAGCATCTCCTTAGCTTGTTCCTTTTCTTCTTGAGTTAAGGGAAAACATATTTTTGGAGGGGAAGTTTTTAAACCCAAGCCGGAGATAAGGTCCAGATAGTAATTCACTTGGTGAGAACAGTCTTCCTGTTTCTTTAACGCAATTCCTCTGGTGAGAAGGAGACCGCGGCCGTCTCTCGAGTATCCCCATCTTTCCGGGATCTTGGCAAGATAGAAGAGAAGAGCCGAAGAGAAAGAGTTAGTAAGAAGGACTCCTATGTCAAAATGGAACTTTTTTATCTTTTGAACTGAATCTCTCAAACTCTTCAAGTCATTTGCCTCAGGAAGTGGGATGACACCCTTTATAAAATCATGAGAAGTGAACAGATCTTTTGCCCACTCTTTTGCAGCCATCCATATTTGAGCATGGGGAAAGTTTTTGCTTAAACTGTAAGTGGCAGGCACAGCAAGGATAGAATCCCCTATCCAGTTGGGAGCTCGAACGACAATCTTCATCTATTAAATTTTATTCCCTAAATGCTATCTTGTCAAAAAAGCACTGTATCTGTAAGCATCTTTTTTTCCGTGATTGGAGACAAAATCATGGATCAGGCTGGGTGTTTCGAAGACACGCTGGTTTTGCCCCAGCGAGTCAAATATTCTTATTTTGCGAAGGCCAGTGGTTAAAAGACCAGATACCAATTTCAAGCCTATCTACTATTTATATACGATTTGAAAATTTGTTTTCCATTCTCAGCTACGTTTTTCCGTTGTGCTCTTGGTTACGGAGTTTTGGATTTATGGAGTTACGGAATAAAGAATATATAATTAATCAGAGTCAGAATTATTAGGACTCTTCTTGTTTTTGGCGGCATCTGTCTTTTTGCTTTTCGGTTTCTCTTCGGTTTTGCTTTCCTTCTCTGGTTTTTTGTTTTGGGCGTAATCAGTGATATACCAGCCGCTTCCTTTGAATTGAATGGTTGGAGGCGAAAGAACTTTTTTTAGCAATCCTCCACATGTAGGGCATTTTTTTAAATGCGGTTCATTGAATTTCTGTAACACTTCAAGGACAGAGCCGCATTTTAAACATTTGTATTCATAAAGTGGCATTTTTTCTCTCCCAATGGGATCAGACTTTTAAAATTTGGATTTTATTCGCTCTTCCCTTAGATTCTCAACTTATATTTTATTATTCTGCTATCAAAAATTCAAATTTTAGAATAGTAAGTAAGCATCTTTTTTTCCGTGACGGAAGACAACATCATGGATCAGGCTGGGTGTTTCGAAGACACGCTGGTTTTGCCCCAGCGAGTTAAATATTCTTATTTAGCGAAGACCAGTGGGTTAAAAAACCGTTTGAAGGCTGAGCGGGCACGGTTTCTCTCCATAGAAGAGAGGAGAGCGAAGCCTGAAACCGAGCAACTTTTGCCTCGCTGGGGCAAAAGTTGTGTGTTTTTGAACCCACTGGCCGGAGCTTTCCTTCAAACGGTTTTCTCAACATCCACCCTGACCCCATCATATCACGGAAAAAAATGCTTCCAAATAGCAAAAAAAAGGCTAGGCCAATTTTTCTGTGGGGCATGCCACTTTATGATTCAATGGAAGACGATGGCTTCAAATATATAAATATCAGCTCCTTCTTTCCAGGCATTCCGCGGCAGGCCGGCTTTTAAACAAGCCTGCTGGAGAAACGTTTCTCTTGACCAGCGGTTTTCTACAGGTACTTGTGGCAGAAGAAGACCCTTTTTGTCCTCTTTGGAAATGATTAGCCCGTGTTTTCCGACCTTAATGAGATGGGGATTATTAATTTTTTTGAGAGGGGAGAGAACGGAAATCTCTACTTCTAAGTCTTTGAGTTCTTCCACTGAGACAGGAGGAAATCTCTGGTCTCTACATGCGGCGTAAATGGAAGCTCGAATAACCGTTTCATACAGAGGCAAAACAGAATCTATGAATCCTATGCATCCTCTAAGGCCACCTTTTTTTTTAAGGGTCACAAAGGCTCCCTTTTGGGTTAAAAAATTCGGGTTTTGAGTTTTGTAATTTACAATTTCGTTTTGTCGGATAAACCGCTCAATCGTTAGTCGCGCCAGCCGTAAAAGCTCTTTTTTTTCCTCTGGGGAGAGGTTGAATTTATGTGTGGAAGTTTCCAAGTAGAGCGCGGCTGCTAAATACCCCACAACTTGGGATTTCGGGCTCCCGGATGGTGAAGAGTCAGCATAGCTGAGAATCTCTACTTTTGCTTCTTTCTTTTTTTGACTATAGAGCAAAGTAGAGACAACAGGGCCTCCTCCACACATGATGTTCTCGCCTCTTTCGATTTTTCTGAGGAGATCGTTTGTTTTGAAGGATTGAATGAGGGAAATTGTTTCGGAGTCAATTTTGTTGGCTTCTTTTTTTGAAAGGTAATGAGACATATCAGTTGAGGCAATAACCAGAGCTTTTTTCCCAGGTAGAACTTTTGCTAAGGCATTAGCCAGGGTAGTAATAGTCTTTTTTGTTTGATAACCCATGACAATGGGGACTATTTTTGCCTGGGGGAGGGTTTTTTGGATGAAAGGAATTTGGACTTCCACAGAATGTTCCATCTGGTGGGCTTCAGGGATATATTTGAACCCTGAAGCTTTAGAGAGTTCTGAGGCGAGGGGCTCATCGATTTTCGCCGTTCCCAGAGGCGTCTCATATCCCCCTTTTGGATAAATTGAGCAGCCCTTAAAGCCATAATGATGGGAAGGAGCGATGATTATGACTGTTTTATAATCTTTTCCCTGAACTAAAAGGTAGGCATAAGCAGCGACCTGACCCGAATAAACATATCCAGCATGAGGGGCAATAAGAGCCAAAATATTTTCAGAGGGAAAAGGCTCTCTTTTGACATTCTGAAGAAAGAAGTCAATATGACGCGAGAGCATTTCTGCATTTTTTTCGTAAAACGGCCCTGCAACAATTGCTTTCCTTATTCCCTGAGACCAGGCTAATGACACACAGAAGAATAAAGAGACGATGGTGATCAAAGTTTTTTTTCTCATTTTTCTTGCTTAGTTTAAGATTAAATTATAGAAAAAATATACAAAGAAGAGAAAGAAAAATCAAATTTTCTTCCTAAATAGGAAAATCTATGAACTTTTCTGAGGATTTTTGTTCTTATGTGGTTGACTTTTTTTGTATTTTTAATAAAAATCTAAGAGGAAGGTCATAATGAAAGATTTTTTCAAATCTCTTCTCATCGTCCTTGTTACTGCTTCTGCTTTCTTGATCGGTTTGTATTTAGGTGGAGAGAAAGAGAAGTCTAAGATTTCTGATTTCCAGGAAGATTTAGAGAAGAAAAAATAGTACTTTTACCCTTCTTCAAATTCCTCTTTTTTGACAAAATTATCATTTTAAGTTGCCCGAAGATTCTTATTTTTTGCCTTTGTCCCAAAGTTGCTTGATAGAAAAATCTGGATTGCTTATTTCTTTATGTCATTTATGTCATTGCGAGGAGCAAAGCGACGTGGCAATCTCAACTTTTTCCTAGTTAAATTGCAACGCTACGCTCGCGATGACAATTTTTCTTATGGGATTG
>Ga0209978_10001108_pt1 | contig 10987 bp, 5 predicted proteins | sample BentaG_FD_182805 | JGI IMG/M metagenome (GOLD analysis project Ga0209978, IMG submission 182805) | Deep subsurface microbial communities from South Atlantic Ocean to uncover new lineages of life (NeLLi) - Benguela_00093 metaG (SPAdes)... | ecosystem: Environmental > Aquatic > Marine > Oceanic >...
CTCTAGGAGACCATATATTTGTTAAATTTTTGGCGAATAAAAGGTGGGAGATTGAAGAATACAGCAAGAATGTCTCTAGTGAGTTCGATAAACAGGTAAGTGACTACGAAATCAAAAAATATCTTCCGTTTTTATAAAGTTTGTCTCGTTTGTCTTGTTCATCTAGTTTGTATGGTAAGGGTTTGATGAATCAAACCCCTACAAACTTATTCACTTTACTTTACTTTAGAGTTAAAGAGTCACTGTTTAGCGTTTTAATTTGTAAGATTTTTTTACATTATGTAAATATTTACTAGGGGAGAATTCAAAAAAGTAGTCTCTTCAAACCGATCTACCTAAGATTATCTTCCTTTTTTTGTTTGGCACGAAAAATGCTCTTTTTTTGAGGTGATGCAGGGAGCTTCACTTGAAAAGATTAATTTGAACACATTTGAAAATGGCATTTTTATTAATTTTACTTTTTTGATAAAATACATAAATGATTGACAAGTTGCTTCTCAAGACATTTTTAGTTTTTTTCCTCCTTTTTCTGACAATCCCCTGTATAACGGCCGATGAGCAGAGTCTTGATGAGTTTATCTTTCAAATCCAAAAATACTTAGAAAATAAAAATATTCCTGCTTATTTGAGTGCCTTTTCTCCTGAGATTAGGGATGCAGAAAAGAACTCTCTTGAAAAGATTTTTAATGTCTTGAGGATGAATAAATTTACTTTACACAGAGTCACTAAAGGATCACAAAACAAAGGTCAGGTTAGTGCCTATTTTCGAGTGCTCTACCGAAATGAATATTCTGCTATCATAGAGACCTGGGAGTTGTTCTTCTCCAGAAAAGACACAGGTTGGCAGATAGAAAGAAAGGATGTGGTTGGCAACTTAGGGCAACTGTATAAGCTCAAGATTCCTTCGGATAGAGTAGAAAGAGTCAAGTCCATTGCAATCAACCATGTTGATATCAAGCTGTCGTTTGAAGATGCAGTTCTTTTTTATGATAACATTCCAGAGAAAGAAACAGCCCTTATAATCATCGGAAAGGGCCATCTATTCTTTTCCCCTTCTGATCCCAAAGAACAGCATCAATTGCAGCTCCTCTATAAGAAAAAAGCGCTTGAAGATAGGCTCGAGTACGCCTACCTCAGGTTTTCCAATTCCTTTTTCCAGAGAAACATCAAGATTGAGAAAGCATCGTTTGAGAATTCGAGACCGTTATCACAGAAGGAACTAGACAGAGCTAATTCCATATTTAACCAGCATTATCCCCGTTCTTTCACCTCTGAAAACTCCCTAACCAGAGAGCTTCTTTCATTTTTGCCTCGAGGCAACCAGGCAGTTTTTGAGTTCAAGGGAAAGAAAACAAACACATTGACCTATATTTATTCTCCATTTTCTAGAGAAGAAGTTAATCTTGTGGATTCGGAAGAAGAAAAGTTTATAAATCTCTATTCACCTCCTGCTGAAGAAGGAAAGAAGAAACTTTACATCTCCTTTGACCAGAAGTTCGACATCAAAAGCTATCAGATCGATATCGACTTTAATCCCAAACAATCTTTTCTCTCAGGAAAGGCGTCGATCGAGGTTGAATCCAAAGTGAATTATCTGGATAGTCTGAAGCTTAAATTCAGCCCCGAACTTCAAATTCTCCGTATTTTTGATGAGGAGAAGAATGAGCTTTTTTATACACAGGATAAACTCAGGAAATTGTTGTATGTCTATCTCTTCCGACGTCCACGTGACATGAAATCTTGCAAAATCGAAGTTTACTATCGGGGAAAACTGATGCCTCCCAAACAAATAGCAGATACCATCTCTCCAGCCCAACTCGACCTTGACAAGAAGGTCGTCGTTCCTTACAGATACCAAAGCCACTTATTCAGCCAATCAGCCTTCTGGTACCCTTCCCCCCCAAACACGGATTATTTTAAAGCCCGCCTAAAAATCATTATTCCGCCCGATTACGCCTGCATTTCGAACGGAGAACTGAAAGAATATGGGAAATTAGAGAAGGTAGCGGGAGTCGAGGGAATAGAGAAGATGGACAATTCTGTTTATGTCTATGAGACAAACCACCCCGTCAAGTATCTTTCATTCATTGTGGGAAAATTTTCCAAGGTGGCAGAGGATTTGGAAACTTTTCCCGTTGAAATATTTGCTTCTCCTAATTATCACTTTCAGAAAGGGGAATTTTTGGATCAGGTAAAAAGCATACTTGAATTCTACCAAAGCCGTTTTGGTCCTTTTCCGTTTGAGAAGCTAAGTATTGTCCACAGGCACTGGCCTTACAGTGGAGGACACAGCCCAGCATCTTTTATTGTTCTCAACCACATTCCTCTGCGTTCGACAAGAAGATACATAAACAGTGGAAGTCCCGTCGATCTTTCTCGCTGGAAAGAGTATTTTATCGCCCATGAGATTGCCCACCAATGGTGGGGCCAGGCAGTGAGTTGGGCATCTTATCATGATCAATGGTTGAGCGAAGGCTTAGCTCAGTTCTCAGCTGTCCTTTATTTGAAAGAAATACGAGGCAGTGGGATATTTTCTAATATTCTCAAAAAGTTCTCTCAATGGACAGAGAAGAAATCTGTCTGGGGAGCAATAACAATGGGCTCTCGCCTTAGCTATTTTGATTTTAAAGCTTATCAGAGCATCATTTATAACAAAACATCTTTAGTCTTGAATATGTTGTTGGAAATTTTAGGAAAAGAATTATTTTTCGAGGGACTAAAAGAATTTTACAGCAATCATAAATACAGCGCTGCAGGAACAAGGGATTTTATTAAGACTATGGAGAGAGTTACAGGCGAAGATTTAAAAATTTTCTTTAAGGGTTGGTTCGATTCCTACCTCCTGCCAGAAGTTAAAGTTACTCATTCTATCCAGAAAGATGGGGGAGGATACCTTCTTAAGTTCAAACTCTTTCAGCTCAAAGAGCTCTTTGTTTTTCCACTCCAGATAGAATGGAAAGAGAAAGATCAGAAAATTGTGAAAAAATTCATTGTGAGGGAGCGAAAAGAGGATTTTGAATTTAGAGCGAAAGAAAGACCTGAGAAAATAAGAATAAATCCTGATAAGGCTGTCCCCGGAAAGTTTTCTTAGGTTCCCTTTTAGCCCTTTTCTCCTTTACTCCGAATAAGTTGGAAGGAATGAGTTTCAGATCATATTCTTTGCGTCAATTTTAAATCTTTTAATCATTTCATTCAGAGTTGTCGGTTTGACACCCAATAATTTAGCAGCTTCCTTTTGGACTCCCTTTGCCTTTTTTAAGGCGTCTACAATGGAGTTTTTCTGATAGGAAAGAACCTGTTCTTTGAGTGTATTCTCGTCATTTGGGACAGAGAAGGATTGTGCTTTTTTCCTTTGCTGAGGTTGGAGGAAAGCGGGAAGGCTCATTCGGGTTATGAGTTTGGATTTAGTAAGAACAACAGCTCGTTCGATCAGGTTTTCGAGTTCTCTTATGTTTCCTGGCCAATCGTAATTTTCTAAGATTTCCATTACATCTTCGGATACTAGCTCTATCTCTTTTTTATTTTCTTTGCTGTAATTATCAACAAAATGCTTGACCAGAAGAGGGATATCCTCTTTTCTTTCCCGAAGAGAAGGTAATTCGATTTTAATGACATTTAATCTGTAGAAAAGATCTTCCCTGAACTTTTTATGTTGAATGAGCTCTTCTAAATCTGTATTGGTCGCAGCAATAATCCTGGCGTCAACTCTTATTGTTTTTGTTCCTCCCAATCTCATGAATTCTCTATCTTGCATGACTCTGAGGAGTTTGGCCTGAGTTTCTAGGCCAATGGCAGAAATTTCGTCAAAGAAAATACTTCCCTTATCAGCTGCTTGAAACAATCCCTTTTTTTGGCTAGTGGCTCCAGTGAATGCTCCTTTGACATGCCCAAAGAGATGGCTTTCCAGGAGGTCAGGAGGAAGAGAGCCGCTGTTGACGATGATAAATGGGAAATTAGCCCGGTCGCTGTTTTGGTGGATAGCTCTAGCAACCAACTCTTTACCTGTTCCGCTTTCTCCCTCAAGGAGAATAGTGCTTCGGGTAGGTGCAGTTGCTTTAATCAATTCAAAAACATTATTCATGACTTCGCTTTTTCCGATGATATTTTCAAAACTGAATTTCTTCTTGATTTCATCTTTCAATCTCAGATTTTCCAATTCGAGCTTTTTGTGCTCTATCGCTCTCTCTATGGTTAAAAGCAACTCATCATTCTTGAAAGGTTTTTGGATGTAGTCATAAGCTCCCATTTTCATGGCTGAGATGGCTGATTCTACAGAGGCATAAGCTGTGATGATAATTATGTGAGCCTGGGGATTGATTTTCTTGAGCTTCTTAAGGACTTCTATTCCATCCATTCCGGGCATGAGTAGATCCAGCAGGATTAGGTCAAAGGCATCCCCATCGTGTTTCTCAAGAGCTTCCTCTCCCCCAGAGGACAGCTCCACTTCATATCCTTCTGAAGTTAAGAGTTGACCCAAGATTTCATGAATGATGGGTTCATCATCGATAATATGGATGCTTCCTTTTGATGCCATTTTTATTAAGTAACTAAACTAGAAGATTTAGCTATTTTTCTCCTGTCCAAGTCCACAGGAATAGAAATTGTAAAAAGAGAGCCTTTTCCGTCTTCACTCTCGACAGTAATATGACCCTCATGCTCTTTGATGATGGCGTAGCTAATCGATAAGCCCAGCCCTGTTCCTTTTCCAATACCTTTGGTGGTAAAGAAAGGATCAAAAATGTGAGGCAGGTGTTGTTTCTTTATTCCTGTTCCCGTGTCTTGGATACATATGATAGCTTCATTGTTATTTTGGGACAGACTTATTCTTAAAGTACCTCCTTTAGGCATTGCATCGATAGCGTTGAGGATGATGTTAATGAACACCTGTTGAAGCCTTTCTCCTTGGGCCCAGATAGGCTTGAGGGAATCAAGGTTCAGCTCCAATTTTATGTTGATTGTCTTTAGTTTGTATTCAATCAGAGAAATAATCTCTTGGAGACTTTCTCTCAAGTTAACCTTATGAAAGGAAAAGTCTGACGGACTCCGAGCAAAATTGAGAAGATTTTTTATGATTTTAGTAACCCTTTCTGTTTGGGCTTCAATCTTTTCTAAGATCTGAGAATGGGAAGAACGCGAAAGTTTTTTCTGTAACATTTGAATATAACTTGAAATACCTGTTAGGGGAGTGTTGATCTCATGAGCAACGCCTGCTGAGAGGAGCCCGATGGAGGCAAGCTTTTCTGATGTAAAAAGCTGTTGCTGGAGAGAGATTTTTTCAGTTATATCCTCAAAAACGATGATTGTTCCGTAAGGATTCATCTTGTTATCCAAAAGAGGAGTCTTAGCCACATCAAAGATTCTTTTTTCATCAGAAGGCAATTCCACCGGGATTTCGCTCAGAAGACGGTAATCCTCTTGAGTGTCTGAAGGAAAAAGAGCTGAATAGTTTTTTCTTCCAAGGATATCTATCAAATTTTTATTCATGACTTCTTCTTTTTTCTTGGCAAAGATTTCCTCGAGAACCCTATTCCAGCCGATTATTTTTCCTCTCTGATCCAAGACGGCTACACCCACAGTTAAGCTATCAATAATGTTTTCGCTGTATTCTTTTAGTCTTTCCAGCTCCAAGGCCCTGATGTTTGCCTGGTTGTAGAGATACGCGTTTTCTAAGGCAAGGGCGACTGAAGAAGAAATGGTTGTCAGAAGATCCCAATCGTCACTGGTGAGGAAAGTGTTATCTACTTTTTTCCCCATTCCTAGACAACCTACGATCTTTGCTTCAACCCTTAAAGGCATGAAATGAAAGAAACCCAAAGCAGAGAGCTCTCTGAATTTCTTCTGGAGTTCTTTTTTATCGGCAAATGAATAAATAGAGAGGTAATCCTTTTCTTTTAAACTTTGATAGAGTTCGGGATGAAGGATAATCTTATTCTGGGAGAAGGGGAATTCTCCCCTTGAGCGAAGGATATAAAACGTATTCACTTCAGCGTCTTGAGGGATGAGGAGAGCAATGCTGTTCAAAGATAGCGCATTGGCGATTAATTCTAAAAGAGAGTGAGAGAGTTTATGCAGATTTCTTTCTCTACTTAGTTCTTTACTGATAAACAATAGAGTTTTGCGGTATTTATAGCTTCGTTTGTAAAAAACTCTATCGAGAAGGGATTGAAAAAGTTTTTTCAGCGGTGAAAATAGGGTGGCGCCAAGGACTATAGCCAATATCCCTAGGATTAAGGCATTAAGTCTGTTTTCAGAGTAAGCATGAGTTCGCGAGGTAACGATAAAATAGACCGCACCGATAACCACATAAGAGAAAATCAGCGTGATTGCTTTTCTGAGGAGGACTTCAAAGTCCATAAGTTTATACCTGGATATAGAGTAGGCAAAAGTAAGAGGGATAAGAGCTGTCAGAAGAACTGTGAGTTCAGCTGCTTGGGAAGGAATCTGGCCGACAATAAAGGGGATAGTATAGAAAAGAGTGAAGGGAATGATGCCGAAGGAAAGGCCGGAGATTATCCATTTCAATTGTTTTTTTATGAGAAGGTTAGAAGGCTTTAGAGAACTCTGGATGAGAGTGGTTAAAGTTGCCAGCGAAAAGAGGGTGAAATGAAACAGGTCCAATCTTTTTGTTGTGGCGTAAAACATGGGGATTAAAACACTTTTTAGATTCGTGAAAAAAGGAAGGTGGAAGTATATTTTTATCAAGAGAAAGAAAACGCATGGGAGATAAAAGAAAACAATCTTTGATGGATTTTCCTTGAGAAACTTTTTCCGCTGGGGAAAGATGAGGAAGAAATGCAGCAACAAAGGAGGGAAGATAAGAAAAGCTGTTTTGTCAAACCAATAAAATATGCTGTCCAAAGTGTTCAGTTCACCAGTCGGGGAGAAAATATTGAAGGAATAAAATGATAGGCACAGGAAATAGAAAAAGACGTAGGGCATGGTAAAAGGCTTTTTTGAATTGAGAAAAACAATAACTCCGATAGCTAGAGTGGTTAGGCCGATCAAAGCAAGAAAGAAATAAATGAGATTGACTTTTTTTTGAGTCAAGTGAAAAGAAGGATAGATAAGTTCTCCTTGACGGTTAATTTCATAAATAACTTTCTGAGTGGTTCCTGTGAACCAGAGATTCTTTACTATATCTATCTTGTCTCGAATAGGCTCGCCGTTGATAGAATAGAGAATGTCTCCTTTTTTTAGACCGTGCAGATATCCAGGACCGTCGGTTTCAATTTTTACAGCTACAAGACCAACAGATTTCCTTTTCCAGGTTACTCCATCTGTAGGCTCTTTCCAGGAAATCTTTTTATAAATGTTTAATCCTCCCAACACAAGGAGGACTGCAAGGAGGAGAATTGCCAGATGAACTTTCTTATTCATGAAATTCTATCTTTTCTTGTTAATAAATCCAAAAAATTGAATCATTGAACTAAAAAATATATCTGATTTTCAGTCTAGAATGTGTCTTTCTCCTGCTCTAATGGCCCATTTTATTAGAGGTTGACTCAGTAATTTCTTGGAGAGAAGATCCTCTTTTAACCCAAGAGGTTTAGTGTTTCTGGAGAGAAATGTGCTCATATAATCATACCTTGGCTTTTTTATAGGAGATTCTTGGGGATTGGACAGCATGTTTTTTGCTGAAACTAGAGAGGATTTTGCTCTTGGAGAAGATAAAAAAAGAGAGAGGAAAAGAAAGAAGAGTACCACCGAAAGAATTTTGTTTTTCACTTTTTTTAAGATAAATCTTTCCTGGCCATTTGTCAACCTCATTCCTTTCCTATGCCACCTTTTTTGAGGGGAGAAAATCACCCCTCATTTCATCGAGAGAGGGTATTGACTCGAGATTCCTCCTCTGGAACAATTGAGCTTATAGATTGACAAAAATTGGAGGATAAAATAATATTTAATATTACATTACATAGCATAGCAAAGGAGATCTCCGGATTTAAGAAATGCCATATTTCCAGTGTCGATTAGCAACTAAGGAAGGCCATACCTTTTCTCAATCTTTTCTTGCTTCGACTGATGATGAAGCGAGGAAATATTTTGAGTCAGAAGGGGTGTGCGTTTTGTCCGTGAAAAAAGACTGGAAAAAAATTCAGATTTCTGTTTCCCCTTTCAAGAAGAAAATCAAAGACAGGGATTTTATTATGTTCAACCAAGAGCTTGTGGTCCTCATCAAAGCAGGTTATCCAGTCCTTAAGTGTATTGAAATCATCACCAGTCGAGTAGAGGATGTTCATCTAAAAGAAATGCTGTTGAAGGTTGAGGGCGAAATTCGGGGAGGAAAGTCTCTTTCGGAGGCTTTTCTTCATTTCGAAAATCAATTCTCTAAGGTCTACACTGCCTCTCTTATGGCTGGAGAGCGTAGCGGAAATTTAGCTGGAGTCCTCAATCGTTTCATTGATTACAAAAAGGTCATTATTCAGACCAAGAGTAAAATAAAAGCAGCTCTGATGTATCCCACTCTTTTGTTTTTCTTCTCATTTGGCCTTCTGGCCATATTGATAAATTTTATTCTTCCTAGATTTTCCGGTTTTTATGCTGATTTTGAAGCTGAACTTCCTGCTATCACCCGAGGGGTCATGGCTTTCTCGACTTCTGTTAGAGAACATTTGCTTTACGTCTTTTTGTTTATTGTCATCCTTATCTTTGTTTATTTCCAAATGAAGAGAAGGGAAAATACAAACATAGTTTTGGACAAAATAAAGCTAAGAATTCCTTACGCCAATAAAATCTGGTCAGAATCTGGAGTCTCACTCTTCTGTCGAACCCTTGGCCTTCTCCTTGAAGCAGGTATTTCTCTCCTCTCTTCCATTGGTGTCTCTCAACAAGCTGTTCCCAATAAATTTCTAGTGAAAAAGATGAAGAGTCTACCTGAATCCATCAAGAATGGACAAGCCTTATCCGATTCACTAGCCAAGACAAGTACCTTTCCTCCTCTAGCCCTGGACATGATTCGTATAGGAGAAACATCGGCTAATCTGGAAGGCATGCTGGCAGATGTGGCTGATGTCTATGATGAAAAAATTAGGACAAAAATGGAGACTTTCATCTCGCTTATTCAACCCATAATTATCATATTAATGGGTTTGCTGGTGGCAGCAATGCTCCTTTCTGTTTACCTGCCTATTTTCAATATAATTACGGTGACTGGATAATGGATAAAGAAGGACCAAAAAAAACTCTTCAATCTGAAGAAGAGGAAACGAAGAAGCTAGCTGAGAGGTACAATGTTCCCTACATCGACCTTTCAAGCTATTCTTTGAGCCGGGAGTTGGTTCAATCGATTCCTGTTGACTTTTTATACCGCCTAAATTTTGTTCCTTTAGAAGAGAACAAAGACATGATTAAGATTGCAATTGCTGATCCTTCTGATATAGCGACCATCGACGCCATTGAATCCTTTTTAGGAAGGAAGGTTCAGGTTGCTGCTGCCTCTAAGAGGGCTATTCATGAAGCTTTGCGAAAAAGTGAGACTGCCCTTCAGGTTCTGAGAGATGCAACCGAGGGATTCATCATGCAGGTAGTGGAGAAAGAAGGAGGAGAGGAAGAAGAAGTCATTTCTGTCGAGAAACTGACGGACCAGGATGGTTCCATCATCAAGCTAGTAAATTCCATAATTTTTACAGCTGTTCAGAAGAGAGCAAGTGATATTCACATAGAATCAAGAAGAGAGGGTGTAATTATCAAGTACCGTGTAGATGGAGTTTTGGGTGAGGCTATGGAGACCATCGATAAAAAATTCCAATCCCCGATTATCTCAAGGGTTAAAGTCATGTCTGACTTGGATATAGCCGAGCGGAGAATTCCCCAAGATGGTAGATTTCGATTGAAAATCAAGGATAAAACAATAGATTTTCGCGTTTCTATAATGCCCAGCATCTATGGAGAGGATGCTGTTATCAGAATTCTGGATAAGGAGATGATAACTGAGGCTATATCAGAATTGCGGATGGATCTCCTCGGGTTTTCCGATGAAGTCTTGAAAGAATTCGAGAAGTATATCACTCAGCCTTACGGGATGGTTCTGGTGACTGGACCTACAGGCAGCGGCAAAACGACCACGTTGTACGCTGCATTGACAGAGATTAAGTCTCCAGAGGATAAAATTATCACCATTGAAGATCCTGTAGAGTATCAGATAGATGGCATCACTCAGATTCCTGTGAATGAGAAAAAGGGATTGACTTTTGCCCGGGGCTTAAGGTCTATCTTGAGGCATGATCCGGATAGGATCATGGTTGGAGAGATAAGAGACCCTGAAACAGCTCAGATTGCGATTCAATCAGCCCTGACCGGTCATTTAGTTTTCACCACTGTTCATGCCAATAATGTTTTTGATGTCATTGGACGCTTCCTTCATATGAAAGTGGATCCTTACAGTTTTATTTCGGCTTTGAATTGCATTTTAGCCCAAAGGCTAGTAAGGGTGCTCTGTGCCAAGTGCAAGTCTTCTGTAAAATACAAAAAACATCAATTGCTTGAGTCTGGGCTCGACCCCAAAATTTACAAAGAAAAGACCTTTTATGAGGCACGAGGATGTTCTGAATGCAGCTACACTGGCTATCATGGAAGAACCGCCATAGCGGAATTGCTTGAACTTTCCGATGAAATCAGGGAAATGATTCTGGACAGGAAGCCTCTCTCTGAGGTTAAAAAGAGAGCTAAGACTGAGGGAATGATTTTCTTAAGGGAAGTGGGGATGGAGAAAGTACTGAAAGGGACAACAAGCCTCAAGGAGTTAAATAAAGTTACTTTCGTAGAATGAGAGAATGGCCAGATTTTTAGACCGTTTAAAAAATTATTTAACTACACCACCCCTTCCTTCCGCTGCTTTTCAGGTATCTGCGAATCGGATTAGCGGAATTTGTGCCTCGTCTAAAGAGAAGAAGATAAAGCATTATTTTATTTCTCCTTTAAAAGATTCGGTTATTCAGCCCTCCTTCGATAAAAAAAATTTAAAAGATGAGGCATACTTAGAAGAAAA
>Ga0209978_10001109_pt1 | contig 10986 bp, 13 predicted proteins | sample BentaG_FD_182805 | JGI IMG/M metagenome (GOLD analysis project Ga0209978, IMG submission 182805) | Deep subsurface microbial communities from South Atlantic Ocean to uncover new lineages of life (NeLLi) - Benguela_00093 metaG (SPAdes)... | ecosystem: Environmental > Aquatic > Marine > Oceanic >...
AAAAGCCTCAAAAGAAGAATAAATAATTAACCACAAATTTTTAATACAAATTTTATAATTATATTTATACTAATATTATTATTATTTTTACACTAGGATATTTAAATCTAAAAAATTGGAAAAAAAAAATGCCCACTGATCCAGCCACAGTTGTTTACAATTTAATGCAAAAAGATCCCAGTATTATTGCTGCTGCCATAGTTCAAGGAAGAGATACTATTCTTTACTCAACAGATAACTGGGAAATTGGCGCTGATGTTAGTAGAGTTATTTCAAGCTGGAATAGCTTAACAGCTCAGTTTATCATGATTTCAGGTGTAAAATATTCTATTCTTCAATGTACTTCCGAAAGGTTAGTAGCCAGTTCAATTCGAGGTGAAGGACATATCATTGGAGCTAAAGATGAAGAACATAAAATTCTAATTTATCTTGAACCTGAGGGTGATCCTAGGTGGACAATGATGGATATAGCTAGAGCACTTTCACAATTAAGCTCAAAGCAAAGTTATATGGATTCAGATTCTCAATTGGGGAGTGAAAGTAGACCTTCTACTTCAGCCGGAGCTAATATCGACCCACAATTAAAAGGAGAAGTCCAATCATTCTTAGAATGGATAAAGGATAGTGAGGGATTATCAGGATATATCAATTATTATCTTCAACAAAATAATACATCTATCATTTCAGAGCTTTCAAAAGTATATGCTGAGTTAAGACAAATATTTGGGGTATAATTTTATTCTTAGCCTATGTAAGTTTTATTAGATATATTCATAAGGAGTTAAACTACCCATATTAGTGAGATTAATGGAGAACCCAGGTAAGAATACCAAAAAAGCTACAAAAAACAAAAATGATAAACATCTATCAGAAAGTACATCGTCCAAAAATCAGGTTACTGGTAAAGGTAAAGGGCATAAAAAGGGGACAAAGCCAAAAAAAGAAACTGTTAAGAATGGAAAAAGAGATTTCTCAACTGAAGGAGATTTAGAATTAGATATCCCTTTAGTTCCCGAATCACCTAAAAAAAAAGATAAAATAACAATTAATTCTCCTGGACTCTCAGCTGATTTGGTTACACAAATGAAAAAGCTTGAGTCTGAAAAAGTAAAAGTCGTTTTAGTTAATTGCGAGCGATGTAAAGAAATTATTCCTGTACCTATTCCTAAAAACTTTATCTTAAAATCGGAATTACCTATCGTTCCCTTAAGTTATATTCACAAAAACTCTAAGAAGAAAGATCAACACTGTATTACTCTTCATCTCGATCACGATTTTGATATACGTAGACAACGGATTTCTGATGTAGTTTTTTCTCCTAAGTAATTCCTATTATAAATTTAACAGACAACTAATTTTTTCTATTTTAGATTCAATAATAAGATAGAAAAAATAGCTATAAGAAAAGGAATTAAGCACAATAAACAAAGAAAAGAAATGAAACTGTTTCTCCATTTTAAATTATTAGGATTTAAAATTGTATTGCAATTTTTACATACCTTCTGATTAGTATCAATGATTTTAAAACCGCAATTATAACAGCTTTTCATTGTTTTATTTTCGTTGATAATAGAGTTTTCTTTAGATTCAGACATTGAAACTCAATGATTTAAAATTTTTAAAAGAATTAAAAATGTGCTGTATACTATAATATATAATTCTAAAGTTAATTTATATAATAAAGACATTGTTTTATAGGTGATTAATCGATTTCTGGTTATATAGGTAAAAAAATTAGATTAGAAAGGATTTTCAATCGGGAAACAAAAAGAACGATCATAATTCCTATGGATCATGGTTTAACTGAGGGGCCAATTAATGGAATTGATAGAAATTTAGGAGAAATGGTAAATAAAATAGCTTTAGGAGGAGCGAATGCAGTTTTAGGTCATGTAGGGATTCCACTTTATGCCCACAGAGGATATGGTCCAGATATTGGCTTGATTTTACACTTATCAGGTTCATCATCACTAAGTCCAGAATCAAATTATAAAGTATTAGTCAACAATGTATTGGAAGCTGTAAAGTTAGGTGCTGATGGTGTCTCTTTACACATTAACATTGGAACAAAAACCGATGCAGAAATGTTGGAAACTTTAGGAAAAGTTTCACGAGAATGCCGAGAATTCGGGATGCCCCTTTTAGCCATGATGTACCCTAGAGGAGAAAATGTCGAAGACGAACACGACGCTCAGGTTGTTAAAATTGCCGCAAGAGTCGCTGCTGAACTCGGTGCAGATATTGTAAAAACAAATTGGACAGGAGATCCTGATTCTTTTAAAGAAGTTGTTGACGGGTGTATGGCACCAGTAATTATTGCGGGAGGCGTAAAGGCAGGTATTAAAAAGCTTTTAGAAATAACAAAACAATCCGTAGATGTTGGTGGTGCAGGAGTCGCTTATGGTAGGAATGTTTTTCAGGCAGAAGACCCTACGAAGGTCGTAAAAGCCCTTTATTTAATCGTTCACGAGAATTATGGAGTAAATGAAGCCATAAAAGAATTGAGATTATAGCACTAATTTAAAAAATTTTTATGTATTAAAGCGAAAAATGAAAGCTATCATCGAAAGATCAAAGCAGTTAGATAGGATTAAAATAAATATTTCAATATTTAAATTACATAAAAGTTATCTCGTACTTATTTCCGACCAAGAGACTATGGGTATAGGAAATGTAACTTTAGGAATCCCTCCTTCAATTGAAGGTATGAAGGTATCAGCGGCCACCCACCAATTATTCGGAGTTCAACAAAAAATATTAAGTAATATTATTGTTGAAAAGACTTCTTCCTTTTTGAACGCCCCTGTATTATTATTGCTGTTTTTAAAATCTGTAAGCGATGATAAAGAGATTTCCAAACCTTTAATATTATTTTTAAACGAGGTATTAATAGACATACCAAAAAACGACAACATTTAACTAGTTAATGATAAATGCTAAAACAAGTAATACAGGGAGTGGGACTCGAACCCACGTAGAGCTACCTCACCGGATATCTCATCAAAAACTCCGTTAATCAACGGAAATATATTTTATTGATCTTGATTCCGGTTTCTGAGAATTTTTCTCATAAAAGTCCGGCACCGTTGACCAACTTGGTTATCCCTGCATAAATTTCTGTTATATTTTGACTCTAATCTAATTTTTAATATTTATATGTTTTAATTTATATTATAAAATATTTAAAACATATTTTTCAATTATTGAAACATAAACAGAAACACGAATAAAACAGCCATCATGCCGACCATAAATAACATTTGAATTCTACTTTTTTTCTTCTTCTTTTTTTGGCTTCCATGATAGTTGTCTCGACAATTTTGACTACAAAACTGCTTATCAGTTGGCATTGCCTTTCCGCAAATTGGGCAATGGCTGTGTGGTCCCCACTTCTTTTTAATTTGATCTTTCCATGTAGATTGAGACATTCTTCTTTCTCTTATTTTTGAAGTTGTAAACTATGTTAGTAAATTGTAGCAAATTTTAATAATTTATTATTTAAAATCTTAGTTTGATATAATTGTGCCAATAATCTCTTTTTCGTTATTCCATAATTTAGTGAATTGATTTAATTTCTCTCCTGACATCACCAATACATTTAATCCGCTTCTTTTTAAAATTTGTAAGGAAACGGCGTCAAAAATACGATATTCTCCAGCTGATGCTTGTGTATCAACTGATGATTCTAAAATTAATTTCTGTAATGAATTGTAAGAAATTTTTTCTATTAATTTAGCATCATTATACAGATTTGGATCTTTATCATATATACCGTCAACGTCCGTAAGGATAACTAATTTCTCTGCTTTTAAATATTCTGCAACTGTTATAGCTACTGATGTAGTTGATTGCCCTGGCTGTAAACCCCCCATTACTACAATTTTATGTGAACTAATAGCTACCGATAGTTCTTCAAACGATTTTGGAACTTTAGTATAAGCCAATCCTTTCAAATTAGCTATAATTAATTGGGAATTTATACGCGATATATCAATTCCTATCAAATCACACAATACTTCATTCTCGGTAAATTCTCTTATTGCTCTGATGTATTGTCGAGCGACAGTTCCCCCTCCACATACAATAACGATTGAGTTGTAATCTTTATTGCTTTTTATAATATTGCAAAATTCAGTAATTTTTTCATAATTTAATGTTCCCTCCTCGGAAAATAGAAGAGAGCCCCCAAACTTAATCACAATATTCTTTGTCATAATAAACTATAATTGACTTTTATTTTTTAATTATACATATAATTATATTGAAAAAAGAAAATATTTACCGGATATGGTAAGTAATACGAAAAAAATAATTGTTGGAGTTCCCCATCGTATTTCGGGTTTTTTTGAAATTGTAGATAAAGAAAACGGGATTCCAATTAAAAACCCGGAAAAGATTGGTTCTCGAGGAGCCGGGTTTAATGTAAGTGCGGTAGGGAAAACGGTTATATCTTGTAAAAAGCTTGGAAAAGAAGAAGAAAGCCAGTGCAAGATTTATATCAATGAAGAAAAATTAGATCATAAAGCAGAAACAACATATTTTATATTCGATTATATTAGAAAACTGATTGACTACCCCGTTAACATAAAAATAGAACACTTTTTTGATTTACCCGTAGGTTGTGGATACGGAGCAAGCGGTTCAGGAGCACTAGGAACGATTTTTGGATTGAATAAACTACTGAATCTAAACCTTAGTAGTTTAGAAAGCGGAAGGATAGCTCACATTGCGGAGGTTGTTAATAAAACGGGATTAGGGACCGTTTGTGGACAATTAGGAGGAGGTCTGTGCGTTTTAAAAGAACCTGGCTATCCTTGTACCATCGAGCGTTTAAGATCTCCTAAGGATCTTTTAGTTATTTGTGGATCCTTTGGAACGATTCAAACCAAATCAATATTATCAGACGAAAAATTAAGTTCTGATATAAAGCGAGCCGGTAAGATTGCTTTGAACAAACTTTCATTAGAACCTAATTACAAAAGTTTTGTTAATGTTTCATTCCAATTTGTAGAGAACACACGCATAATGGAAGTTTTAAATTTAGAAAAAACAAAGGATCTATTAAACGATTTAGGCAAATTAGATATTATAGGAGCAAGTATGAATCAATTAGGCCGTTCAGTTTACGCCTTTTGTAAAAAAGGAAAAGAAAAGGAAGTCGTTGAAATTTTTAATTCATATAAGCCTTGTATAAAAATATTTGAGTTAAAAATTAACAGTAAAAAAAACATAAATTTTGAAGAAAAAAGAAAGGCAAGTATATGATGCACGTATTTATAGCATCTATTTATGGAATAATGTCTGAATGGGTTTTTTTTAACAGGTCAGGTCACAAAAAATCCAGCTATATAAAAAGCATTAAATAAATTATTCTTGGATATTATTTGTTTTTTCCGAATTTAATGATTTCGATTTCAATGTAGCAGCTTCCACCGCTCTGATTAGAGTTGCTCTTATTTTTGCAGACTCAAGTTCGTGTATTGCGGTTATGGTCGTTCCTCCCGGGGTAGCTACCATATCTTTCAGGGCCGCAGGGTGTATACCAGTTTCTAATAGAAGTTTTGCTGAGCCTAAAAGAGTTTGAGCAGCTAGTTTTAAAGCGATGGCTCTAGGTAGCCCCATTTTCACGCCACCATCGGCTAATGCTTCAATTATAATAAATATATAAGCGGGACCGCTTCCAGATAAACCCGTTACCGCATCCAAGTGTCTTTCTTCTAATTCAACCACCATTCCAACAGCACCAAATATTCTTTTAACGAACTCTAGTTGATAATCTTTAATATTCTCATTATGGGCTATTGCTGTAGCTGCAGCACCTATAAGTGCAGGTGTATTTGTCATAATTCTTATTAATCCTACTGCAGGATTTATAACTTTGTTAATGTGATTAAAAGAAACTCCCGCAGCAATAGATATTATTACTTGTTCGTTTGTAATTACCGGTCCAATTTCCTTTAATACTTTATCTATAACTTGGGGTATGACAGCAACTAAAATATATTTACAGGATCTTGCCAATTCCTCATTGTTTTCAGCGTATTCGACTTTACATTCCTTGGATAATTTATTCCGTTTATCTTCGTCTATATCATATGCAATAATTGTATTTCTTTCAATAGTATTTGTAGAAATTAGCCTCCTCAATAAGGCAGATCCAATTTTCCCAGTTCCAATTATTCCTAATTCTTTACTATACATACTAAGAATTTATCATTGTAACCAAAATAATGTTATTAAAATGAACGAAAAATGAAGATGATTTTAGAGAATTTCCTTGTTAAGATTTCACTACAGACCACTTATTTATATAATTCAGTTTTTAATTCTTCTATGAGGTGTCCCTTAATCATTCCGTTATTTCTATCGTAACCTTCACAAACTATGCTCCTAACGCCAATTATATCTGGCCAGATTTCTTTTATTTTAGGGATTGAGGCTTTCATTAAATTTCCGGCGAGAGCAACTTCAAGATTAAGGGATTTTGCTTTATTTCTAAATAGTTTTAATTGTTCGACATTTAAAAAATCAAATAAACCTTTTCCATCTTTGATGTATGTATCAAGCATCACGATATCAGCTCCAGATTTAGCTGCTATAACAGGTAGGGATAAGTATTCTGGTGAGCTCTCCATTCTTATCCTATCTGCATAACCAGCTACGACTATTTTAATATGTTTGTTATAATCATTTACAGCTTTGACTACCTTATTCATTAGAAAAATACTTTCATCTTCTGTCGTTGGTCCTTTAAGTCCTATTTTTATAATGTCCGCACCCGCTACTGCAGCACCGAGAGCTGCTAAGGAAGCGGAACCGGGTAAATTAGGAAAATCGCCAATCGTTGCGCTTAATAGTTGAGAACTATTAAGTGGAATTAAATTCTTCATTTGTTTTATAATCCAAGGAAAATTTGCTCCAAGAGACCCCTCGCTGGGATTTTTACAATCCATAAAATCAACCTCTTCGTGCTTGACCACAACCTTAGCTTCCTCCAAGGTTTTAGGGCTCACCAGCAATTTGACTCTTTTTTGCATAATCATCATGTAAATTGTGAATGATAAGAATTAATTCCTAATAATCAAGAGATTTGTTTATTAATAGATAGTTTATCCTTCAAGCTATAAAATTTCTTTTGTTTTAAGATAAACGAAATTTATTCAAAATATATAAAGAACAATGTGATATAAAAATTTAAATTAAATAATTATTATTAAATATCAAAAAAATAAGAATTTATTATGTCCCCGAAAGAAATCACAAAAGTAGACATAACAAACGAGGTATTTAAAGAACCATTTGAAGTGATTAAACAAATATCCTCAAATTTAGATGGGTTAAAATATACTAAAGTAATTCAGACATTTGTAATGGAAGATCGAAGATTGAACCTCTCGTTAGAAAATGAAGGGTCAAGTTATTTCAAGGGCAAAGTAGTTTGGATTGGTAATCGGAAGGACGATAGTGAAGGAACTATCTTTTGTGTTGATACTAAAACTGAATTAAAACAGATTAACCCTACCGCTGAAAATACTGAAAATGTTGTACTTGATATAAAGAAAGAAGTAATTAAGATTTATACTGCATCAAAAACGAAATGTGCTGTTTGTGGAAAGAATATTGAAATTTTCGATGAAGTAGCGGGTTGTCCAATTTGTGAAGCGAAAGCTCATAAAGATCACTTTACAGATTGGGTTAGAATGAAGCATGCCTGTCCAGTTTGTAAAAAATCCTTAAATGTATCAAGTTCTGGCGTGGTTTTTATTGATTAATTTAAATTAATCTTTCTTAATTTTTCGATTTCTATTGTACCATCATGTAAGGCAGTCCCTATTAAGACTCCCGAGAAGTTGTTATGTTTATACATCTCAATATCTCTAATATCCTTTATTCCCCCGCCCACAAGAATTTTTCCGTTGTATATATCCCTAATTTTCAAATAAAGAGGTGGAATTCCGCCTATTTTTTGACCTATTTTAAAAAGATCAAGTAAAATTATTTTTTTTACGCCCATTCTTTCAATCTTCTTTATAATTTCAATTGGGTGTTGGTTTTGCATCCCTTTTACATTAGTTTGAATTACTTCATTGTACATATCAATACTTACTATTGTTTTATGCGATCCAATGATTTTTAAACACTCAGAAATGACTTTGAAATGTGCAATTGTTTCTAATCCTAAAATTAATGAATCTAAGCTATATTTAGAGTATTCTACTATATTTTTTATTGAGATGATTCCAGGATCAATCATAACTTTAATATCAGTTATTTGCAAAATTTCTTTTAGTAAAGTTAAGTTGGGTTTTCTTCTAATTATGGCATCTAAATCTGCAATATAAATTTCATTGATAGAATAATCATCTTTAAATTTTTTAGTAATTTTAATTGGATCGTTTCCTTTAAATAAAACAGAGGTTAATGGCTTATACTTCTCTCGTTCACCTTTTACAGCGTGAACTGCCTCAGAATTAAGGATATCGATTACAGGTATGATTTTGAAATTATTCATATATACGACAAAAATATTAATTTTGTATTAAAATTACAATAACAAATTACCAATATGAAATACTCTTTTTTTTTAAAAATAGTGATTAATTAATTAATAAATAATTTTATTTTTAAAGAATAAATCCTAAATTTATCTTTGAATAAATAAAACTATATATATAGTGGAAGAAATGAAAACTGAAGCGTATATTAATAAAATTGTAGAAGATACTGGATTATCTAAAAAAGAGATTCAAAGTTTAGTGGAAGAGAAAAAAGAAGAACTGAAAGGTCTAATCTCGGACGAAGGAGCTTTATTTGTGATTGCCAAAGAGTTGGGCGTGGATGTAGCAAGTGAGAATCGAGAATTGCTCAACGATGTAGAGTTAAATATATCTGATATTACAGTAAACATGAAAAATATTATTATCGTTGGAAGAATTAAGGATATTTATAATGTTAATAGTTTTAATAAAAGTAATGGGGAAACTGGATATGTAGGAGCATTTTTGTTGCATGATAATACAGGTGATATAAGAATTACTTTATGGGATAACCAAGTGAGTATTTTTAAAGATGAACGCTTTGAAATAAACGAAATTGTTAAAATTCTTAATGGTACCGCAAAAAGTGGAAGATATGGTGGAGTAGAAATTCATGTTGGAGGATATAGCAAAATAAGCTTAGCTCCTGAGGATGTTGATTACAAAAAATTCCCCAAAATTAAAGAACAATCAGTAAAAATACAGGATATTAACGAAAATTTAGGATCTATATCGACAGAGGGAAAGGTAATGAATCGTTTCCCTGTAAAAGATTTCATTAGAAAAGATGGTCAAAATGGTAGAGTAAGCAATATAATACTGAGAGATTCGACGGGCAAAGTACAAATTACTTTTTGGAACGAAGATATCGAAAAAATCGAAAATGTTGAAGTTGGTGATTTTATTTCGCTGACTAACTTAAATCCAAGAAAAAGTAACTACGCTGAAGGCAGAATCGATGTCCACGCAACTTCGCGGACAAAAATAACTAAAAAAGATAAAGAATTGAAAATAGAAGAAAAAATTATCGATAAGATCGAAAAACTCCAGCAGGAGAAGGACTATGCTTCATTTCAAGGAGTCATTACTACAATAGAAGACTTAAGAAAGGTCACACTAAAATCAGGAGATGAGGTGTCTCTATTAAGTTTTACGGTAAGTGACGATACGGATAGCATACGAGTTACAGCATGGCGTGAAAAAGCAGAGGAACTATCAAAAACTCTAAAGAATGGGGAAGGAATTTCGTTAAAAAATGTTACATTAAGATTTAGCAATTACTGGGAGAAGAATGAGGCAAATCTTTCAACGGATTCGAGTTTAGATAAAATAGATTTAAAAATTTCAAATTTAAAAATAACTGAAACCCCAACTAAAGGAAACTCTAGTGGTTTTTCGAAAAACTTCACAGAAATAAATTCTATTCAATCATCTGGATTTTTTGAAATTAAAGGTGTTATTTCAAACGAATTAAAGAACATTAGGTTCTACGAAGCGTGTACTAATTGTAGAAGGAAAATTGACAACTGTACTTGTGATCAAAAAGGAGAAAGCAAACTTACTATGATCGTCAGTCATATTATCGAAGATGAAAGCGGTAAAATTAGAGCTACATTTATCGGGGAAGCCGCAGAGAAATTACTAGGTAGTAAAGCTGATCTGATTGCTAAAGTTAAAGACACTCCCGATTACGAAAAATTATTGGAAAATTTCTCTTCAGAAATCGTTGGAAGAGATATTATGATTAAAGGACGAGTTAAATTTAGTGATTATAGCGACTCTTACGAAATTACTGCTTCAAACTTCCAAGATATCAACGTAGAAGACGAATTAGAAGACACAATAAATGAAATTCTAAGTTAAAATAATTTTTCTTTTAGCATCTTTTTTATAATAATTTTGGTTTCTAATTCTTAACTTGAAATGAGATAAATATTTACAGTAAAGATAGAAACCATGAAACATGTTGATATTGTTGGCTTAGGGGAAATAGTTTTAGACTGGGTTACCGAAATACCACACTTTCCAAAACCTGACGAAAAAATCGATGCGTTAAGTGAGAATTATTTCCCGGGGGGAGTTACAGCAAATTATTTGGTAGCTACTGCAAGATTAGGTGGCAAAAGTGGATTTATAGGTGCAGTTGGAGATGATTCTTACGGCGATTATTTAATTGAAGATTCTATTAAAGAAGGTGTGGATACGACTTATATTAAAAAATTAGTAGACAAGAAAACACCAATCAATTTCATATTTATTGCTAAAGGAGAAAAGACTATAATCCAATCGCCTCATATGCAAACTACTAAAATAGAGTGTAATGATTTAAATGAAGCTTACATAGCAAATTCTAAACTTTTACATACTACAATTATTCATCAAAAAGTCACAGAAAAAGCCATCGAAATTGCTAAAAAAAATAATGTTAAAATCAGTATAGATCTAGAAT
>Ga0209978_10001110_pt1 | contig 10985 bp, 8 predicted proteins | sample BentaG_FD_182805 | JGI IMG/M metagenome (GOLD analysis project Ga0209978, IMG submission 182805) | Deep subsurface microbial communities from South Atlantic Ocean to uncover new lineages of life (NeLLi) - Benguela_00093 metaG (SPAdes)... | ecosystem: Environmental > Aquatic > Marine > Oceanic >...
CCTCCTCCCCTCTATTCGTCCAAGATGGCCTTCCAGCGAGGCCAGAGGAGCCCCTTCCACCCCGTCCCACCCCATAACATAGTAACTTTGCTGCCCCAGCCCCCTCTCCTCGGCATACCTGAATAGATTATACCGGAACAGTGGTGAATCAAAGCCCTCTTTATTGATGATGTTCTGCCCATCGGACTCAGGAATTGGCACCTTCTGGATAAAATCTGTGGGTAGATTCTTTTCCTTCTGCAACCTTCTTGCTTCTAGCATGGGCACGGTTTTGAAAAAATACCTGGCACAGAGGAGGTCCAGGGCCACGGGGTCGAGGGAGGCAAGGGCATATCCTTCGGGAACCTTTACCCCTGTGCCCATTCCAGTGTGGTTGATATTTATCGCTTCGATGGCATCCACAACGTGGAGTATAAACACATGCTGATTCTCCGTTGCCTTGATTACGTCCACCTGGGTTCCCGACATTCCTGCCGTTTTGGTGACGATATATTCACCTTTTTTATTCCTCACCGGAAGCCCGGTCTCATCGTCCATCTTGGGAAACCAGACCTGGTGGGGGATTTCGGTTTTCATTCCCGGATATAGCTTAAAAGGGAAGGCGTATTTCCACCGGGTGCTCTTCGGGTCGTCATCGAAGGCCACCTCCATGGGGTAGAGGCCAATTCCCAGGTTCTTGATGGCGTTGGTCAAAAGGTCTATGGCGTGCACCTTGAGTCTGGGCACATTGACCAGAACACAGCCAGGATAGTCCTTGAGGTCCTGGGGGTTAGCCGGGTCTCCCCCGACAATGGCCTTGTGCAGCGTTATCTCCTTGTAGTTGGCTCCATCGGGAACAGCCACGTCTCTTCGCTTCGACTTCACATCGTAGAGGCGGTTCAGGTCGTAGACCATCAACCTGTTGCCAGCCCTACCGGGGGGTAGATATTCACCGGAAACGCTCTCTTCATAGCCGTTCATCGGGTTGTCTTTATGGGATGCCTCATGGGTCTCGGAAAGATACTTTCTGGCAAAGTAAAAGCCCCACCCACCATAGAAATCTCCGCACCTCCCTTCAATGACAGCTTCGGTGGTGATAGTTTTACCCCCGTTATAGTGCAGGCTATAAGCGCCGGCTGTGCCCGAGATAGCGCTGGCAGCTTCACCTACCGCCATCTCGTGGTAAGATATGTCCAGTTTATCGTGAAACCACCTCATCAAAGCGGCAATAAAAGTCCACTGGGTACAGGCGATGTTGCCCATTCCTTCGCCGTGGGTTATCGGGTCAATAGCTGTTGGATTAACCACATTGGGTTTGAAGAATAGCTTCTTCCCCTCTTTGGTCTGTTGTTTTACCCTCTCCCCAAAGCCGGTCTCCTCATTAAGTCTGCCCAGGGCGTGGTCTAGATTGGCGTATATGTAATCTATTTTCCCCTTGAGCTTTTCCCAGGCCTCCATATTCGATTCGTCGATAAAGCTCCTGAGCAACTCTGGAACATCGACATACGATTGGGCGGGGTCCATCCTCACCATACCGATGGGCGAGCCCGTGGCATCGATGCTCAACTCCCCAATTGTTGAATCTACCACCATTCCTTTCTTAAGGGCCATTTCTGTCTCTCCTTTCAGCCGGGATTTCCCATATTAACTACCATGCTATGCTAAATCCTTTGCTGTGAACGATAAACCATCTTTTCCCACAATGTCAATACCCCCAACCGGGGCAACCCTGATCAAGGTCACCTTCGCCGTCTAAGCTGTGATGGGTTTGACGCAAAATCCTTCAAAATGGTAATATGTCCTGCTCTGGGTGTTCACCAATTTTGAACGCAGCCCAAGAATTCGGTTAGGGGGAGAAAAGATGAAAGCAGCTGTTTTCTACGGGTCACGAGACATCAGGGTCGAAGAAGTGGCAACGCCCGGGCTAGAGGCCGGCGATGTCCTCATCAGGGTCAGGGCCTGTGGGATATGTGGCTCTGACCTGCATCCCTACAAACTGGGAGAATTCGCTGCTGTGGCAACACCCTGCGGCGCCGGCCAGATAATGGGACACGAATTCAGCGGCGAAATTGCCGAGCTCGGGGGACAGGTGGAAGGTCTAAAGGTGGGGGACCGGGTCGTCACCGTCAGCGGAGGAGCAAATGCCGAGTACCTCAGTATTCCTGCTATGATGAGACCGATTGTTATCCCACTGCCGCCGGAGGTAAGCTATGAGGAGGCCGCAACCAACGAGCCCCTTGCTACTTCCCTTCACGCTGTAAATCTAGCCGAGCCGACTGACGGGGAGACCATCGTCATAATGGGGGCAGGCATAATCGGGCTGGGCGTTCTTCAAGTGCTGAAGGCTATGCACTCAACCAAAGTTATAGTGACAGACTTATCGGACAAGCGTCTGGCTATGGCCCAAGAGCTGGGTGCCGACGTAATAATCAACGCCGCCAGGGAAGACCCCTATAAGAAGATGCTGGAGATGACGGGGTCGACAACAATCCAGCATCTTCCCATGCCTTATAGCGGCGTGGACACCGTTTTTGACTGTGCCGGCATGGCGGCGGAACATATAGGAGAGCCACCTATGTGGCAGGCCCTGTTGATGCTCAAGGAGAACGGGAAACTGGTGCTGGTGGCAATTTATGAGAAGCCTGTCGAAATCGAGTACAACATTATCGTTCGTAAAGGGATAAAGCTGTTCGGCTCCTGGGGTTGGCAGTTTGACGAGTTTCTCCAGGCCCTGGAGCTGATCCGCTCGGGCAAGGTGGATAGGAAGCCGCTAATAACCCATGAATTCCCTCTGGACAGGGCCAAGGAGGCCTATGAGACCCAGCTCAAGGCCGAAGAGTCGATAAAGGTCTTGCTCAAACCTTAGGCAGCCAAGAAGCCTTTGCTCTGGTTCATTCTGGGAAAAGTTTTGGAAATCTGTATTTGGATTATAGAAGATGCTGTGCGTGCTTTACCAACTGGGGCAGATTGAGTATGGCGAGGCATACGATATCCAGAAAAAGCTCTGGTCACAAAAGATGGATGGCCGGACTGCGGATGCCCTTCTGCTGCTGGAACATCCCCCTACCTTTACCATCGGCAAGTCCGGTAAGCTGGAAAACCTGCTCCTTGCCAGAGAGGCACTGACTAAAGAGGGCATGTCCCTGTTTTTCATCGATAGAGGGGGGGATATCACCTATCACGGTCCCGGCCAGTTGGTGGCCTATCCCATAATCGACCTCAAAAACAGGGGAAAGGACATTCATCGGTATATCCATGACCTTGAGGAGGTGGTGATACGGACATTGGCCGACCTCTCCATAGAAGCCCGAAGAGACGGGAAGAATGTGGGGGTCTGGGTGGGCAACGATAGTATCGCTGCCATCGGGGTTAGAGTGAGGAAATGGGTCACCTTGCACGGCCTGGCCTTGAATGTGAACCCAACCCTGGAGCATTTCTCCTTTATAAACCCCTGCGGCATTCTGGATAGAGGAATAACCTCTATTGCCAGGGTTCTCTCCCGCAATGTGCCGATGGAGGTCGTGGTCGAGGGGCTGGTGAACCACTTTTCAGAAGTGTTCGACGCTCATATCGAGTGGGGCTTGGTCAACTCACTGAGGTGCGATTGATGAGAGAGAGGCTCCCTCCGTGGTTCAAGAAGAAGGTGCCCGACCCATGGGTCCTGGCCAGCATGAGGTCTCTTTTTGATGAGCTAAGCCTCCATACCATCTGCGAGAACGCTCTCTGTCCCAATCTGGGGGACTGTTTTTCCAATAGAACAGCCACCTTCCTCCTCCTGGGCGATATCTGCACCAGAAATTGTACCTTCTGCGCCGTGAAGAAGGGTGTTCCCTGCCCTGTGGATGAAAAGGAGCCACAGCATCTGGCAGAAGCGGTGGAGAAACTGGGTCTGAGACACGTTGTCATAACCTCGGTGACCAGGGACGACCTGCCCGATGGTGGTGCTGCCCACTTTGCCAGGACCATCGCCCGGCTGCAGGAAAAAGACAAGGCGCTTACTGTGGAGGTCCTCATCCCGGACCTTGGCGGCTCGCTCCGGTCCCTCAAGATGGTGGTGGATGCCCACCCCGATGTCATCAATCACAATTTGGAGACTGTTCCCCGCCTCTACCCTCAGGTGAGGCCAAAGGCAGACTTCCAGCGTTCTCTAAGGCTTTTGGGGCAAGCCGGAGAGCTCGATTCCCACATAGTTACCAAATCTGGTCTGATGGTCGGTCTGGGGGAGACGAGAGACGAGCTGTTGCAGGCAATGGAGGAGCTGAGGAAAGTGAACTGTGACCTGCTCACCATCGGCCAATATCTGCAGCCTTCCGCTCATCACTATCCGGTGGTGAGATATGTTCCCCCGGAGGAATTCGTGGAATATGAGAGTCTAGGCAAGGCAATGGGATTCTGCGATGTTGCCTCCGTCCCACTGGTGAGGAGCTCCTTTAACGCCGCTCAGCTCTATGAAAAGGCAAGAATGAAGAGATGGTGAGTCTGTGACAGAGAGCAATCTGGAAAAGGACCTGAAGGGCATAGTCGGCGACCGTGTGACTACCAGCGAGTTTGAGCGCTGGTTCTACACCAGCGATATAATGCATATCCCCCGGGGAATCAGGGCTCTGTTTAAGACAATGCCCTCAGCCATAGTCAGGCCGGCGACAGCCGACCAGGTCTCGGCAATTATCAGCTACTGCCAGCAGCACGCTATACCTGTCGTCCCGCGGGGTGCTGGCTCCTCGGGACTCTTCGGGGTGGTGCCCAAGAAGGGCGGGCTTGTGCTGGATTTGATGGACCTGGCGCAGGTGATGGAGGTTGATACCGGGCAGGAGGCGGTAACCGCTGAGGCAGGCGTTACCTGGTGGCAGCTGGAGAGGAGCCTGAACCGGCGGGGTCTGAGCCTAAGGAGCTATCCTTCTAGCGCCAGGGCAGCAACCCTCGGCGGCTGGGTGATGACCAGCGGCCTGGGTATCGGTAGCCTGAAGTATGGCCCGGTCTTCGGTCACCTTCTCTCGGCGGAGGTAGTCCTTGCCGATGGCAGCGTCAGGGAATATGCTGTGGGAGAGGGACTTGAGCGCTTCTTCGAGACGGAAGGGATGCTCGGCATCCTCACCAAGTTGACCATCAAGGTTCGTAAAATTCCGGAACTCACCTCCCATCACCTGGTCTACTTTGATGATATGAAAAACCTGTTTCAGGCTCTCATCTTCTTGACCAATACAGAGCCTTGCCCCTACAGTATCGAGATTCTGGACCATAAATACCTTGCTCTTCTGAATGCCTCCGGCTACGCCGTGACCGACTTCAGTCCCGGAAGCGGCCTCCTGCTTGCTACCTATGATGGGGGGAGAGAGGAGGTTGAAGAAGGAAAAAGGCATCTGGAGAAGTTGGCCGGCCTGTACCGGGGGGTAGAGAGGGAAGGTGCTGAGCGGGAATGGCAGCAGAGGTTCAACATGCTCAGGGTCAAGAGAGCAGTCCCAGGCATAATTCCCAGCAGCGTCTATGTTCCTCTGGACAGCGTGGAACGATTCTATTCAGGTCTGGAGAGATTGAGCAAGAGAAGCGTTGGCCTTCTGGGACACGTTATTTCCAACAGCGAGTGCAACCTGATGCCGATGGTGGCAACCGACGAGAAGAGGGCGATGGAGTATGTCTTTGCCCTGCACACCCCCAGAGAGGTTTCCAATCTGGCGTTATCCCTCGGTGGCAGACCGGGGGGAGGAATCGGTGTGTGGAACGCTCCATATAAGAATGAGCTTCTGGGCAAAGGAAGGATAGCCGAGATAAAGAGGATAAAGGGCGAGCTCGACCCCAAAAAGATTATGAATCCGGGAATGTGGCTTGAGCCGCCGTTTCTTTTCAGGCCAGGAGTTTACCAGTTTGTTATGGGCGTTGCCTCTAAACTGGACAGAATATTGCCAGCCAGGATAGGAAAGGTCGAGGCAGATGGCTTCGAGAAAGAAATCTCCACCTGTGTTCAGTGTGGCTACTGCATGAATGTCTGCCCCACCAGGCAGGGGTGGCTCTCCTCTACTCCCCGCGGCAGAATCCTTATGACCGGGAAGCTGTTTCTTGAGCACCCCCAGAGGTATAAGAAACTAATACCGGAGTATCTGGAGCGTATCTTTCAGTGCACCCTCTGTGGGAGGTGTGGGGTCGACTGTAGCGTTGACATCAAATCGCGCCCAATGTGGCTGGGGGTGAGGAACTACCTCACCAAGAACGGTCTTGAAGTCGAGAGCCTGAAAAGCTTGACAAGGGTTATCGACGAGATGCACAATATCGCTGCCAGACCCAACGAGCAGAGGGCAAACTGGGTCAGCAGGTTGAAGCTACCCTATGAGTTGAGGGCGAAGAAAACAGCAGAGCTTGTCTATTACGTTGGCTGCGTGGCCTCCTTTTTCCCTATGGCACAACCTGCCGCCCGGGCTTTCGCTCAAATACTGGATGCAGCCGGTATAGATTTTGCTATCGTTGGTGGTGAGGAGTGGTGTTGCGGTTTCCCGCTGATGGCAGCCGGTCTGAACGAAGCGTCTGAGAAATTCATAAGGCATAACATAGAGCGGATAGGAGAGATGGGGGCAAAGACCGTCGTCATGACCTGCCCCGGGTGTTATCGAGTGTGGAAAGACGAGTATTATGATGTTACTGGACAGAGACACCCCTTTGATGTATTCCACTCCACCGAGTTCATAGCCAGGCTTATTGAAGATGGCAGGATAGACATTAAGGGACTGGAGGAAAACATCACCTACCACGACCCCTGTGACCTGGGAAGGAACAGTGGTATATATGATGAGCCTCGCTACATAATGGAAAAGATTCCCGGGCTCAACCTTGTAGAGCTTGAGGACAATCGGGAGCATTGTGATTGCTGCGGCTCGGGGGGAGACCTCCTGGCCTCAAATCAAGACCTTTCGCTGGTCATTGCCAGGCGCAAAGTGGAGGAGATATTGGAAACCGGAGTCCAGACCGTAATCACGGCCTGCCCTTCGTGCGTAAGGGCTATAAGTATGGCCAGGACAGCGGAAAAGACGAAACTTGATGTTCTGGATATCACCGAGCTGCTCTGGAAAGCTATGGGAAACTGAAGAGAGGGGGTGATGTTGGTCGGCAACCGATGGTAGTAATATCAGGAATAACCGGTAAAAGGAGGGAAATATGAAGCTGGAAAAAGAACAATTGATAAAGCTCTATACCAACATGGTGCGTGCCCGAAAAGCTGACGAGATGTGCATTAAGGGGCTGTCTGAAGGTAAGGTGGTCTGCTTTTTCCACAGCGGACAGGGGGAAGAGGCGGTTGGAGTAGGAGCATGCACCTTCCTGAGGAAGGATGACTACCTTTACCCCCACCTTCGTGGTCATGGCATTGCCTATAGCTTAGCCAAGGGGGGGTCACCCAAGGGCCACCTTGCCGAACATTATGGCAAGGCTACTGGCTCTGTTGGAGGTATTGCCGGCTTTCACGGCGCAGAGCCGGAGTTAGGGATTCTTGGAGGTGCTGGCACCATCGGCTCACAATTCCCTGTCTCCGTGGGATGGGGCCTGGCTGCCAAGAAGAGAGGCAAAGGGCAGGTGGTGGTCTGCTGCTTCGGCGACGGCAGTTCCAACCGGGGCACACTCCACGAGGCTATGAACCTGGCGGCGGTCTGGAAGCTGCCCATTGTGTGGCTCTGTGAGAATAACCTCTACGCTCAGCACATGCCCATCAAGGACGCCTATCCCCGGGAGGACATAGCTGACCTGGCGGCTGGCTACAACATGCCGGGGGTGGTGGTGGATGGGCAGGATGTTATTGCCGTCCATGAGACGGTCCAGGCTGCGGTGGAAAGGGCCAGGGCTGGAGACGGCCCGTCACTGATAGAATGCAAGACCTATCGCTACCGTACCCATACCGAGGGGACGCCGGATGTGGCCCACGCCGACCCACGCCCTCAGGAGGAGATTGAGGCCTGGAAGAAGAGAGACCCGATAAAGCTCTTCCAGGAGAAGCTGCTGGAGCAGGGCGTCCTGACCCAGGCTGATGTTGAGAGGCTAGATAGTGAGGCCACGGCGGAGATGGAGGAGGTGGAGCGATTTGCTATGGAGAGCCCGGTGCCCAGTCCCGATATCCTGGAAAAAGTCCTTTATGAAGACTAAATAGAAAGGTGGTCAAGATGAAAGAGATTGCGTATGTTCAGGCGATAAACGAAGCCCTGGAAGAAGAGATGAGGCGGGACGAGGCCGTTTTTATCATTGGGGAAGATGTCCAGGCCGGGACCTTTATGGCCACCACCGGGCTGGTGCAGAAATTCGGCCCGGAGCGGGTAATGGATACCCCGCTGAGTGAGACGGTAATCGCTGGCGCTGCCCTTGGGGCGGCCATGGCTGGCTATCGTCCCATCGCTGACTTTATGTTTGCTGATTTTATGTTCATCGCCGCTAACGAAATCATAAATAACGCCGCCAAGTGGCACTTCATCCACGGCGGCAAGGTAAAACTGCCCCTCGTCTTCTTTGCCAGTATAGGCGGTGGTGTCAGGCTCGGTCCCGAGCACTCGCAGTGCCCGGAGTCCCTCATAATGCATACCCCGGGGTTGAAGCTGGTTGTCCCATCCACTGCCTATGACGCCAAGGGACTGCTGAAGACAGCTATCAGGGACAACAACCCAGTTGTCTACTTCTACCACAAGCGGCTTCTGGGGGATACAGGGGAGGTGCCGGAGGAGGAATATACCATCCCCTTCGGCGTGGCTGACATCAAGAGGGAGGGGAAGGACGTCACCGTGGTGGCTACCTCCTATATGGCAAAGCATGCCCTGGACGTGGCTAAAGAGCTTGAGGGGAAGGTCAGCGTCGAGGTGGTCGACCCCAGGACCCTGGAGCCCCTTGATATTGACACCATCGTCGACTCGGTGAAAAAGACGGGGCGGGTGGTCATCGTCGATGAGGACACATTGCGGTGCAGCGTCAGTGCTGAGATAGGGATGCAGATTATGGAGAAGGCATTTGATTCCCTGGATGCCCCCATTCAGAGGGTCGGCGCCGCCAACCTGCCCATTGCCGGGGGATTTATGGAGCAGTATATTCTTCCCCAGCCCAAGGACATAGTTACCGCCATAGAGGCGGTTATGGGTTGAGGGCTGACCAGGTGAAGGAGGAGCTTAAGTATAATCCGGAACATAGCTGGCTGAGGCTTGAGGGGAATGGCCGGGGGCGGGTTGGTATTACCCACTATGCCCAGGAGCAGTTGAAAGAAGTCGTTTTCGTTGAACTCCCTGAGGTGGGGACTGAGGTCAGCCATATGGAGCCCTTTGGCGTGATTGAATCGGTCAAGGCGACCAACGACCTCTATAGCCCGGTGAGCGGTGAGGTGGTGGAGGTGAATCATAGCTTGGAGGATGAGCCGGGCCTGGTCAATCGGGACCCCTATGGAGAGGGGTGGATGGTCGTGGTCAAGCTGACCAACCCTGCTGAAGTAGACCTCCTCATCTCGGCAGCCGAATACCAGGCTTTGGTTGGCGGAGAGGCAACTGAGTGAGCAAGGTAGGCATAATAGCTAATCCCGTCTCGGGTAAGGACATTCGGCGGCTGGTGGCCTATGCCAGCCTCGTGGATAACCGGGAGAAGACTAACCTGGTGAGAAGGATAATCCTGGGTATTGATTCTACAGGAGTGGACGAGATACTCATCATGCCCGATTACTACGGGCTCGGCTCAAGGGCACTAGACGGGCTGGGCCGCAAAAATATCAAGGCCAGGGTATCAACCCTGGATATGACGGTAAGCGGCACCCAGGAAGACTCCACCACCGCGATGAGGCTGATGAGGGAGATTGGTGTGGGATGCGTCGTCACCGTGGGCGGCGATGGCACCAACCGGGCGGTGGCTAAAGGTGACCGTTCCATTCCCCTGGTCCCGCTATCCACGGGCACCAATAATGTCTTTCCGGTGATGGTGGAGGCTACCACCGCTGGTATTGCCGCCGGCATCATAGCCAGGGGAGTGGTAGACTTGGAGGATGTGGTAACCACCCACAAGAGGCTGGTAATCATCGAGAACGGCAGTGAGAGCGATATGGCTCTCATCGATGTCGTTGTCTTGGAGCAGCCCTTCGTCGGCTCAAGGGCGATCTGGAAGCTCTCGGAGGTGAAGCAGGTCATCTGCACCAGGGCTGAGCCCGATAGTATGGGACTGTCCTGCATTGGGGGGAGCGTGTGTCCGGTGGGGCCCGAGGATGACCACGGCCTCTACCTGAAGTTGGGGGAGGGGAATTTGAGGGCGAGGGCGGCGGTGCTCCCCGGCGTTATCCAGGAGATAGGTATCCAGGAGCTCAAGCTGATAAAGCTGGGGGAGGAAGTGGAGTTGAGCCAGAAGCCCTGCCTTATCGCCTTGGATGGTGAGAGGGAACGGACGGTAAAGGCCCGGGATGAGGTGAGGGTCAGGCTTGAGCGGGATGGGCCGCGTGTCGTTGATATAAGCAAAGCCATCAAAAAGGCGGCAACACAGGGTTTCTTTGCCAGCCGAAATTAAACTTAGCGGGGGCGACAAAAATGGCTGAATACATAGCGATACCCAAACTAGGTATGAGTATGACCGAGGCAACACTGGTTGAGTGGAAGGTCAAAGAGGGCGACCAAGTAGAAAAAGGGGATATCGTCTTGTTGATAGAGACCGAGAAGACCCAGTGGGAGGTGGAGGCTTCCGTCTCGGGCTTTGTGCATATTCTGGTTGAAGAAGATGTCAAGGCACTCGTGGGCAGGGTGGTGGGTCTCATTGCCGAGACTAAAGAGGAGCTGGAAGCGCTGCAGAAGGAGCCGGCGAGGGAGATATTCACCACCGTGACTGAGGTCACCGAGGTTCCTCCGGTTGAGGCAGCGCCACCGGCTGCGGTCAGGGCTGAGGAAGGGAGGCGCCTTCGAATCTCCCCCGTGGCCCGGAAGATGGCCGAGGAGCACATGATAGACATAACCACAATAACGGGCACTGGCCCCGACGGTAGAATAGTAAGGGAGGATATCGAAAAGGCCATAGAGGCAAAGAAG
>Ga0209978_10001111_pt1 | contig 10982 bp, 10 predicted proteins | sample BentaG_FD_182805 | JGI IMG/M metagenome (GOLD analysis project Ga0209978, IMG submission 182805) | Deep subsurface microbial communities from South Atlantic Ocean to uncover new lineages of life (NeLLi) - Benguela_00093 metaG (SPAdes)... | ecosystem: Environmental > Aquatic > Marine > Oceanic >...
AATCTTGACCCTGCCTTTTTTCCGCTTTGTTGAAGGCTTCGCAGGTTGTGTAGCCACAGGCGCCGCAGTTGATACTGAGGGATTTTGGTCCTTTTACGCCGATTATCAAGGCTGCTTCAGAGTCGCGCAAGTTTTTGCTGTCTCGTCTGAAGGCTTTGATGTTCCTTTCTTCTGCAATCTTGTCCATTTCTGCTGCAATCTCATCTTTTTCTTTTCCATAGACTATCGCCATAACTAAGTCATCTATTCCCGCTGACTTGGGTGCAGTTCTTGCCGAGACCAGCATTAGTTTTGCGGCCTCTAGAATTCCTTCCTTTTCTCCTTCTTTGCGAATTATAGGCATTTTCTTTCCTTCTCATGGCAAGCCTGCTACTGCAGGTTCGAAAATGCTTTTCATTAAATCTGCGATTTTGGCTAGTTGACCCGTAAATAATGCCACCGAAACAAATGTTAAACCTGCCAATAGAACAAGGGAGCCTATGATTCTTTTTTCTGAAATCTCCATAGATTCCCCGCCTTAGATATACTTCTTCAGCTTATTTTCAATTAGCAGCTTCGGGGATGCTCCAACTATGCGGTCCACTTCTGTTCCGTTCTTTATAATTAGCAACGTTGGAATTCCCATTACACTGAACCGTGTAGCTGTTTTCGGGTTTTCATCTACGTTAAGTTTACCAAAGACTATTTCGCCAGCGTGCTCTTTGGCTAATTCATCTATAATCGGGGCAATTATGCGGCAGGGTCCGCACCACGATGCCCAGCAATCTATGACCATTAGCGGATGTTCTTTGATAGTCTTGTCGAAATCGGCGTCTGTTACTGTGATTGGGCTAGAGATTTCATCGCCGCTTTTTGATTTTTTCATCATTTCTTGCATTTTTCTTGCTTTGATTTTTTCTAGTTCAGGGTCTTCTTTTTCTCCAAACAAGTGACCATGCTCCGTCATTATACATTTGTTCATTATTACTGCTAGTTCGGCTTTTTGAGCTTTTTCTGCAGCTTGTTGATTAGTTACTCCGAGTTGCATCCAGATTACATAAGGCTTTCCATGTTGCTTTTTCAGTTGGATCGCTTGGTCTATTACAGGCGGCACGTCTTCTGAGGGTCTGAAGATGTCAACGATTTCTATAGTTTTTTGTGTTTCTGGTGGTATGTCCAGTAGGGTTTTGTAGGTTTTTTGTCCTAGGATTTGTTCTGCGTTAGGGTTGACCGGTATGACGTTGTAGCCTTTTTCTTGTAAATACCGGGCGACTTGGTGGCTTGCCTTTGTGGAGTCTTGGGAGAGCCCGACGATGGCTAAGGTTTTATATTGTTTTAAGATTTGTTCTATGCTGGCTCGATTCAACCTTATGTTGCCTTCTTTTGAGGTAATGGTGGCTATTGCAGTACTAAAGACTTTAGATTTCTCTATGCGCGGCTCTTAGACTAAATTGGCCGCTTCAACCCACAAATTAGCTGCCAATAGACGTCATATATCACTTCGAGTGTACGTGCTTTGAGATTTGATACAGTCAGGATTGGCTGAAATCATTTAGGATGGTTGCCATAAATTTAGTTCCCTTTATGAAGCCATCTATGGTCAGGTTTTCGTTTGGAGCATGACCTTTTGCATCTACGTGACTGCAACCCGCAGAAACAATGGGGCAATCCAACCAGTTTCGGAATAGATGCATAGGTCCTGAACCTGCACTAGTAGGATACACTACGGCTTTTTTCTTATAGACTTTTTCAGCCGCCTGAGCAACAACATCTACAAACTTGTCTGTTACGGGAGTTTTTGCTGGCTCAGTAGACCCATGTTCTATAGCTTCGACATCTTTGAAACCAGTCTTCTGCAAGTGGTTGACAAGCTTCTCTAGAATTTCGTTGGGCATCTGGTTGGGCACGAGTCTAAAGTCAAGTTTCACCATAGCTTCCTTCGGCAAAACTGTTTTCGAGCCCTGTCCCGTATAGCCTGTGAGAAAACCGTTAATTGTGCACGTGGGACTGTAAAGCAATGTTTTTTTTGCTTCTATTCCGGTTTTCCCGCGCAAAAACTTTTTCAATCCCAAAGTCTTCTTTAGTTTTTCTTCCTCAAGCGGAATGTCGTTCAACAGTTGGAGTTCCTCTTTAGAAGGTTGTTCAACGTCGTCATAGAAGCCTTCAATTAGTATCTCTCCATCTTTGTTTTTCAAACTGTTTAGAGCCCAGACGAGGCGCCACGCAGGATTCGGAATTAGTGGAGCATTTGCAGAGTGAACATCCCTATACGCACCTTTAGCTCTCAGCTCAACCGACAACACACCTTTGAGCCCTAGGTAAATCTCGGGTCGTCCTTCATAGTTCGTTCCGCCAAACTCCCATATTGTAGCGTCGTTGGAAAACAAGTCTTTATGCCGCTTAACAACAGGTGCAAAATGGGGGCTGCCGATTTCTTCTTCGCCTTCAACAACAAACTTCACATTTACAGGAATGTTGCTAACAACTTCAAGAAAAGCCTCAACGGCCTTTATTCTCGAAACAATATTTCCCTTATTATCAGAGACGCCTCGACCATAAATTCTTCCCTCATAAACTTTGCCGCTGAAGGCATCGAATTTCCATTCTTCCAAGGGTTCAGGCGGTTGAACGTCATAGTGATCGTAGAACAGCAGTGTTTTCTCTGAATTTTTCGACTTGAGCTCTCCATAAACAACTGGATATCCATCTTTTTCAGGAATAATCTGAGTAGAAAATCCAGCCTCACACAGCATCTTTTCAATCATTTCGGCACATTCTTGCATCCCCTCACCCTTTGCAGAGACGCTGGGCTGTTTCACCAACCTAGCCACTTCTTGAATGAAGTCCTGCGAATGCCTGTCAATATAGCCATAAACTTTCTGCATGCCCACAAAAAGCACCGTCAGTTCAGAGGTTTGCCGAATTCTTCTTCGAAGAAGATTTCTGAAATTTCCTTTCTCGGTCTAGACTTTGGAATTTCGTCAGGCACGCCGATGGGCAGTAGAGCAATCACGCGCTTCTCCTCCGGTACAATAAGAATATGCTTCACTTCCTCTTCGTTGAAAGCCCCTATCCAGCATGTACCATAGCCCAGGGCAGCAGCCGCCAGAACCATATGTTCCACCGCTATCATGGGGTCTTTCTCATACCATCTTTCAGATATTTCAGGATCACCTATAGCCGTTACAATTGCCGCAGCATCTGCTAAGAACATCTGATTGTTTGCTGCCTTAGCTAGAGCCTGCTTCCTTTCCGCATCGCGCACCACCACAAAGCGCCACGGCTGTCGGTTAGCGGCAGAAGGCGCCAAGCGGGCAGCTTCAAAAATCATCTTCAACTCTTTATCTGAAATAGAGCCAGATTTATATTTTCTGATGCTTCTCCGAGTTTCTATTGTTTCAAAAATATCCATACTATTTCCTCTATCTTGGATTCATACTTCTTAGAACCATATTATCCTTTACCTAATTTATTTTTAGGCAAGAAGTTTTTAGTCAGAAAACTGCATTAGGATTTGAGGTACACTAGAATGGTTGAGGAAAAGGATGTTTCAGATTTTCTCAAGCAACATGACGGTCAAGCTTCTCTTGACGAGATATCCGAAGGACTTCACATAGCAAAGTATGGGCCTGATTCCGCCTATGCCATACTTCAAGCTTTGAAATCGAAAGGCGTAATTGATAGAAAAGGTGAAATGTGGATTCTAACAACCCCTGTTGAATTAGTCGTGTCTGAAGCGAAGCCGAAAGAGAAAGTTGTAACTGCTGCAAAAGAAAAAAGCGAGCCACAACCTGATGTTAATAAAATAGTTAAAGCGATGGCTAAGACTCTGGCTAATGCTGTGAAGGAGGCAAGAGAGCCAGCAGATGAGTGGGAACTTGCTACAAAACCCATGACAACCGAAATCGAACGTAAAGAAAAAAAGCTTAGCTCTCTAGTTCTGCGACCGAGCACCGCGGAAAAAGCCAAAAAAACCTTGACAGCCCTTCCAACTGGAACTTTCATTGACCACTTGTTTCTCACAATTGAAGGGCCCCCTTTGAATGGTCTACCTATCGTAGGTCAGTTCGCACTCACCGGCTTGCCTGGCGCGGGTAAATCTATTCTTGTGGAGGAAATCGCCATAAATATTTCTTCTGCTGAAAAGAAAGTTCTCTACGCGACGGCTGAAGACACTTGGCAGAGTCCTTCACCTCGTTTTGACCTGCAGTCTCGCATGAAAGAAAAAGCCGATTTTTTAGGAAAAGATTGGAGTAAAATCCAGGAAAACTTGTTTGTGCTAGATACTGTCATGTTTCCAGAGCTACTTGACTGGGACACCTTTGCAGAGACTTACCGCTACGTTGTAGAAAAGGAAAACGTTGATTTAGCCATTATCGACTCTGTGACTGTTCTCGAATCATATAGAGGCGCATTGAAATACCGAGTTATGGAGTTAGCCAGACACAACCAGAAGAAAGGGGTCACGTGCATCTATGTAAATCAGCGTAGTAAAGAATCGTGGGATACTTATGAGATGGCGGGAGGCATTGGGCTTGCTCATAACCTTGATGGCACTATAATAGTTGACTATGGGCGTGTTTACTGGCAGGACCAGCAGATGGACTTGGAAGTGAAGAGAGGCGAGTTCGTCAGAATCGCTCGAGTCTTGGACTGTCGAATGTGCAATTTCAAACGTGATAGAATCCGCATTGAAATCACAAAAGAGGGTCTATTAAGACCTGTAAAACCTTCCTAAAAGCTTCGATTTCGTAAATGGACGCATTCACTGAATAGACGATTTTTATACAGGCTTACATATTCTCCAGCAGAAAGGGGCAGTATTCGATGACAATAATAATAGATGATGCAGGTATCGGAGACCTCCTTTTCGGTGTGGTCATAGGAGCCTTTCGCGATGAAACCCAAGAATTTAGATATGAAATTTTGGATGTTAGATATTTCAGAAGTCAACGATTCCGCCAAAAAGAGTATCTGGACCAAGCTTCAAAGATTGTACTCCACTTACTGGACAAATTCAAACTCAAAGCAGAGGAACCAATCTATATCTGCCGCGGCTACATCTTCGATGAGGCTGTTAAAGATTTGGGAAAGAGATACTGCGATGACCGAATCCATCGAGTCAAAGTAACAGGAGAACCTCAACGCCTTACAGAAACAGCTTACCTTGATGAAATAAGAAACTTGGGCTACAAACCCCTAAAAGAGAGGGACACAAAGAGGGCAAAAAACTTCTTCCACATGATGAACTGGTTGAAGAAAAACCCAGATAAACTGAAATACGCCAAAACTGGTTGGCCACGTCTATCCAGATACCGTTTATTTAAATCATATCACCAAGCAGGATCAAAAGAAAACCGAAAATGACACTTTCAAAAATTGACACACTCTAAATTTTAGTCTATTGGCTGCACGTATATACTTGGCTTTTTTACGCGCACCATATCTTTTTTTGCTATGAAAAATTGAGCTTTTTCAATCCTTTAAGAATCTCCTCAACTGCAACTTCAGGTGGTGTGTCTGTGTCTTTACATTTGAATTTTACAAATGAAACCTTGCCTTTGTAGTATTCTACAAGAGGCTGCGTTTGTCTTTCATAAACTTTCAACCTTTCCTTGATAACTTTTGGTGTATCATCAATCCGCTGATAGAGTTCGCCACCACATTTGTCGCAGACTCCTGGTTTCTTGGGCTTCAAATACCGAATATTGTAGACCTCTCCACAGTTTCTGCAGATTCTTCGGCTTGAGAGTCTTTCGATGATAATCCACTCTGGTACAAGGAGGAGGATAATTATATCAATCTTCGCGAAAGTGCCAAGTGCCTTCGCTTGTTCAATAGTTCGAGGATAACCATCTAATATGAAACCCCTTTTGCTATCATCTTTGGCAAGCCTTTCTTTCAGAACCTCGACTATGATGTTGTCTGGGACTAGTTCCCCTTTGCTCATATACTCCTTAACTTTCTTACTTAACGTTGTTTCTTCTTTCACTATCTCTCGAAGAATATCGCCTGTCGCTATAGCCGGCATGCCGAGTCTTAACTGCAACCTTGAGGCATATGTCCCCTTTCCTGAGCCCGGTGGACCGAGAATTATGAGGTTCATTTCTCATGTCTCCTTAGAACTCGTGGTTTTAAAGAAGTTTACAGCTTAGTAATTAAGCATTACTGCAAGAGTCATATTAGTAGCAAATCCTTGTACTCAAAAATTGCGTGGATTTCACCTATTCGCTTTAAGAGCCTTCTATTATTTTTCCGCAAAATCTTTTTTCTATACTCCTAGCAACGTTCCTTAGAACTTTTTCAGAAAGTGAAAATGATCCGCAAAAAACTCAAAATTACTTATGATAAATGTATATTGTGTGTGATGGGTAGCCAAGCTTTGGATTTTCACAGAAGTTTTCCGTTTTTACTGGTTTCCATCCTAGAATCTCGTAGTCGTGAGAAACTACTCGTGCACCGGGCTTCAATTCTTTTTCCAGCTTTGGCTTGACTTTGTCATTTGCGCTAGTTGTGAGATATAAAAACACGACATTTGCTGGAGAAAGGTTCACTTTGAATAAGTCGCTTTGGACGATGGTTACTCGGTCCTGGATGCCGAGTTCATGAATAGTTGCTAAAGCTTTTTTGGCTAGATCTTCTCGCAGTTCAACGCCAACCGCTCTGGCTCCAAATTCTTGCGCCGCCATAATTACTGTTCGACCATCCCCAGCCCCTAGGTCGTAGAAGGTTTCCCCAGGCTTTAGGTCTGCAAGTTTTAGCATGTGCCTGACCACTGGAAGAGGGGATGCAACGAAAGGAGCGATGAACAATTTGTGATTTCTCCTTCTACGCTTTTGTGTTATCGATTTGCTTATTTTAAGGTTTGTTGACGTTTACTATGCTACATATGTGGTTTTCTTCTTTGCCATAGGTCGTCTTGCCTCACCGCACTTCAGACAGCTTTGCTGGCAAAGTTCAAGGTATTTCTCCTCGTCTTCTTTTACGACTCCAGCTGCTTGTTGACAAAGTTTACTTTGTTCAATGCAGCCCGATTCCTTACATAATTTTGAAATGAGGCTACAACACTGCTTCACATCTTTTGGGCTAAAAGCAACACGATTTGTCCTTACAAGTAAGCAGAGTTCCCTTGCTAGGACACAAGTTCGCATGTATTTGAACCTGCTCAAGGTTTTTTTTCTTAATCTTTGTCTACTTAATTCCAAGCATCCCTACTCCAAGTGTACATTAGTTTTTTTTCGTGCAATTTATAGTTTTAGAAGCTTCAATAGCTATGGCTAATCTATCTTCAAGTTGTCGGCTGGAATGCCAATACTCGCAAATAAACTGGGACAGTAGAGTTTGCATTTCTCTCAACTAATCTGCCCAGAACCTTCTTCTTAGCGCCTTTCGTTCGGCTTCAAGCACTAATTCAAAGAAGTGATCTGTAGGCTTTTTCTCTTTTTTAAGGATACTTTTGACATCGTCTGGTTTTACTCTTCGAGCAGAAAGAGCTATTGCCGCAGTTTTTCCATAACTTGAAATCAATTGTGCAGTCTTGATAGCTTGTTGGTGCATTTTTCTTTCGAATTTAGCCAGTTTTTCTCCTCTCTTTTCCACTAGGGACCTCACATGGTTTTCTTCATTTCTTAGTATTCCTAAGGCGTTGGAACCACACTGTGGACAGGCTGGGTTGTCGAGCAAGTTTTTTATGCGTATCATTTCTAGGTAATCCCAGCAATTTGTGCAGACAAAGCTTCGGACTTCGTTTAACAGTCTTGCCTTTGCCGATTCGACGAGAATAAGCCGCATTCTTTCCGGTGGAATCAGGTCTGTTTTCATGCTAACACGTTCTATGCCGACTCTTGCCACTGGAGTCGCCGATCCTTGCGTGTCAATTTTAGCTATTGCTACTTCGTTCCTTCGAAGTTCGTCTATCAATCGAAGAAGCCTTTCCAAGTCTAAATCTTTCGTGAATGTTTCTTTAAGTGCTTCGTCGTAAATTGCAGTGCCTTCGAAACTTTTCAATAGCTGCCTGAGGCTAACGGAGCTAAAGTCTGCCCACTTTTTCAGAGCTCCAAACCTTCTTGCGACGTGAATCATTCGACGCTTGAAAATTCCAGTTTTTACAGTTGCCTTTGTCAAGGCGTCACGTATTACACTGTTTGATGTCTGCCTAAGTTCATGGAACAGGGCTACTATGTTGTCAGCGTTTGTTGTTCCAATTGTTTGAATGAAAATCCGATAGGGATCGTGCTGAACGGCAACTGTGTGGCCAGTTCGCTCTGATAAATAGTGACCAAGTAGCTGGGCTAACGCACGATTAGTCAAGGAGCCGAAGTTCGCATGTATGATTACGAAGTCTTCCCAGTCTTCTATGGTCATACGCTTGTCTGTCGGGACAGGATAGTCCTTCTTTACTTGTTCAAATGTTTCTTGCAACGCTCGTGACACAGTGTCCTTGTCTGCCGGGTATTTCTCGGTTAACTGAGTGACAACTTGGCTGATTGGCTTCCCTCTCTTTATTTCCCGCTCAACAAAACCTCGAATCTTCCCAACTTCCTGTGACACTTCGAAAGGCACTGGGATTTCTTCTCCCACCCAACTAGGGATTGCGCCGGTGGGATCATCAACGGATTTTACGTATATCTTGTCGCTGTTTATGTGAAGAATTTTCCATGGGCTCCCGCGGATGATGAATTTAACGCCTGGCTTCCCATATTCGGCTGTAAAGGCTTCGTCCAAAAGGCCTATTGCAGTGTTTGATGGCTCGTCTATGACTAAGTAATGCTTTTCTGCCGGTATCATAGACAAATTGTCAAAGTAGTACTCGAACAACGCCTTGCTTCTGCGGGGCTTTAAGGCAACAAGGTCTTCAAATGAGACCCATGCGATTCGTGGAAACCGCGTATGCATGTAAGTTAGAATTTTCTGCAAGTCTTCCATCGCAAGGTCAGCATAGGGATAGGCTTTATTGAAGAGTTCTATAATGTCACCGAAGAAAAGGCGTCTCCTCTTCATCAACAATCCAGCAATTTGGTGAGCAAGGACGTCGTAAGGCTTGTAGGGAACAGCTACAGGTTCAAGCTCTTCTCTATAAGCCATGCGGCCAATAGCCATGGCTTCCAGAGTATCGTCAGAATCCATAGTAACTATAACTCCTTTAGCTATGCGCCCGACTCTGTGACCACTTCTGCCGATGCGTTGAATTAGCCGCGTAACTTGTCGGGGGCTCATGTATTGGACAACGAGGTCTATTCTACCTATGTCTATGCCTAATTCTAGCGAGCTTGTGCAAACAAGTCCTTTCAGTTCTCCGTTTTTCAGTCCTCTTTCTGCTGCTATTCTTGAAGGCTTAGCTAATGAACCGTGGTGAATAGAAACTGGAAAGTCTATGTCCCATATTTTAAAGCGGCTAGCTAACACTTCAGAAATTGTACGTGTATTGGTGAAAAGCAATACTGACCTATGCTTTTCAATATAGCTACGTATGATTCGAAGTCGAGCTGCAACTTCTGGATGAGTATAGAGAGACGAAGCAAGCTCATGGTCTTGAGAAGTTGCCTTTGGGAAAATTATTTTCAACCGCATCTCTCGGGCAACAGGCACTTTCACTATTTCTACTGGTCTTCCGTTGCCGACCAAGAACTGAGCGACTTTCTCTGGGCTACCTATAGTGGCGGAGAGACCTATCATCTGAAATTCGCTGTCGGCGATAGTTCGTAACCTTTCTAAGGCAAGTGAGAGTTGGCTGCCGCGTTTACTGTCCGCCATTTCATGAACTTCATCGATGACTACCCATTTTACATGCCGTAGATGTTGGCGCAACACCCATCCGGTTAGTATGGCCTGCAACGTTTCAGGTGTGGTTATCAATATGTCTGGTGGGCTTCTTGATTGTCTAGTTCTTTCTTTAGTATCAGTATCTCCATGTCGTACCGCTAGCCTTATGTCTAGATTGTTGCACCACCACTGTAGACGCTCCAACAAGTCGCGGTTTAAAGCACGCAACGGCGTGACATACAAAACCTTAATTCCACGTCGGCGGTCGGGCATTTGAATGAGCAGGTTCAAAAGGGGGAGAATTGCTGATTCGGTCTTACCGGTTGCAGTTGGAGAGATGAGTAAAACGTTTTTGCCTTCAAGAATTTTGGGTATTGTTTTTTTCTGAGGTTCCGTTGGGGTTTGGAATCCTCTCTGCTTAACAAGCCTTCGAATGGGCTTTACAAACAGGTTGAAAACGTTTTCGGATTCAGTTTTCAAGAAAAATCTGAGACTCCAAACGTAGGAAAATAGTGAAGAAAGCTTCTCTAAAAGTGTTCTGGTTAACAGCTGCATACGTAGAGTCGGCGATTCGCAGTAGCCAGTCACTATGTTAGCAAAAATGATTTCAGTTTGAAAGCTTTATTTCTCCAAAGTATAAGAGATACCAAGTACACGCAGCAGGGAAAAATCATGAGACTCAACAAAAAAATAAAAGATATCGCTTCAAACTATCACCCTGATAAAGTCAAGATAGGCGTTCTAGGCTCACATTCCGCCTTAGAAATCGCTCACGGAGCAAAACAGGAAAGCCTTGAGGTGGTCGTGGTTTGCCAAAAAGGAAGAGAAAAAACATACACAAAACACTACAAAAACCTGTTCACCTATGCATTAGTATTAGAGAAGTTTGTTGACATAATTAAAGATGAAAATCAGGAAAAGCTGCGAGAACTGAACACAATTTTTGTTCCAAACAGGTCTTTTTCAGTATATGTGGGATATGATAACATAGAAAACGATTTTCTAATTCCAATCTTCGGAAATAGGCGCATTTTAAGAGCTGAGGAAAGAAATCTGCCCAAAAACCAATACTATTTGTTGAAAAAAGCAGGCATAAAAATGCCGAAAATCTTCGACTCCCCCGAAGATATAAACCAACTGGTAATAGTCAAAGTTCCTGAAAAACAAAGAAAAATTGAGCGCGCCTTCTTCTACGCCTCTTCCCCAGAAGAATACATTAAAAGAGCCGAAGAAAGAATAAA
>Ga0209978_10001114_pt1 | contig 10977 bp, 11 predicted proteins | sample BentaG_FD_182805 | JGI IMG/M metagenome (GOLD analysis project Ga0209978, IMG submission 182805) | Deep subsurface microbial communities from South Atlantic Ocean to uncover new lineages of life (NeLLi) - Benguela_00093 metaG (SPAdes)... | ecosystem: Environmental > Aquatic > Marine > Oceanic >...
CACTGTTGATGCAATAATATACAGCGGGACCATTCGAAAAGAAGACATCCTTGTTTTTGGGACACAAGATGAACCACTGATCACAAAAATTAAAGCACTATTAAAGCCGAAACCACTTGATGAAATCCGAGATCCTCGGGAACGGTTTGATAATATCGATGAAATTCATGCAGCATGCGGCATCAAAATCTCTGCAACAAACCTCGACGATGTTGTCCCTGGTGCTCCCTTGAGAGTTGCTCGTGATGATATCGATGAACTAATTCGTGAAATCAAAGAGCAATCAAAGGTAAACATTGAACTCGATAAAGACGGGATTTTTATCAAAGCAGATACAATAGGTTCATTAGAAGCACTTGTAAAAGAATCTAGAGACCGAGGCATTCACATTCGAAAGGTAGAGATAGGGAATCTTTCAAAAAGAGATATTGTAGAAACAAACGCCATTGTAAATCCTCTGGAGAGAGTTATCTTCTCTTTTAATGTAAAGGTACTTCCTGAAGCAAAAGAAGAGCTTGCTGGTACTGATGTTACCCTTTTTGATGAAGACGTTATCTATACAATCATGGAAAACTATGACGTCTGGGTGGAAAAGAAAAAAGCAGAACTTGAACGAGAACGAAGGCAAGACTACATCCATCCTGGAATGATTAAGTTTCTCCCAGAATATGTTTTCCGTGTTAGTCATCCTGCAGTCATTGGAGTAAGAGTACTGGCTGGGAGGATAAAAGATGGTATACGGCTCATGAGAGAAGATGGAAAAGTAATAGGTACAATTAAAGGTATACAATCTGAAAATAAACCCATTGAAGAAGCGATTCAGGGGCAGGAAGTCGCAATATCGATAGAGGGCGTCACTGTTGGAAGACAAATCAAAGGAGAAGATATCTTATACACAGCTCTTCCTGAAAGCGATGCAAAAAAACTCAAAGAAATGGATGTATTAAATATCGACGAAAAAGACGTTTTAAATAAAATTATTGAAATAAAAAGAAAGGGGGACAAGTTTTGGGGGATGTAACCCTATAAAAACACATATAAGCGGCATCTAAATATGAGGTATCAGAAATGACAGGAATAAGAGAAATCAAAGAAGCTGAAACAAAAGCACTTCAGTCCATTGAAAAAGCAAAAACGGATGCTGAAAAAATAATAGAGAAAGCAAAAAAAAATGCGGAATCTGAAAGACAAAAAAGTATGGAATCTGCGCAAAAAAAGGTAAAGAAACTCTTACATCGAACAGAAGAAGAAACGGAAAAAGAAATTAAAAAAATAAAAAACAAGACAGAAAAAGAGATTTCTACAATGAATGATACAGCAAAGAAAAACATAGAAGATGCTGTGGAGTTAATCATTACGGAGATAGAAAAGGAGGAATAAACCATATTATTTCCAGCTCCAATGAAGAAAATCTCACTTGTTGTCCATCAGAACTATGTAGAAGACATCATAAAAACACTCCATGAAAACGGCATGATGGAGATCATTGATATTTCTAAAGAGGAACCAGAGATACTAAAAGAAATTGAAAAAGCATCTATGCATCCTGACGCAGGGATTTGTACAAACTATGAACTCCGCCTTACAAGATTAATAGACATTTTAGATAAAATCAGAGTTAAACCAAAAGGCATAAAAGCATTACTTCACCCAGAGCTCCCAGAAATAAAAACCGTTGAAGACTCTGCTCTTGAAGAAATGTTTTCTCATACTGAAGGAGTCCTCGAAGAAATAGAAAAAAACATACTAGAAAACGATCAAAAACTCCAATACCTTGACGAAAGAAAACAAAAAATCAATCAAGACCTTGAACAAATTAATTACCTTAAAGATTTTGACATCGACCTCTCAGATGTCGGTGAATCAACATATGTTCTTATTAAAGCTGGTAAAACCTCAGACCTGGACGGTCTACAGTCAGAGATTGAAAAAATCGATAGAACAACATTATATTCAAAGCAATTCGGCAGCGGTAAAGAAATAGAATGGGCAGTCGTAATCGCAACGCACATCCTAGAAAAAGAAAAAATCGAAAAAATATGTCGTGAAAGATTAACAGAGTTTGACATAAAGGACCTATCGGGATATCCAAAAGACATCCTAAAATCACTAAAAAAAGAAATTGCAGACATAAAAAAAAGAAAAAAACAGATCATCACACATCTTCGCAAGTATGCTGGAAAAGAACTGCATGATTTACGTGCCTTAAAAGAAGAAATCCAACTAGAACGAGTAAGAAGAGAAATTCCCAAAAACTTTGCAAAAACAAATACCACTTATCTCATAAATGGTTGGGTAATAGAAAAAAATGAAGAAACATTAAAAGCATCAGTAGAAAACACTGCGAAGGGGTGCACACTATATAGCTCCCAAACACCCTCAGCCAACCCAGATAATCCACCGACATATCTTGAAACACCAAAATGGGCAGATGGGTTTAAAAGTCTCCTTGAAATGTTTGCAACACCAAAATATAACGAGTTGAATCCAACAATTATTATGGGTATTTTCTTTGTTTTCTTTTTTGGAATGATGCTTAGTGATGCAGGATACGGCAGTATTATCCTAGTACTAGCATTGTTTGGCTACATTAAACTTGGAAAGCATAGCGAAATGATTCGAAGTTGGTCATTCATGGGTATCTGGATGGGGCTTATCACAACAATTATAGGGTTTCTCACAAACAGTTTCTTCGGAGATTTCATTCCCCGTTTCATTTATGGCGACCCAAAGGCTCCATTATATAGCATCACAATTGCAGGGATTCATCTTCCCTTAGAACCTTTAAAAGACCCGCTCACCATCCTTTCAATAGCACTTATCTTCGGTCTCGTACATTTAAACGTCGGAATAATCCTTGGTCTTTATCAGGCATTCAAAAGAAAAGCATACAAATCAATGCTTACAGAACGTTTTTGTTTTGTTCCACTACAGATTGGCGGAGGACTTTTGATCGGACATTTCATACTTAACTGGGAGATATCTTCTATAGTGTTTTATGCAGCAGCAATAATGGTAATCATTGGCCTTATTTTACTCTTTATCAGCTCCGGCCCCATTGGATTTTTCGATATCACTGGCTATGTCGGAGACTGGCTCTCCTACGCACGGCTTCTGGCACTTGGACTTGCAACCGCAGGAATGGCACTTGCATTCAACGTTGTTTCACAACTCATACCAGATATGATTCCTCTTGTCGGGATAGTACTTCTTCCAATACTTCTCATCGTGTTACATACGGTAAACCTAGGGCTTCAGGCGCTGGGCGCAGCAGTTCATTCACTTAGACTCCAGTATGTAGAATTTTTCAATAGGTTTTATGAAGGAGGCGGACATGAATTTGCCCCTTTTAAAATGAAAAGAAAATATACGAAAATAGAAGAGAAAATAGACTAAAATAAAAAGGAGAAAAAAAACTATGTTAAAAAAGAGAAAAGCAGCAATGATGGTACTGCTCCTTGCAGCGATGTTTTTGTTTTCTGCAGGTGTAGTAAGTGCCCAAGAAGAAGGTGAACTTACTAAAAGTGAAAGCGATCAAAACAAAACACTGGTGATACTTGGTTGTGCACTCGCCATTGGTATTGCAGGGATATCTTCTGCAATTGGTCTTGCACTTGCAGGATCCTCAGCAATAGCAGTCACTGCAGAAAAACCAAACCTGTTTGGTAAATGTCTTGTGCTCCAAGTACTTCCCATGACGCAGTCCGTATATGGCCTACTCACTGCCATTCTTTTAATGATGGGAGCCGGTCTTCTCGGAGGCGGGGAAGGAGTTCTTGTCGGTTCACTTGCAGGTATGGGCGCAATCTGGATTGGGCTAGCGGTAGGACTTACTGGAATATCTGCAATTAATCAAGGTATGGTTGCATCAGCCTCAATCAGTGCCGTTGGTAGAAACCCAGATGTAGCGGCAAGAGGCATTATATTTACGGTTATGCCTGAAACCATCGCGATCTTTGGACTTCTTGTAGGAATACTTCTGATGACTGGACTTGGATTACTAGGTTAGAGAACTATGTCAGCAGAAAAAATCATTGAACAAATAAAGAAAGATTCGCAAAAAGAAATAAGTCAGATACTCAAAGACGCAGAAAAAGAAGCAAAACATATCATCGCCACTGCAAAAGAAGAAGCAAAAAAACAGGTAGATAAAATACTAGCAGACGGTAAAATTCAAAGTGAAAACATTGTAAAAATCCTGGTTTCAAAAGCAAATCAGGATGCGAAAAAAGAAATCATGAAGGCAAAAGAGAAAATAATTGATGAATGCTTTGTAAAAACACATCACAAGCTGTCAACACTTGATGAACAAAAATACAGAAACATGGTGACAAAACTTATGCAAGACGGCCGCAAAAAAATTGGCAGAGACTGCACCGTGATCACTTCAAGATATATAGACAAAAAAATCGCAGAAGATCTAGGCATCAAAATTACTGGTTCTGTGGAATCCTCAGGTGGAGTAGTACTTATATCTAGCAACGGACGAATAACACTTGATCATACCTTTGATGGTATTCTGAAACGGGAAAAAGATAAAATACGAATACAGGTGGGTAGGCTGCTTTTCTCATAAAGATGACGGAGTAGATAGTATTGTTTGAGATGATCCTTGACCCCAACAGCATTTTCTTCTGGATACTAATAATTGCAGTTATAGCTGGGGCTGTAGCGGTTATCTCCCGTCCTTTTTCCACCTATGTTAAATTTGTTTATCCCAATGCAAAATTCGAAGCGATGGGAAACTCCTATGTCGAAGACAAAGGACTCAGTAGTATCATCGATAGCAGAAATCTAGTAGACTTCAAAGAATCCTTAAACACATCAAAAGACTACAACGTGGCGGGTGAAACTACTAATGAAGTACAGGACTCACTCGATAAAGCGTTTCTAGAGACAGTTGAGATGATGAAAAAAGACAGTTCAAAGAAAATGAATGAATTCTACAATACACACCTAGAAAAAATAGATATCTATCTTGTTAAAAACGTACTGAAAAACAAACTTCTTGAAAAGACAATCAATGAAACCATTATCTCTAGAGCTATCCTGCCAAACACAAAAGAACTCTTGCAGAAAATAATTGATGCTGAAAAAGAAGAACTCCAAAGTGTTCTCAAAACCTATGGTTTTTCTGACGAAGTAGTCGATTCAATCTCAGACAAAGACACTGACTTTTTACCACTTGATAGTTCAATAGATAAGTATGTGATAAATAGGTTTAAAACTGTAAAAGTACCATATAAATGTGAACAGGCAAAACAAAGATTCGTTAAAACTATGATAGATATACGGAACATAAAAAATGTCCTTCGAGCAAAACAACTTGGTTATGATGAACAATCCTGCATGAAACTTTTCCTTGGCGATGGAAGGGAAATAGCATCGTGGAAATACAAAGAAATCGCTGAAGTTGACTCTGTTTCACAGGTGATCTCTAGTCTTGAAGGAACATCGTACTACAACGAATTAAAAGATTCAATAGAAGACTACAACAAAGAACAATCAGTACAAGCCCTGGAGAATGCACTTGATCGTGTATTTTTGAAACAGATAAAAGATATTTCCACACAAAATTACGTCACCATTGGACCAACTATTCGATTTCTTGTATCAAAAGAATTTGAAATAAAAAACTTAAAAATCATTGCAAAAGGTGTCGATGAACATCTTCCTTCAGAGATGATAAAAGGTTTTCTCATCAAGGAGGCAGCCTGATGAAAATCGCAGCTCTTTGCGATAAAGACACTGCAGTTGGCCTGCAGCTTGCTGGGATAAAAGAAACATATGTTTCTGATAAAGACACAAGGAACCTTTGGAGTGAAATCTCTGAAAGAGATGATGTTGGAATTGTATTTATCACTGAAAAAGTTGCAGAAGATCTAAAGAGAGAACTAAAGGATTTTCGACTACAAAATAACATCCCTATAATACTTGAAATACCTGATAAAAAAGGAAGAATAAAAGACCATGTAGACTTTGTTTCACATTTAATAAAAAAAGCAGTTGGAGTTGAAATAAGTAAAGAAAAATAAAATTTGGAGGCAACACATAATGTCTAAAAAAATACAAGAAGGAAGAATAATTAGAATCTCTGGACCTGTCATCGAAGCAGATGGTATGCGAGGAGCAAAAATGTATGACGTGGTAAAAGTCGGAGAGGAAAATCTCATCGGCGAAATCATCCGTCTCAATGAAGATAATGCCATCATTCAGGTTTATGAAGATACCAACGGGTTAAAACCAGGTGAAAAAGTAGTTTCTACAGGGATGCCTCTATCTGTAGAACTAGGGCCCGGGCTACTTACAAATATTTATGATGGTATTCAACGACCGCTCCGAGACATCTACAAAGCAACCGGTGATTTTATAAAACGTGGCGTCGAAGCCACCGCGCTTGATAGAAAAAAGAAATGGCATTTTAAACCAACTGCTAAAGCAGGGGATAAGGTAGAAGGCTGCGATGTTATTGGAGAGGTGAGAGAAACCTCAATTATCACACATAAAATCATTGTTCCTCCAGATGTAAGTGGTAAGCTTTTAAAAGTTGAAAAAGAGGGCGACTACATCGTCACCGACGATATTGCAATTGTTTCAACAGACAAAGGTGATACGAAACTTCAAATGCTTCAACGATGGCCAGTGAGAAAGCCAAGGCCTGTTGCAAAAAAATACGATCCATCATTGCCACTCATTACTGGGCAGCGTGTTATCGACACGTTTTTCCCAGTCGCCAAAGGCGGTACCGCTGCAATACCAGGAGGATTTGGGACGGGGAAAACTGTGATGCTTCATTCCCTAGCGAAGTGGAGTGACGCGCAAGTCGTCGTCTATGTGGGTTGTGGTGAACGTGGAAATGAAATGACTGATGTGTTACGTGAGTTCCCTGAACTGGAGGATCCAAAATCCGGTGAGCCGTTGATGAATCGTACTGTTCTTATCGCAAACACTTCAAATATGCCAGTTGCTGCACGTGATGCAAGTGTCTATACGGGAATCACTATTGCAGAATATTATCGAGATATGGGATATGATGTTGCTCTTATGGCAGATAGTACCTCACGTCTTGCAGAAGCCATGAGAGAAATTTCAGGAAGACTTGAAGAGATGCCTGGTGAAGAAGGATTTCCAGCATATCTTGCTTCAAGACTCGCTGAGTTTTATGAAAGATCAGGAAGAGTGAAACTCTTAGGTTCAAAAGACAAGGAAGGATCAGTCTCTGTTATAGGAGCAGTATCTCCTCCTGGCGGGGATTTTTCTGAACCTGTTGCTCAGAACACACTTCGTATCGTAAAAGTCTTTTGGGCACTTGATGCCGATCTTGCAGACAGGAGACATTTTCCATCCATTAATTGGTTAAAATCATATTCACTGCATCTTGATGAAATCAGTAGTTGGTGGCATAAAGAAATTGGAGAAAGTTGGCTGAAACTTCGAAATAAAGCAATGGCAATTCTTCAGAATGAATCAGAACTCCAAGAAATTGTAAAACTTGTGGGTCCCGATGCACTTCCTCCAAGAGAAAGAGCAATGTTAGAAAGCGCGAGAATGATTCGTGAGGATTTCCTTCAACAAAGTGCTTTTCACGAGGTGGATACCTATTGCCCTAGTAAGAAACAGTATGAGATGTTGCGGCTGATGCTTAAGTATTCAGATAAAATACTTGAAGCTGTTGCAAAAAACGTTCACATTGATGATATTATTGCGATGAAATCCCGTGAGAGCCTTGCACGGATGGGTACCGTTCCAAATAAAGAATTTGAAAAAAGATTTTCTGAAGTGGAGAAAGAGTTTGAAAAGGAAATCAACTCTCTTATAGAAGGAGGTGAAAAGATTTGAGCAATAAAGACATTGAATATACAAGTGTTTCTGAAGTAGCTGGTCCTCTGATTATTGTCGAGGGTATTAAGGATGTTGCCTATAATGAGGTTGTAAAAATCAAGACATCGTTTGGTGAAGAACGAACAGGTACGGTTCTTGAAGCATTTATGGATAAAGCTGTTGTTCAAGTGTTTGAAGGTACAAAAGGGCTGGATACAGATAAAACATCAGCGCGTTTTATTGGAGAAACCATGAAGCTTGGTGTTTCAAAAGACATGCTTGGAAGGGTGTTTGATGGAACAGGAAACCCTATTGATGATGCTCCACCGATTATCTCTGAGGATAGAAGAGATGTTAATGGAAATCCAATAAATCCCTATGCTCGGGAGTATCCAAGAGAATTTATTCAAACTGGAATCTCAACTATTGATGGGCTGAACACACTTGTTCGTGGACAAAAGCTTCCGATATTTTCTGGATCTGGCCTTCCACACAACGAACTTGCCGCACAAATTGCAAGGCAAGCAAAAGTCCTTGGTAAAGAAGAGGAGTTTGCTGTCGTGTTTTGTGCGATGGGGATTACCTCTGAAGAGGCAAATCTTTTCATTAGAGATTTTGAAAACACCGGTGCACTTGAGCGGACGGTTATGTTTCTAAATCTTGCCGATGATCCTACCATTGAAAGAATCATTCTCCCGCGTATGGCACTGACTTGTGCTGAGTATCTTGCTTTTGATCTTGATATGCAAGTGCTTGTACTCCTTTCAGATCTCACTAATTATGCCGAAGCACTCCGAGAAATTGCTGCAGCACGAGAGGAGGTTCCTGGAAGAAGAGGGTATCCTGGTTATATGTATACTGATCTTGCAACAATATATGAACGTGCAGGAAGAATCAAAGGTAAAAAAGGATCGATCACGCAGATTCCCATGCTGACGATGCCTGATGATGATATCACCCATCCAATACCTGATCTTACAGGATATATTACGGAAGGGCAGATTGTCCTTGAAAGAGGTCTTCATAAGAAAGGTATCTATCCGCCGATAGCTGTCCTTCCTTGTCTTTCTCGTTTGATGGATAGAGGTATCGGGGAGGGGAGAACTCGTGAGGATCATGCAGGTGTGTCTAATCAGCTGTATGCTGCGTATGCTGAGGGATGTGATCTTCGTGATCTTGTTGCAATTGTTGGTGAAGATGCACTTTCAGATCGTGATCGGAAGTTTTTGAATTTTGCCGATGAATTTGAACAACAATTTGTCTCTCAAGGTAGCCATGAGGATAGAAGTATTACGCAGACGCTTTCTATTGGTTGGGAGTTGTTTTCAAAGCTTCCCACTGCTGAATTGAAAAAGATAGATGAGAAATACATCAAGAAATATCTTCCAAAAAAGGAAATAGATGAGAAGTAGAGATGGCAGAGCAGATACTTGAGGGTGTAAGCCCCACGAGAATGGAACTCCTTGAAATTCGTAAAAAACTTACGCTTGCAGAGAAAGGACATAAGCTTCTTGAAGAGAAACGTGATGCGCTTGTTGAACGGTTTTTTGAAATCATCGACAAAAGAAATCAAATGAAAAAGGAACTGGATGATGCGTTTAACGATGCATTTCTTTCTTTGATACAGTCTCAGATGATTATCGGAGAACAAAAAGTTGATGATATCTCTCATCTTACAAAAGATATCGGTGAAGTTTCTTTTGAAAGTGATAACATTATGGGTGTGAAAATACCAAAGCTCAATAGCGATGACATAAAGCCCTCTGAAAAACCGTTATATGGTTTTTTTGAAACATGTGCACGGCTTGATGATGCCAAAAAACAATTCAGCGAGTTGTTAGTAAAACTTATTGGATTGGCTGATATTGAGGGTGGAATTAAATCTCTTGCCGTTGAAATTGAGAAGACAAAACGAAGAGTGAATGTGCTTGAAAATACGTTGATTCCAAAACTCTATGCGACACGAAAATATATTGAGATGCAGCTTGAGGAAAGAGAACGTGAAGATTTCTTCAGAAGAAAACGAATTAAAGCTCTTATGGAAGCAAAAAAACAGTAATATGTCAATAGAAGATGATCTGATACTTGGACGGTTTTTTGATACACCTGAAAAAAAAGCAAAATGGATCGCACGTCTTAGGATTGCCTATATCATCTGGATAATTTTTGTTATAATAGCGTTTATATTTTTAGCTTGGTATTTTTTAAAATAGAATTTTACTCCTGAAGCCACTTTTCATCAATTTTTGTATACTTTGAAATTTCCTCGGGTTTAAACCATAAGCTAATTTCAAACTCTGCAGTATCTGATCCATCAGAGCCATGTACAAGGTTTCTTCCAATGAATTGACAGAAATCACCACGAATAGTACCCATCTCTGCCTTCATCGGATCTGTCTTACCGATCATCGTTCTCACCATTTCTATAATGTCATTACCCTCAAGAACCATGGCGACGACAGGAGCAGACATAATATACTTTACCGTTGGTTCAAAAAACGGTTTGCCTTTGTGTATTTCATAGTGTTTTTCTGCAAGCTCTCTAGAGACGGATACAAGTTTCATAGCAACAATTTTGATTCCTTTTTGTTCGAAACGGCGAATTATTTCTCCAACAAGTCCTCGTTGTACTGCATCAGGTTTTATCATCACAAATGTTCTTTCTTTTGTCATATGTTCACCTTTTGATATGGGATATATATTTCATTTATACAATTAACGTATCAAGGCATAAAAGATTGCCCAATAATATAGAGTGTAACACTTGTAACGTTGAAGAAGATATGAGCAACTATTGCAGTAGTGAGATTTTTTGTTTTCACTACCATATACGCAAGAATTAGTCCAAGTATTCCTGTCATTATTGCAGGATAAATATTTCCATACGTAAGATGAGCTATTCCAAAAAGTACAGACGTTACTACAATAGCTGTTTCTCGTCCTGCCATAGAATTAATTTTCTCTAGAAGAAAACCTCGGAAAAATATCTCTTCACCAATTGGTTGAAAAGCAACAATAACGAATATGGATGGAAGGGAAAAAATTTGCTCTAAATCCGTTATATTGCTTGATTCATCAATGTTAACTCCATAGAGTGTCAGTATGATTCCGATGACAAATAATATAGCAAACATAGCTATCATGGAGACAACGCCC
>Ga0209978_10001115_pt1 | contig 10976 bp, 12 predicted proteins | sample BentaG_FD_182805 | JGI IMG/M metagenome (GOLD analysis project Ga0209978, IMG submission 182805) | Deep subsurface microbial communities from South Atlantic Ocean to uncover new lineages of life (NeLLi) - Benguela_00093 metaG (SPAdes)... | ecosystem: Environmental > Aquatic > Marine > Oceanic >...
AGGAGTGGGGCCATATGAGCCGGGCCTCTTGGGGGGCGGTGAGAGCAAGGTTGCAGAGTAGGAGCACCCTTCTGATGGTAGGCCTGTTCCTTCTCCTGGTTTCAGGCCTCCTTTTCCTGGGAAAACCTCCCCTTCGCATAGTCCTGATTTGGCTCGGGTTGGCGGGGTTAGGGTTGGCTCTGCTCTTCTTAGGAGGGGAAAGGGGTGATCTTCGTCGCTCGGTTGTGGGCTTTCTCCTGGTGGGGGAACTTTTCTTTGCCAGCAGGTATCTGGCCTACGACCGGGCTACGGCTCCAGAGGCTTACTCGTCCCTCCGGACGGCGGTGACCCACCTCCTGGCCGATGAGGGCCTTTACCGGGTTCTGAGCCTTTCCGACACCTCCTTCGATCCCGGAGACCTGGGAGAGATGCAAGGGATTCTGCAGGACCAACTATCCGAGGAGGCGATCTACGATTACGTGGTGGCTACCAAATGGAAGGAGGTATTGGCGCCCAATCTGCCTCTGCGTTACAAGATAGCCACCATAGACGGCTATGACGGAGGTGTCTTGCCCCTGGCCAGGTATATAGAGTTGGAGGGGCTCTTCCTTCCCCCGGAGGAGGTATCCCTCGACGGGCGGATGGGGGAACGTTTGGGCGAGATACCGTCGGCGAGGCTTTTGAGCCTGGTGAACGTGAAGTATGTGATCAGAGATAAGGTGGGAGATGTTTGGGTGGATGGCGTCTACTACGACCTGGCGCATAGGGTCATACTGGGGAAAGGAGAGGAGGTGGAGATCTCGGAGATACCGTGGTTCCCCACTACCTCTTTGGGCCTGGTCTCCCATCTGGTCGGTGGCAGTGGGGTGGAAGGGGGAACCCCGGTGGTGGAGATAACGGTCACCGATGAGGAGGGGAAGGCGGAACTATATCATCTGCGCGCGGGGATAGACGCGGCGGAAGGGAGGTATGAAGAGGGCGTCCAGCATCAAAGGGGGAGGGTGGTCCGAAGGGGTGAGGAGAGCGATGAGTATCATGCCTGGGTGAGATTGAAGGAGCCGGTGATACCCCAAACGATCGAGGTGAGCTATCTGCTTCCTTCTGGGGAGTTCCATCTGCGAGGTATCACTCTTGTCGAGGGGCGGACGGGGGCTCATAGGCCCTTAGTGGTCTCTCCAGCGTACCGACTGGTACATAGCGGCGATGTGAAGATATACGAGAACTTGGAGAACCTGCCCCGGGCTTTCGTCGTTCATAGGGCCCGGGTTTTGGAGGCCCCCTTGGAGGCGATGAAAGAGGAGGGCTTCGATCCGGGGCGCGAGGTGATATTGAGCCAGGGGCCAGTGGGCCATCTTGAGGAGGGGAATGGCCAAGACCGGGTCTCCATTCTGGACTATCAACCGGAGAGGGTGAAGGTTCAGGCTCATCTAGGAGCCCCTGGCTATCTGGTGCTCACCGATGCCTACTACCCCGGCTGGAGGGCCTTGGTAGATGGGAGGCCGGCGAAGATAGAGCGGGCGGATTATTACTTCCGGGCCGTCCTTTTGGAGGAGGGGGAGCATACCATAGAGTTCGTGTATGCTCCTTTGTCTTTCAAGGTGGGTGTGGCTATCAGTCTGGCTTCACTGGCTTTTGTGATCATGGGTCTAAAACGGCGATGATAGGAGGTACCCTGACCAAGCGTTGTCTGTTGGCATTAGGCTTTGGCCTCAACCCTTCTTTTATCTGCGGCAGGGTGGACGGGAGAGGCCAAGGGGTGTATAATTGGCCATCAAAAAGGAGGGTGGATGATGAATATCTTCAACCGTGTAGTGATGGTGGTTCTTTTGCTCCTGGCTTTGGCGGCATCGGTGGTCTTCACTATCATCCCCGTTCGCCTGCTTGATGTGGTGAGCGACGCCATCACTCTTCTGGCACAGTCGGTACAGGTGGCCCGTCTCGTTTTCGTCCTCATAGGGATAGGCTTCATCCTGCTCTGGTTCTTGCTCCTGGTGCTGGAATTGTGGCGGCCGCCTAGGAGGACGGTGAGAGTGGAGAAGGTGAGCGGGGGTCAGGCGGAGATGACCGTGGAGGCCATCGCCCAGCGGGTGGTCTACCGCGTGGATCAGTTGGCCGATGTGGTGAACGTGAAGCCCCGCATTCGAGCCGGGCGAGGTGGAGTGGATATCGACCTCGATCTGGAGACCACCCCGGACATAGATGTGCCCACCAAGACCGAGGAGGTCTGCGCCGTAGTGAAGGATGTGATCGAGGAGCGGATGGGGTTGAGGCTAAGAAGGATCCGGGTGAAGGTGAGGCACGCTCCCTACGCTGAAGGGTAGAGACGATGGAGTTGGAGGAGGCGAAGGAGGCTATCGAGGCGCTCCTCTTCGTGGCCGGGGAGCCGGTCACCTTGGGGCAGTTGATGCGCACGCTGGAGGTGGAGCAAGAACTGGTGGGGGAGGCGCTCCGCTCTTTGGTCCAGGAGTACGAAGGGCGGGGGTTACGGATCCAGCGGGAAAGGGATGAGGCCCAGATGGTCACCGCCCCCGACTGTGTGGGTTATGTGGAGCGGTTTTTGGGCCTCCAGTTCTCGAGGAACCTCTCCACCGCGGCCCTGGAGACCCTGGCCGTAGTAGCCTATAGGCAGCCGATCACCAGAGCCCAGGTGGAGGAGATCCGGGGCGTCAACTGCGAGGGGGTGCTACGCAATCTAGTGGCCCGGGGTTTGGTGGAGGAGTTGGGTCGCTTGGATAGGGCGGGACGCCCCATCATCTACGGTACCACCTTCGAGTTCCTCCAGTATTTCGGCCTCTCGGACCTGAGGGAATTGCCCCAGGTGGAGGAAGCCGCCGATTCGTAGAGGGTGGATCAAGAGTGTTGTTACCTTCGACCATAGCCGTAGATGGCCCGGCCGCCTCGGGGAAGAGCACCATCGGAGGACTCCTGGCGGGGAGGTTGGGGTATCTCTATTTCGATACCGGGGCTCTCTATCGGGCCATCACCTGGTTAGCCTTGGAGAGGGGGCTCGCCATAGGCGACGAAGAGGCGATAGTGGCCCTGGCTCAGGCTGCCCAGATCACCATCACCAAGCCCACGGTCCAGGATGGGCGACAGTACACGGTCTATGCTGATAGCCGAGATATAACCTGGGAGATACGATCTCCAGAGGTGGATGTCCAAGTCTCGCCCGTTTCGGCTTATCCTGGCGTCCGGGAGGCCCTCAAAGCGGCCCAGAGGAAGATAGGCGAGGAAGGGCAGGTGGTGATGGTGGGGCGGGATATCGGGACAGTGATCCTGCCCCATGCCGATCTGAAGATATATCTCGATGCCTCCCTGGAGGTGCGAGCCCAACGGCGATATAGAGAGATTTTGGCCCGGGGCGAGGAGGCCTCTTACGAGGATGTCTTGGCCGATATGCGGCGCCGGGACGACATAGACAGCCACCGCCTGGCGGCTCCCTTGAAGCCTGCCGAGGACGCTATCATCATCGATACCGATCATCTATCCATCGAGGAGGTATGGGGTCAGGTGATGGAATTACTGGAGAAGTGGCAGCCCCGGGAAGAGGGGGCGAACCGATAGAGATGCTCTTTCATCGCTTTGCCAAGTCGATATTGCGAGGCCTTTTGGCCATCCTTCTCGATTATGAGGTCGTGGGGCTGGAAAATGTGCCCCGGAAAGGCCCCCTCATCGTGGCCATCAACCATATGAATTTCCTGGACCCCGTTCTGGCCACGGTCTTCATCCCCCGCGACATCGTGGGCATGGCCAAAGCCGAACTCTTCGGTTATCCCGTGGTAGGGCTGGTCTTCAGGCTCTACGGTGCTTTCCCCGTGCATCGGGGGGAGGTAGATCGGATGGCCCTTAGGAAGGCGATGGCAGCGCTGAAGGAGGAGAAAGCGCTTCTCATGGCCCCAGAGGGGACTAGGGGCGGTGATTGGCGGCTAATCAAGGCCCGCGATGGGGTGGCCTACGTGGCCCTCAAGGCCTCTGTTCCCATTCTACCTATGGCTATCTCTGGGTCGGAGCGGTTCTGGAAGGAGTTAGCCAGGCTGCGTCGTACCAAGGCCAAAATAGTGGTGGGAGAGCCCTTCGTCTTAGTCCCCAGGGAGGGCAGGGTGACCAAAGAACAACTGAGCGAGATGACCACCGAGGCTATGTATCGACTGGCCGCTCTCCTTCCTCCCCAGTATCGAGGGGTATATAGCGACCTTTCGGCGGCCAGGGAAGAGCACATAAGGCCCTATAAGGGTGCTTCGTGACCTTTGTCGGATTCGCTGATGATCTAGGCCTCAGCCGAGCAAGTGAGCGGCTGGGGCCTTCAAATAGCGGTGGGGTTATCTCCTCGGTGCGGCGGGGGAGCCCAGCGGAGAAGGCGGGGCTCTTGCCGGGCGATGAACTCCTCTCCGTCAATGGCCACCGGTTGAGGGATGTCATCGATTACCGGTTCTACTCTGCCGAGGAAGAGTTGCAACTTGTAATCAGGAGAGGGGGCGAGGTTTTCACTCGCAGGCTCCGACGAGGGTATGGGGAGGATCTGGGCCTCGATTTCCAGGAGGTGGTCTTCGATGGCTTGCGCCGTTGTGGGAACCGTTGCTCCTTTTGCTTCGTGGATCAGTTGCCCCCGGGAATGCGGAGCAGCCTCTATATCAAGGATGACGATTACCGTTACTCCTTTCTCTGGGGGAACTTCATAACCCTCTCCAATTGGAGCGAGGAGGATTGGGAACGAGTAGGGGAACAAGGGCTCAGCCCTCTCTACGTATCCGTGCACGCTACCGATTTGGGGTTACGCCGCAAGATCTTCGGGAATCCACGGCTCCCAGACATACGAGAGCAACTTCACCGCTTGAGCCATCTCGGTATCCAGGTTCACGCCCAGGTAGTGGTGGTGCCTGGTCTCAACGATCTTCATCTGGAGAGGACGGTCTCCGATCTGGTAGGGTTCTTTCCCGCTGTGCAATCGATCGGGGTGGTCCCCGTGGGTCTGACCAGATATCACCGTGCGGGGCTGCGGGGTGTGACGCCGCGGGAGGCCAAGGCCTCAGTGAAGCAGGTATCCCTCTGGAGCGAGGAGTTTCGGGGACGGTACGGACGCTCTCTGGTCTATTTGGCTGACGAGTTCTATCTTCTGGCTGGTCTTCTTCCCCCGTCAGCGGAGGAGTATGACGACTTTCCCCAACTGGAGAACGGGATCGGGCTCGTCAGGAGGCTCTTGGACGAGGGGATAAAGAAGGGCAAACCCTTAGCGGCTAAGGGTAGGAAATCGTTAGCCTGCGGCACCCTCATCGCTCCCCTCCTTGAGGGGATGGCAAACGAACTTTCCTTATCCTTACAGGATCCCGAGGGACAGGAGCCCGTGGGAAGTGCTCTCCTCTCCACGCAGATAGAGGTAATCCCCATCGAGAACCGCTTCTTCGGCCCCACCATCACCGTATCAGGGCTGTTGACAGGGAGAGATGTGATCGCTGCCCTTCGGGGACGGGATTTGGGGGAGATGGTCTATCTCCCCCGCTCCATGTTCGACGCCAAGGGGGAGATAACTTTGGATGGGATGACGGTGGGGGATATGGAGGCTGCTCTAGGGGTGAAGGTAACGATGGCTGAGACGATGCGGGAGATTTTAGCCTAGCAAATGCGTCTCATTGCCAGCGTGCCACACCATGACTGAAGGCTGGGCGCGCAAGGACCACTGAAAGGAGTTACGACAATGGACGACGTTCTGCTCAATTGGGGCACGGGCGTGGTGCTATGGCTACAGTCCTTCAGCAGCGGCCCCCTCGACGCCTTCTTCAGAGCGGTCACCTTCCTTGGGGGAGAGCAATTCTACCTCATCCTCCTTCCCCTCATTTTTTGGTGCTTGGACAAGGGGGCGGGGGCTAGGCTCGCTTTCCTTTTCCTTTTCTCGGCTTACGCCAATAACGGCCTGAAGGACATCCTTCGCGCCCCCCGCCCCTTCCAGTTCGACCTCAGAGTGAGACAGATTGGGAAGTCCACGGGCTATGGATTCCCCAGCGGACATGCTCAAGGGACGGGGGTCGTGTGGGGCTATCTAGCCACCCGGTGGCGCAAAGGGTGGGCCTGGGCCCTGGGCATCGTCCTCCCCCTCTTGGTCGCCCTCTCGCGGGTCTACCTGGGGGTGCACTTCCCGCACGACGTCGTCGTCGGCCTGCTCGTAGCCGTGCTCCTCATCCTCATCTACAATTGGCTCCTCCTGGCCGCGGAGGCGTGGATCGGCGACCTTCCCTTGGGGGCGAAGTTAGCCCTGGCCACCGTAATCCCCTTGATATTGCTCTTCCTCCACCCCGCCGAGGACGTGGCTACCCTTCTAGGGGCGCTTCTGGGGATGGGGGTGGGGTTCACCTTGGAGGGCGAATTCGTTGGCTTCTCGGTTGACGGCCCCTGGTGGAAGCGGGTGGTGCGCTTCCTCCTCGGTCTGGCCGTCACCTTCGCCCTCTACCTGGGGCTGAAGAGGATTTTCCCGCCCGGCCTCCCTTTCCGCTTGCTTCGCTACGGCCTCATCGGCCTGTGGGCGGGCTTCTTCGCCCCCTGGCTCTTCGTCAAGACGGCCTTGGCCGAGGGGAGCGTGTAAAAGTCCGTGCTGTCAGGAGTTACCTCCCCCGGCCTGTCATCGCCGGGACGGGCTGACGCCACCAGTAAGGGTAGGGCTTGTCAAGAGGGTTCCTTATGTTGTATAATGGCTTTTGCGAAAGGAGGTGATGGGCAGGGAAAGTTGCCGGGGGAAGAGAGCGCCTGGGCTCTTTTAGAGTTGACGAGGCGGAGGTTCCCCGACCGCAAGGCGGGGCTAATCCCGATGTCGTTTCAGAGGGAGAAAATCGAGAGTTCGGCGGATGCCTCCAGGGTGGCCACACCCCTAATCTTCCCCTCCTGAGATGAAGGGCTTCTCCAAAACCGTGGGGCGACCGGCGGGACAAAGGGAGCCCGGTGGCGAAGGCGGTGAATATCATTGAGATCAAGTTTTTCACCGCCTGAGTGCTGGAAGCAGCGATTAGACACAGGAGGGAACAGGTGAATAACAAAGAAGCGAGGGTCTCCATCCTCGGGCCTTATGAGGTTGCGTCTTTTGAGGCCGTGAGGTGGGAGACTCGTTTTGTATCGCCCCATAGGGATCTTGCTTCACCAGGAGGTGCCATATGTGCGGCATAGTGGGCTATGTGGGGCCGCGCTTCGCGGCGCCGATCCTCCTCGACGGATTGAAGCGACTGGAGTATCGGGGGTACGATTCGGCAGGGATCGCGGTCTTAAACCAGGGACGGATCGAGATCGAAAAGTGTGAGGGCAAACTAGAGAATCTGTTTGCCGCCCTGGATGGTCGAACGGTACCCGGGTTCCTGGGGTTGGGACATACCCGCTGGGCGACTCATGGGGAGCCCAGTCAGACCAACGCTCATCCTCATCCCGACTGCACGGGCCGTCTCGTGGTGGTACATAACGGGATCATCGAGAACTACGCTGCTCTCCGAGAGGAACTCTTGAGCCGGGGCCATCGCTTCGTCTCCGAGACAGATACGGAAGTGGTGGCCCATCTGATCGAAGAGGCGTACGAGGGTGATTTGGCAGAGGCTACAAGGGAGGCGCTGAGAGGGGTGCGGGGGGCGTACGCCATAGGCGTCTTCTCGGCGGATGAGCCGGAACTCTTGGTCGGAGCACGGCTCTTTTCGCCCCTAGTGGTGGGGTTGGGGCAGGGGGAGAACTATCTGGCCTCCGATATACCGGCCCTCTTGCCCCACACCAGACGAGCCTTAATCGTAGAGGATGGCGAGGTGGTGGCTCTGGACCGCCAAGGGGTGAGGGTCTGGACGATGGAGGGGAAGGAGGTGCCTCGGGAGCCGTTCCATATCAGTTGGGATCTAGAGGCGGCGGAGAAGGGGGGATACCCCCACTTCGTCCTCAAGGAGATCCACGAACAGCCTGAGGCGATCAAGAACGCCTTGCGAGGTCGCCTGGACGGCGAGAGGCTGAGCCTCTCGGAACTTGAGGGGTTGGATTTGAGTCAGAAGAATCGGGGCTATATCGTGGCCTGTGGAACCTCTTTCTATGCTGGTCTGGTGGGAAAGAGGCTCATCGAGGAGTGGGCTCGCCTGCCTGTGGAGGTGGCTATCGCCTCCGAGTTCCGGTACGGTTGCCCGGTCATCGACCCCCGGACTCTCGTGATCCTCATCAGCCAGTCGGGAGAGACGGCCGATACCTTGGCCGCCCTTCGGCTAGCCAAGGAGAGGGGCGCTTTTACCTTGGCTTTGGCCAACGTCATGGGGAGTTCCATAACCCGAGGGGCTGAGAGGGTCCTCTATCTTCAAGCCGGCCCGGAGATCGGAGTGGTGGCCACCAAGACCTACATCGCGGAACTGGTGGTGGTCACCCTCTTGGCCCTGGAGTTGGCCAGGCGGCGGGGTTTCTTAACGGAGAGTCAGATCGGTGAGGTGGTTCGGGAACTGAGGGCTCTTCCCAGCAAGATGGAGAGGGTTCTGGAGGGGGAGGAAGAGATAGCCAGGCTGGCCAGAAGATACGCGGACCGAAGGAGTTTCTTCTTCATCGGTCGAGGCGTTGATTACCCTACGGCATTGGAGGGAGCCCTCAAACTCAAGGAGATAAGTTATATCCATGCCGAAGGCTACCCGGCAGGAGAACTGAAGCATGGCCCCATAGCCATGCTGGATCCGGAGGTGCCGGTGGTAGTCCTGGCCACTAAAGGAGCCCAGTACCCCAAGATCATCTCCAACATCCAGGAGGTGAGGGCTAGAAAGGCCCAGGTCTTGGCCTTGGCCACGGAGGGCGACGAAGAGATAGAGGCCGACGAGGTGATCTACGTCCCCGATACCTTGGAGCCCTTGAAGCCTATCCTCTCCATCCTGCCCTGGCAACTTTTCGCCTATTATGTGGCTCGGGAGCGGGGCTGCGATATCGATAAGCCGAGAAACTTGGCCAAGTCGGTAACCGTAGAATAAAGATGGGCGGGGATGAGGTATCGCTCGTCCTTCTGCCTTTTTGGTGATTTAGGTGGATAATCTTCGGTCCAGGGTCAACCGCTGGTTGCCGGTCCTTTTGTGGATGGGCCTTATCTTCTTTCTCTCTTCGCGATCCCATCTCCCTCGTTACCCCCATCACCTCATCGATTTTCTCCTCAAGAAGGTAGCCCACCTGTTGGAATATGGTGTCCTGGCGGTCCTGCTCCATAGGGGCGTGGGGAATGAAGGTGGCTGGCGGGCTTTGCTGATCGGGGGGCTCTACGCTGCCTCCGACGAATTCCACCAGAGTTTCGTTCCGGGGCGGAATGCGGAGTTATTAGATCTGGCCTTCGATATCCTAGGGGTAGTCTTGGGACTCTATATGGCGAGGACGGTTATCTCCCCGAAGGGGCGATCTTGTTGAACGGCGATCTGCCGTCGCTTAATCAGTTGCAATAGGGCCAGGAAGGTGACGATGATCTCCAGGCGGGATTTCGCCCTTCTCAGCAAGCGGCTGAAGTTTAAGCGGCGACGGCGGCGGACTAGCCTCTCTAGTTCCCTTATCCTGGCTGGAAGGGAGATGGTTAGAGGGGCGACGATCTCCCCCACGGAACCGACAGGCTGTTCTTGCAGAGCCTGGCGAAGCACTTCCACCAGATCGTTTAACGATACCCCTTGCAGTGGGAAAGGAGGCCTGGGCTGGGCGGCTACCGCTCGGGGGTAGGCGCGTAGCCCCTCCTCTTCTCGGCTGCGGAGTTGTTGGGCCGCGGCTTTGAACTTCTGGTATTCGATGAGCCGTCGGACCAGTTCATCTCCTACCTCCTCCTCTTCGAATTCCCCAGGGGGCGGCTGGGGTAGGAGGGCCCTGGATTTGATGAGGAGGAGTTGAGCCGCCACGACGATGAAGTCGGCTAGGGTTTCCACCTCCAGTCTCTCCAGATGGCTCACGTAGGCCAAATACTGGTCGGTAACCTGGGCCAAAGAGATCTTGGTGATCTCTACTTCCCTCTCCAGGATCAGGTGGAGGAGGAGATCTAAGGGGCCCCTGAAGAAGGGGAGGGTCACTTCGTAAGTGGGCGTCTTCACAAACCGATTATACAATGGAAGGGGGAGGCTGTCCAGAGTGGCTTGACAAGGGGAGCCGTTGGTGCTACTATACAAAGTGACAAAAAACCTCGTAACACGCACTGTCAGGGGGAGGAATATGGAGCGAAGACGAAGGGCGTTAACCACGGGCCGGATGGCAGAATACTGCCAGGTCCGCCCGGCCACGGTTTTCAACTGGATAAAGGAGGGAAAACTCAAAGCCTATTCCACTCCTGGGGGACACTATCGCGTTAGGTTGGAGGACTTTCGAGATTTCTTGGAGAAGTATGAGATACCCATCGACGAGGATTTCTTCGCTCCTCCGGGCAACAGGATCCTCATCGTGGATGATGAGCCCAGCGTGGTGGAGTTCATCGAGAGGGCGCTGAGCGAGCCAGGGGGAGATTACCGGTTCGAGCGAGCCTTTGATGGATATGAGGCTGGACTCAAGGTTGCCGGTTTCGAACCCAACTTGGTCATTCTGGACCTGGTGATGCCCCGGGTTGACGGCTTCGAGGTCTGTCGGAGGATAAAGACCGATCCGGAGACCTTGGGGACCAGGGTTTTGGTAGTCACTGGTTACCCTGAAGAGGTGGAGCGGGCCAAGGAGTGCGGCGCCGACGACTATTTGGTCAAGCCGTTGCGGGTGGAGGAGTTAAGGGAAAAGGTGGGGAACCTCATGAGGCGTCGGGCTCCAGCAGCGGCCTCCAGAAAGGGGTAGGGGGCCTTCGGCGTAAAGAGTGTGGTTAGGGGACGACCTCGTGTCGTCCCCTTTTCCATAAGAGGGTATTTGTGGCCCAGAGTGAATTGACATAAGATCGCACGTTTGATTTAGAAGCTCGATTTCATTGACATAACAGAACCGAGGGCTGGGTTTAGAGGCGGATGCTTTCATGAGTGGGGGGAGTGGACTGGTTAGGAAAGGAGAAGAACTAGACATAAATTAAGGGAGAAAAGGGCTTG
>Ga0209978_10001117_pt1 | contig 10970 bp, 8 predicted proteins | sample BentaG_FD_182805 | JGI IMG/M metagenome (GOLD analysis project Ga0209978, IMG submission 182805) | Deep subsurface microbial communities from South Atlantic Ocean to uncover new lineages of life (NeLLi) - Benguela_00093 metaG (SPAdes)... | ecosystem: Environmental > Aquatic > Marine > Oceanic >...
TTCCTTCAATTTTTGTGAGAGTTCCTTTTTCAAAGAATGTCTCTCTGGAGAAAGAGTTGAAGCTCCTGATCTCTTATCGAGAGAATAATTTTCAGCAAAGACTTCTCTCATTTTATCCCTTTTCCTTCTTTTCAGAAAATTCAAAGTCAAGTTCACAGCAATCCTGTAAAGCCATGTGTAGAAGCTTGAATGCTGCTTAAAATTCCTTAAGGACTTAAAGGCACGGATGAAAGTTTCCTGGGCTAAATCATTAGCATCTTGATGATTCCTCGTCAGAGCAAGTATAGTATGATAAATCTTTTCCTGGCAGCGACGAACCAACTCAGTAAAAGCTTCGACATCACCCTGCTTTGCCTGTTCAACCAAATGGCCATCGGAAAAATCCTCCATATTTCCTTTCATTTCTTTAGACACCTATTATACAAAATCCTTTGGGGGTCAGACTTTGAAAATTTGAGTTTTCCTGGTAGGAATCTGAAGATTCATGGCAGGGATCAGATCTTAACTTTAGACATTTAATCATCTGATAGAGAAGAATCAACAGGTAGTCTTAACTTAAAAATGTCCAAAGTCAAGACCTAACCCCAAAACGTTGACAAGAGAGGGGGTTACTGTTATGCTTCTACCTCATTTTCTAAAGGTTTTTCTCCATGATTAAACGATACACCCTCCCAGAAATGGGCTCTATCTGGACCGAAGAAAACAAATACCGTAAATGGCTTGATGTTGAACTGGCTGTTTGTGAGGCCTGGGCAGAGGCAGGAAAAATCCCTTCTCAGGCTCTCCAAAGGATTAAAGAAAAAGCAGGCTTTTCCATAGAGCGGATTGAAGAGATTGAAAAAGTCGTAAAACATGATGTGATTGCCTTCCTAACTTCAATAGCTGAAAAAGTAGGAGAAGACTCCCGTTTTATTCATCTTGGCCTGACATCCTATGATATTGTCGACACAGCTCTCTCTCTTCTCATTAAAGAAGCGCTGGAGAAAATCCAAAAAGACCTGGCTTCCCTTAAAGATACTATCAAAGATAAAGCTTTGCGCTATAAAAAAACAGCGATGGTGGGAAGAACTCATGGAGTTCATGCTGAACCCATCACCTTCGGGGTTAAACTTCTTGTCTGGTATGAGGAAATTAAGCGCCATCTTCTTCGCATAGCAAAAGCTCTTGAGATTATAAGCTATGGCAGAATTTCAGGTTCAGTAGGAACTTACATTCATCTAGACCCGAAAATTGAGCTTCATGCCTTAAAAAAATTAGGTCTTAAGCCTGCACCAGTTTCTACACAAGTCCTTCAGCGCGACAGGCACGCCGAAGTCCTCTCTGCGTTAGCACTTCTGGCCTCCTCCCTGGATAAATTTGCAGTCGAAATTCGCCATCTGCAGAAGACAGAAGTTCTGGAACTCGAGGAACCTTTCACCAGGGGTCAAAAAGGTTCCTCTTCAATGCCCCACAAGATGAATCCGGTTCGTGCAGAAAGAATTTCAGGTCTCTCTCGCCTTATCAGAGCCAACCTCCAAGCTGCATTTGAAAACATTCCCCTCTGGCACGAAAGAGACATCTCTCACTCCTCAACCGAAAGAATCATTTTCCCTGACTCTTTTATTCTTGCAGACTATATGTTGGCTGAAACAGCCGACATCATAAAAAAATGGAAGGTAAACACTGACAGGATGAAAGAAAATATCCAACTTACTCGAGGTCTTATCTTTTCCCAAAGTGTTCTCCTTGCTCTTATGAAAAAAGACATATCCCGGGAACGAGCCTATCAACTTGTCCAGAGGAATAGCCTTAAAGCCTGGAAGGAGCACCTTGACTTTAAAGACCTCGTTCAATCCGATGAGGAAATCAGAAAAATTTTAACCAAGGAAGAAGTTGGTGCTTGTTTTTCCCTTCAGCCCTATTTAGAAAAAATAGAATATATCTTCGACAGGGTGTTAGGCGATGAAAGTTAGAATCCTCGTCTCTTTTAAAGACAGTGTTCTTGATCCTCAAGGTCAGACCGTCAAAAATGCTCTCCATACCCTTGGCTACGGTTTCATAAAGGATGTAAGACAGGGCAAAGTTTTTGAGCTTGAACTGGACGGCATCTCTAAGGAAAAAATTGAAAAGGTCATTCCTGAAATTTCTGACAAGGTTCTGGCAAACCCTATCATCGAAAAATTCTCTTGGCAAATCTTAGAAAAAGAGTGAATCATAAGATAAGAATAATTGGAGAGGTCAATCCCCTGTCCTCAAGGTTAGATTGAAATTTGGAGTTGTAATTTTCCCCGGATCCAATTGTGACTATGATACCTTTTATGTTTTAAAAGACATCCTTAAGCAGAAAACAACCTTTCTCTGGCACAAAGAGCATGATCTAAAAAACGTCGATTGTGTCATTCTTCCAGGAGGGTTTTCTTACGGAGACTATTTAAGATCAGGCTCCATCGCTGCCTTTTCACCTTTGATGCTGGAAGTCAAAGAATTTGCACTCAACGGAGGTCTGGTGCTCGGAATTTGTAACGGATTCCAGGTTCTTTTGGAACTGGGTCTTCTTCCCGGAGCTATGCTCATGAATAAAAATTTGAAATTTCTCTGTCAATTCGTCCACATCAAAATAGAGAACGACAAAACTCCCTTTACACACAAAGGAAAGAAAGGAGAAATCCTAAAGATTCCTATCGCTCATTTTGACGGGAATTACTTCGCTCCTGCTGAAACTATCAAAGAATTAAAAAATAACAGCCAGATTGTCTTCCGTTATTCAGATGCTAACGGGCAGATCAGTGAAGAGGCCAACGTCAACGGATCTATGGAGAATATAGCAGGTCTTATCAACAGAGAAGGCAACGTCATGGGAATGATGCCCCATCCAGAAAGGGCTTCTGAAACACTCCTTGGGAGCGAAGACGGCCGGATTATTTTTGAATCAATAATTAATAAGCTAGACTAGACTTTCCAGCATAAGCGGAGCGAATAATATGATTGATAAGAAGGTTCTCGAAGAACACACCCTCACCCTGGAGGAATACGAAAAAATTGTCCTGCTTATCGGGAGAGAACCCAACATCACCGAGCTTGGTATCTTTTCTCTCATGTGGTCAGAACACTGCAGCTATAAAAGTTCAAAAATTCATCTCAAAAAATTGCCCGTAAGAGGAAAAAATGTCATCCAAGGACCAGGCGAAAATGCGGGAATTATTGATATTGGAGATGGTCTGGCAGCAGTTTTCAAGATCGAATCACACAATCATCCCTCTTTTATTGAACCTTACCAGGGTGCTGCGACAGGAGTGGGGGGTATTCTCAGAGATATTTTCACTATGGGAGCCAGGCCTATCGCTCTTCTTGACTCCCTTCGTTTCGGTCCTCTGTCCAAACCCAAAAACAAAGTCATTATGGAAGGTGTAGTCTCAGGGATAGCAGGTTACGGAAACTCTATAGGAGTTCCCACAGTGGGAGGCGATATTTATTTCAACAACTGCTATTCCCTCAACCCGTTGGTCAATGTGTTTGCCCTGGGAATCGTTCAAAGGGACAAGATTTTCTATGCAAAGGCCGAAGGAATAGGGAACCCAGTGTTGTATGTCGGGTCGAAAACTGGACGAGACGGCATCCATGGTGCCACAATGGCTTCAGCTGAATTCGACCAGGATTTAGAAAAGAAGAGACCGAATGTCCAAGTCGGAGATCCCTTTAAAGAAAAGCTTCTGCTCGAAGCCTGCTTAGAAGTCATGACCCAAGACTTGATCACGGGAATTCAAGATATGGGCGCTGCAGGCCTGACCTGTTCAACCACCGAGATGGCAGCTAAATCTAGATCAGGCATAGAAATCAACCTTGATCTCGTTCCTCAAAGAGAGGAAGGCATGACTCCTTACGAGATGATGCTCTCTGAATCTCAGGAAAGAATGCTCATCGTGGCTAAAAAAGATAAAGTTAAAGAAGTGCAGCAGATCTTTTCAAAATGGGATTTAGACGCCGTTATCATCGGTCATGTTACCGAGGGAGGAAAGCTTAGGGTCAAATTTGGCGGAAAAATTGTTGTGGATCTTCCGGTTGATGCCATCATCAACCTCTGTCCTGTCTATAAAAGAGAGAGCAAAACTCCCTTATACCTGAAATCAGAAACTCTGCTCCGACCTCTTCCTCTGCCAACAAATTACAACCAAACTCTTTTCAAACTTCTCTCTTCTGCCACTATAGCAGAAAAAGAATGGGTCTACCGCCAATATGATCATATGGTCCAGGTTAACACTGCTTTCTTTCCAGGAGCTGATGCTTCTCTTTTAAGAATCAAAAACAAAAAGAAAGCTTTGGCCCTCGCTCTTGATGGAAATTCCCTCTATTCTTACCTGGATCCAAAGACTGGAGGAAAGATAGCCGTAGCAGAAGCCTGCCGGAATTTAGCCTGTGCAGGGGCAAGGCCTGTTGGGGTCACCAACTGTTTGAACTTTGGCAATCCGGAAAAACCAGAGATCATGTGGCAATTTGAAGAAGTTGTCGAAGGAATCGCCCAAGCCTGCAAAACTTTTGATATTCCTGTAACCGGAGGAAACGTAAGTTTTTACAACGAAACAGAAGGGGTCTCGATCTATCCCACTCCCGTGCTCGGAGTGGTCGGGATTGTGGATGATGCGAGCAAGATGATGAGACCTGGCTTCAATGAGGAAGGAAATCCAGTTATTCTTTTGGGAGAAAACAAAGAAGAGCTGGGGGCTTCTGAATACCTAAAATGTATTTTTAATATGGAAAAAGGACTTCCACCGCAAATTGACCTAAAAGAAGAAAGACGAATCCATGAATTTTGCTTGGAAGTCATTTCTCTGGGGCTCGTTGAATCTGCCCATGATGTATCAGAAGGAGGACTGGCTGTCTGCCTTGCAGAATGTTCCTTTCTCGGCGAGCAAAAAATAGGTTTTAACCTTAATCTTCAAGATGAAATGTGTCGAGATGCTCTCCTTTTCGGGGAAACGCAATCCAGAATAGTCGTATCCTCTAATACCAAAAAGCTTCAAAGACTCCTTGACCTTGCAAAAAAAAGAAAAATTAGGGCAACTGTACTAGGAAAGACTGGTGGGGATAGGATTATTATTTCCCATCTCAAAAAGAAAATCATCGACATCCCTGTTCACAAAGCCTATAAAGCTTGGAGAGAGGCTATTCCTGAAATTTTTAGGATGAAATAAAGAATCCAGTTAGGCGGTTTGTTTTTTTTAATTATTCCGCTGATATAAAAAGGGGGGAAACCAACAAAAAAATTGAAAGTTTCTTTGATAAAAGCTAAACTGAATAACTGTGTAACAAACTGAAGAATCAATTTTAATTAAATTAAGGAAAATAAAATGGCAGAAGAGGTTTTTTTAAGTCCTAAGAAAAAGGGGAAAATTGCTGTTTTTATCTCTGGACGAGGGTCAAATTTCAAAGCCATTCACGATTCCATTCTTGCTGGAAAAATGGATTGCGAGATCGCGCTCGTCTTCAGCAACAAAGAAGATGCGCCAGGACTTAAGATAGCACGAGACCGAAATCTCGAAACTCTCTTTCTCGATCCAAAAGCCTATTCGAGCCCTGAAGAGTATGAGAAAGAAATTATCAAGGAAGTCAAGAAAAGGGATGTGGATTTGATCTGCTTAGCAGGTTATATGAAAATTCTAAGCCCTTCCTTTTGTCGCGAGTTTAAGAACGCTATCATGAATATTCATCCAGCCCTTCTCCCATCTTTTCCTGGTCTCCATGTTCAACAGAAAGCCCTCGATTGGGGAGTCAGATACTCAGGAGCTACTGTCCACTTTGTTACTGATGACGTGGACATGGGCCCTATCATCATTCAAGCAGTGGTGCCTGTGCTTCAAGATGATACAGAGGAAACTCTGAGCGATAGAATCCTAAAGGAGGAACATAAAATCTATTCTGAATCGGTAAAGCTCTATTTTGAAGGAAGACTCGAAGTTAAGGAAAGAAGAGTGTACATAAAATAATGAGTTATGATTTGTGAGCTATGAATCATTGGTTACAAGATGAAAATTACGTAGGGGTTTGATTTATCAAACCCACCTTGATTTATCAAACCCTAATTGGACAGGCCAGAAGTAAAAAGACGAAAAGAGAACTCTAAAGAAAAAAACAAAGCAAGCAAAGCGCATAACAGAAAAAGTAAATAATAAAATTCAGAGGTAAAATGATGAAAGCGGTAGAAGAGCAGTATGAATACTTAAGAAAAGGCTGTGTGGAGATTATCCAGGAAAAAGAGCTAAAAGCCAAATTGGCCCGTTCTCTCAAGGAAAATAAGCCTTTAAAGGTTAAAGCGGGATTTGATCCTACAGCCCCAGATATACATTTGGGCCATACTGTACTTCTGCGCAAGATGAAACATTTTCAAGACTTAGGCCATGATGTGATCTTTCTCATCGGAGACTTTACCGGGCTTATCGGTGATCCATCAGGGAGATCATCCACTCGTCCTCCCATGACTAGAGAAGAGATCAATAAAAATGCCGAAACCTACAAGAAGCAGATATTCAAGATTCTCGACCCTAAAAAAACCATCATCGATTTTAATTCTCGATGGCTGGAAAAACTGACAAGCTTTGATATCATTAACCTTTCCGCTAAATACACTGTAGCCAGGATACTGGAGAGGGATGATTTTTCCAATCGTTTGAAAAAGAATCGTCCCATATCCATCCATGAAATCCTCTACCCTCTCATGCAGGCTTATGATTCTGTTGCCTTAAAAGCAGACGTGGAACTCGGTGGAACAGACCAAAAATTCAATCTTCTCGTTGGCCGTGAAATACAGAGGGAATTTCACCAGGATCCCCAGGTTATAATTACAACCCCCATCCTGGAAGGCCTGGATGGTGTGGAGAAAATGAGTAAATCTTTAAATAATTATGTGGGAATTACTGAACCTCCTGGTGAAATCTATGGAAAAATCATGTCCATCTCTGATCCTTTGATGTTTCGCTACTACGAGCTTCTCACAGATGAACCTCTCTCCCAGATTGAAAAATGGAAAGGAGAGGTCAAAGCGGAAAAAATCCACCCTAAGGACCTCAAATCAAGATTGGCCCTGTCTATCGTGTCTGATTTTTGGGGAAACAAAGAGGCTAAAAAAGCCTCGCAGGAATTTGAAAGAGTATTCAAAAACAAAGAACTTCCTTCCGAAATTGAAGACATAGAAGTAAGAGTAGAAAGCAAAGTAAAAATAGAAGGCAAACTAAAAGCTGAAGAAGCAGGGGGGATTAAATCTATCCCCCTTATTGATTTACTTGTCAACCAAAATATCTTTCCCTCCCGAGGAGAGGCAAAAAGAATGGTGCGCCAAGGAGGGGTTTATCTCGACGGACAAAGGATAGAAGATATCGCTTTCAAAATAGATTTGAGAAAAAAAAGCGATTTAATCCTGAAAATTGGCAAGAGAAAATTTTATAGAATTGTAAAACGGAAAACTTGAACTTGTTGGAGTTTTTTTATAGACGAATTACTTTTCTGGCAGAAAAAATTTCGGTGGTTTGCCGAAAACACGCTCATACACTTCAGGATAAATGTCTTTCCCGCCGATAAGAAGACACGTCAGAGGCATTACCTCCTTGGCCAGCCTGGACATCTCTCCAGCTATCCTTCGAATATCCCACTGGGCAGTGGCATCCTCTCTCAGGCGGGATATATGATACAATTCCCTGGCATTGACTTTTAGCAAGACTCTTCTTCGATGCGCATTGGTAAGCACATACTCTGCGCCGTTAACTATATTCTCTTTCAAGAGAGAATATACATGATCAGTCTCCCCCATCATCTCCATAAATTCTTTTTTAGACCCAATCTCTCCTAGGGAGGGCGGAACAGTCACTCCTGACTCAGGGCTATATTTTTGAACCGTCAGGGTAGCCATGCGATGGCGTTTGAGTTGGGCAAAGCACGAGCCAGAGATGATCAGATCATAAGTGAGGCTCACATATTCGAATTCCCGGAGAGGAGCATCATAGAATTCCATGTATTTGTAAGCTGACTTCAGAAACTCTCTCCGCTCTTCTGAGCTAAGACCTTTAGCCTTCTTAAAACACTCCTCATAAGGTAAAGACGAAGAAGTATGCAAAAGAGAGGCAATCAATTTAGTATCAGCCTCAGCTGTAAAATCGACAAGACAAACGAGCTCCTCACTTTTCCTCGAAGACTTTGAGACGAGTTGAGCTTTCTCCTCGATCTCCCCGTATGTTTTTGAATCGAAATCACTGGCCTCAGTAAAGAGAATAATAGAAGGAGCCACTTCTTTGGCTAAAGCATAAATCTTTCGATTGAACTCCCTGAGTTCTGCCAGCTTCTTAGAGGCAAAGCGACGGATTAAAAATTCAAGATTGCGGGCGTTAATAGTCATACCAAGCTGGCCTTCAGTAGCCAGACTAACAACATAACGAGCATCTTCCTTGGCCCAGCCCTCTAAGATAGAATGTTTCTTGGGGTTGCAGGCCATTTCTTTGTTTTTTTCAAAGAAATATGCCTTTAGCTTTTTATGAAACTTGTGGTAGAGGGAATTTTGGGCTTTTATTGTTCTTACAAAAATATCCTGCTTCCCTGTCTTCTTAATCTCCTCAGGGATAACAAAGTCTTCCCCTAAGGTAATGTAGCGCTGGGACTTTTCTGTATAAGAGCATAGACGAAACTTTTCTATCTCTTCTATGGCAATCCGACTCACTCCGATGATGTCAAAATTAAAAACAGCGTGTTCAGCAACAGAATGATGACCCATTTTGAAAATAATGTTCTGGTTGGACCGCCTTGCCCTCTCTACCTCAGCTCTGGCAACGGCTCGCAGCTCGTTCACTGGACGAGGATCCCTGGAAATACGCGCATAAGAAGCAGAAAGCGTCTCAGGTGTAACATCCTCTCGCGGAGGTGAGGTTTTCTTGAGTTCTTCGATAACTTCCCTGTCAATATTGTATCCGGCAAGAATAACATGCATGGCTCTTACTAAAATAAAAAGAGCGAAGATAAATGTCAACTTTCTCCAACCGTTGAACTGTGGAGTGAGTTTGAGTATTATGGACTTGTAAAACCCAGGATGAAAAACAAAGAAATAGCTTCAATTTTTGCCCGCATCGGCGATGCCTTGGAAATAAAAGGAGAAACGGTCTTTAAAGTTATCGCCTACCGGAAAGCATCACGTATACTCGAAGATCTAACCGAAGACATCGAAATTGTAGCCAGAGAAAACAGGCTTCAGAATATTCCTGGAATCGGAAGCGGAATCGCAAAAAAAATTGAAGAATACCTCCAAACAGGCCAGATGAAAAAATACAGAGATGCTCTTTCCGAAATCCCGGAGAGCCTTCTAGAACTCCTAGAAATCCAGAGCTTGGGAGCCAAGACTATTCACGTTGCCCATAAGCAATTAGGGGTTAACAACTTGAATGATTTGAAAAGGGCTATCAAGGATGGCTCTTTAGCCAAATTATACGGGTTAGGAGAAAAAAAAGCCGAAAACATCAAAAAAGGCATTGAAATATATGAGCAGGCTCAAGAACACATCCCGATCTTTGAGGCCTTGAATCTCGTAGAAGAAGTCATAAAATACCTCAAAAAGGCTCCCCATATCAGCCGCCTCTCTCCAGCCGGTTCTCTCCGCCGCATGAAAGAAACAGTCGGAGATATCGACATCCTGGCCGCGGGGAAAAAAGGAGCACAGATCATCCACAACTTCACTCAATTCCCTGGAGTCACTCGGGTTCTGGCTGAAGGAGAAACAAAGGGTTCGGTCCTCGTTTCAACCAAAAAAGGGGAGAGACAGGTGGATTTACGGATTGTTGATGAATCAGAATATGGAGCTGCTCTTCAGTATTTCACAGGTTCCAAAGCCCATAACATCAAACTGCGGAGCATGGCCAAGGAAAAAGGATTAAAGATATCTGAATATGGAGTTTTCAAGGAAAAGAAAAAAATTGCCGGCTATACGGAGGAAGAAGTCTACAAAACATTAGACTTGCCCTTCATCCCTCCTGAATTAAGGGAAGACAGAGGAGAAGTTGAGCTTGCTCTGAAGAACAGTCTTCCCCGGATAGTGGAATATTCCGATATTAAGGGCGATCTTCATGTCCATTCTCATTACAGTGATGGCGACCTATCCATAAAAGAATTAGCAGAACTGGCCCAGGGAATAGGTTATGAATACATAGCAATCTGTGATCATTCTCAATCAGCAAAATATGCCCATGGTTTGCCAGCAGATCGCCTGCTCAAACAGATTGAAGAGATCGACCAACTGAATCAAGAAATTAAAAACTTTAAAATCCTCAAGGGAATTGAAGTGGATATTCTTCATGACGGAAAGCTCGATTTTCCTGACGAATTACTGAAAAAACTTGATTTAGTTATAGCTGCCATCCACAGCGGATTTAAAAGAAATGTGACTGAACGCATCCTCCGGGCATTGGAAAATCCGTACGTTACGATTATCGCCCATCCTTCGGGACGCCTCATCTCAAGGCGCGAGGGTTATGATGTGGACTTAGAAAAAGTTTTGCAAGGAGCCAAGAAGACAGGAAAAACTCTTGAACTGAATGCTTTTTATGACCGCCTTGACCTGAACGAATTTTATCTGAAAAAGGCTAAAAAAGGCGGCATAAAGATTGCTATTGGCACAGATACCCACTACGCAGGCGGACTTCAAATGATGCGCTTGGGAGTCGGGATTGCCCGCCGAGCCTGGCTGGAGAAAAAAGATATTCTGAATTGTCTGAGCTATGATGAATTGAAAAACATGACATGATGCTCCAGAGTGAGTATGCCCTTGCCCAGGATTTTGAGGATTATGCTGAAAAAGATATAGATAAAGTCATAACTTAGTCTTTAGCCTTTTATAACTCCAACAGGAACAACCTTTGCTACCAGTTTTCCTATTCCCACTTTGTGGGAGATCTTAACAACCTCATCCACATCCTTATAAGCCTGGGAGGCTTCCTCGGCCACTCCTCTCCAGCTCGTGGACTTAA
>Ga0209978_10001119_pt1 | contig 10962 bp, 8 predicted proteins | sample BentaG_FD_182805 | JGI IMG/M metagenome (GOLD analysis project Ga0209978, IMG submission 182805) | Deep subsurface microbial communities from South Atlantic Ocean to uncover new lineages of life (NeLLi) - Benguela_00093 metaG (SPAdes)... | ecosystem: Environmental > Aquatic > Marine > Oceanic >...
TGCCGTTCAGGAGTTCATACCAAGTCCATTTTATATTATGGACGAGGTTGATGCTCAACTAGATGGCCCTAATGTTCACAGAGTCTCCATGCTCCTAAAGGAGTTTTCAAGACAAGCACAATTCTTAGTTATCAGCCACAGAGAGGAGAATATTGTAAACGCTGATAGAATTTACGGCGTTTCCATGCAACAATCGGGTATTACGGATATATTCAGCGTAGACCTTGAGGAGGAGGCTAAGCGATTATTAGACCTACCCGATGTTCCACCAAATATTGAGGAAAATTAATAAAGATTTTGATGATCAACAAGATTCTAGTCATATTAGAATTTTTAAAAAAAGTCTTAGAGTTGAACTCTTACAAAATTTATCAAATTCTGTAATTCAATCTTTAGCAAGACATCATCGAGTGTTAATTTGCTATTATCATAATGATAAACAATATCAAGAAACGATAAAAAAATTAGCTAATACTCATATAGGAATGTCATCTGTTTGAATTTCAAATTTCTTTTAAACGATTATTTATCGTAATATAAACTGTTAATATTTTTTAAGGTAAAATACTACCATCATACTATAGCTAAATAAAATAAAAGAATAGAGAATATTTTATCTTAGATAGTTATTGTAGTTCAAATAAATTTAGAGGAAGAAGCGAAAAGGTTACTTGAACTTCCGGATGTACCACCTAATATTGAAGAAAATTTAAAGCAAAATTAAAAAATATAAGCTTAAGGTGAAAAATCATACCAGAACATGACGGTGAGGAGAAAAAACACAACTTCAGTGAGTGGACCGTAAAACAATTGAGAGATTTTGCAAGTAGGAATCACATAAAAATTCCCACTAAATCTAAGAAGAACGAAATTATAAAGTTTATAGAAAAGATTTCTTCTCATCCTGAATTTGTTGATAGAACTCAAGAAGATGAGGATGTGGAAGAGGAATTAGAAGAAGAATTAATTGCCGGTGAGGAAGAAGATCCAGCTTTACTCCACAAAGAAAAGATAGAGCTAAAATTTTGGCAAAAACCACCCTATTCTAGCTTATTGGACCCAGAAATAGCAAAAGAGTCCAATGTTGCATTTTATGATTTATCCTCATTAGTAGATAAATTCTTTAATAATATGCTTCACGAAGATTTCATCAATTATAAAATTTCAGGAATAGCACTTAAGACATCAGCAATTTTGCATCACTATAAAATTTCTAGTATAATTCGAGAGGAAGAACAAATTCAAAAAAAAGAAGAGTTAGAACGATTTAGGGAAAGGCATGGTAGATCAATACCCAAATCTTTAGCACAACCGATTCAACCTAAAATGCTGATTTCTACAAAGGATGAGTTATTTGACGCTATGCGGTCTGCTATAATCGAAACAATGCAAAATAAAGAAAAGTTAAAAAGAAGAAGAATGAGACGGGACGAATTAAAAGAACAAAGAATTCTAAAGAAATCAAAAGCTCAACTACCAAAAGAACTTTTAAAGCACATTAGCGGAAGGGACCAAACGGTCGAAGAGTTGCATGAATCTTGGTTTAACCGTATCAAATCGAAAATACAACTTGACGATAAAGAAACAACCTTTTTTGAAATGGCAGAAATTATTAATTCCGAAGAAGAAAGCGACATTGGTAAGAAGTTCGCTTTTGTTCGCATGTTTTTAGCTTTAATGTTCCTCTCAACAGGGAATAAGTTAGAATTATTTCAAGACGAAGATTTTAAGAATTTCTCAATAAATTTAAAAAAATAATTAATTTTACTAAATTTTGGCGATAAAGATTGAACGAAAATAATGAAAAAGAACAGGAAAATCAATTTGAAGCTGAAGAGAGTGAGGACGCATCTTTAGATAAGACCAATGGCGAAGAAATTCCTCAAGAAGAAAAGAGTTTAGAAGATATTGAGATCGATTTACAGACAAAAGAAACCATAGAAGAATCTCTTAAAGAAGATTTTGAAGAAAAAGATATCCAAGAGGATATTAAAGTAGAATTAAATTTCGAGGAAGAAGAATCATTGAGTATCGAGCAATCAGAAGAAAGGTTAAGTGAACTAGATGCCGAATTTGTTGGAGATGATACGGATGAATCCCAAATACCTCAAGAACTCACGAAAGAAGATCTAGAATTACAATTAAAAGTTCTACGGAGAAATTTAATAGAGGGTGCTCTTTATGCCGCTGGTAGACCTTTAGATGTAGAAGAATTATCAACTAAATTAGAAATCCCAAAAAAAGAAGTAGAAGAACTTGTAAGAGTTGTTGCTTTTGACTATTTAGAGCGTGAAGGTGCATTGATTGTTGCCCAAATTGGAGAAAAATATCAAATGCAGCTAAAACCTGAACTTACCGAGACAGTTTCCAAATTTGCTAAAGGTGGCGCTATTGCTGAGCGCTACTTAAGAACACTTACTGTAATTGCTTTGAAACAACCAATTTTAAAGTCAACCGTTGTTAAATTAAGAGGGAGTGGAGCTTACGAGCATGTAAAATACCTCTTGGACAATGATCTAATATCCGCGGTAAAAAAAGGAAGGTCAGCAGAATTAACTACAACTGATAAGTATGCAGACATGTTTGGTCTACCTAAAAATAGGGAAGAACTGAAAAGAATGATGATTTCACAATTAGGACTTGGAGATAATGCTGATTAACCTTATACATTATTCAATAATTAAGTTAATTTCATAATTACCTGATAATAATAATTCATATGAAACTGTCTGAATTTGGCAAAGATTTTTTGCTTCTTGCTCTCCGTATAGGTAAACATAAAATAGGATATGTAGATTTTTATATAGGTCCAAAAAAATTACAAAAAGTTGTTGATAATGAGGAAATAACATCGCCAAAAAAACTTTTAGTTGATTGTTCCACCTTACAAGAAAAATTGCTTGTACAAGGTTATCATAAAGCTCGCAAAAGATATATTGAAAAGACTTTATTAGCTATGAGAACTTCAATCGAGATTTTAAATGGAATTGATATTCCTATTCAGGACCAGTTTTTAAAGTTTTACGATATAGGCCTACAACCCGTTAATGAAGCTGAATTACTTAACTTAAAAGAGGAGATAAGCGAAGCATATGGAGGCTATGGAAACTTAGAAGAACACCTGAACAAATTAAGAGTGCGACGAATGGTTCCGAGAGTTAAAGTATTTAATCTATTTAAGAAGGCGCTTAACATAGTAGATATGAGAACTAGAGAATTGTTTGTAGATATTTTACCCAGAAATGAAAGTATTACTATAAATTTACTTAAAAATGTTAACAACGATGATGTAAAATGGGCTTATTACAATTGGTACCAGGGTAAATATCACTCTCGAATAGATGTTAATCCGAATTTTAACATGTATTGGACTACATTTTTACCTGCCGCTGCTCACGAGGGATACCCTGGACACCACACAGAATTTTCTATTAAAGAAAAGTTATTATATCGAGATTTAAATCAATTCGAACATTCAATATTGCTTTTAAATTCCCCCAAATTGTTTATTAGCGAAAGTGTAGCAGAAATCGCCCCCAACATGCTTTATTCTTACCAAGAACAAGCAGAAATTGTATTAAATTTTTTTTGTCCAGACACATCAAAAGAAGATTCCCTTGAATTATTGATAAATCAGAACAGAGTAAGAGGAAAAATTTCATTATTTTGGTATAATTTTACGTATCGTGCACTTATTGATAAGTGGAACGAAGAAAACTTAATTCAATATGCGAAGAATTATGAAATTTTTAACCACGATACGATAAGTAATCAATTAAAAAAAATTAAAAATTTATCTCACTCAACTACTATTTTCTCTTATAATCTAGGAAGAAATCTCATATTAAATAAATATGGGGAATTTCCTACAATTAAAAATTTTCGAAATCTGTTAGCAAATCCAATCCTGCCATCTGATTTGTTTTAGAATTTTTTAACGCTATGTTTTTTTTAGGAGTTTAAATAAATTTTGTCAATCAATAGATTGACCTTAAAATTTTAAGTTAATAATCATAGTCTTTTCAATTCAGGTCTTAATTTGAACGATAATTAAGTAATTAGTAGTCCAATAAATAAACAGAGGGATAGAATATGCCAGGTCAATCATGGATTTTTCCTTAAATGGATGTATCTTATAAGATCATCAATTATTTTCCTTCCTTTTTTTTAAAGACATATTTTTAGGAGATTAAATTAATATGATTAATTAATAAATTGATCGACTATTTTAGAAAAAGAAAAAATAGAATTTTCTATTTCAAGTTCAAATTAAAAAAATAGTTAAGTTGAAAGTTTTTCATAAAGAGGGAAAAAAATGCTAGGAATATCATATGTAACACCTTAATTAGATGTTTTTAATAGGAACATCACTTATTTTCCTTTCTTTTTTCAAAATTTATTCCACTTCTCTTGTAGCTCCTTGAACTTAAACCGTTTAGAATATTCGATCTCTTGAGACAAATAGATTCTATTTCAATAGTTGATTGAAAATAATGGTGGACCTGACGGGAATTGAACCCGTGACCTCTTACATGCGAAGCAAGCGATCTGCGACTGATCTACAGGCCCATTGATATCATTCTTAATACAATAAAAAAATAATGGTGGACTAAAAATTTTTGTGATTTTGATTCAAGAAATTAAATCCTTTGTATTTTAACATGATTAAAACTGCGTTCGAGCAATGATATCGTCTTGCGCGGGTTTTGATATTTCTGTGAATAGAACGGAATATCCTGCTATCCTTACTACTAATCCTTGGTATTCTTCTGGATTTTTTTGAGCGTCGCATAGAGTTTGCTTTCCCACTACATTAAATTGGATGTGAAATCCTCCATTTTTGACGAAATAAGTCCTAATAAGTGGTACGAATTGCTCCAATTTAAGCGTGTTAGGATGAAAGGCAAGAATTATTGAATTCCCATTCGTCATCAGTTCATTTTCTAACTTTTTAATAGAATTGAGTATCGCAGTGGGTCCATTTTTATCCCTTCCATTAGTAGGTCCAATTCCATTAGAAAGACACTCTCTTGATTTGCGTCCATCTGCAGAAGCTGCCGTAAAGACTCCAAATGCTAAGTGAAAGGAAGTGGAATAAATTCCGGGATTATAATTGCCCCCCCTATAATTCTTATGTTTAAGAATTTCCTCACAAAACAAATTTGCTACATCATGAGCTATGAGATCAACAAAATTATTATCATTTCCGAACTTTGGGATTTTGTGAATAAAATATTGCCTCCATTCTTCACCCTTTTTCCCTTTATATGTTCCTCTATAATTCTTTGATAATATTGTAGTCAATTCTTCTATCGAGAGTATTTTATCCTCGTAAACAACTTTTTTAATCACAGCTAAACTATCAGCGACAGTAGCTAAACCTATCAATTGAGTAGTAGTAAAATCGTACTTAGCGCCTCCATTTGTAATGTCTAGTCCTTTATCGATACAATCATCTGTTGTAGCAGATAGAAATGGTTGTGGACTAAGTTCTGCTATCGTTTTTTCCAGAAAATACATTGTATCAACCATATTTTTAACAAAATATCTAAGCTGATTTGAAAGTTCGTTCCATAAATCTTGGTATGAAGAGACCTTCTTTAAATTTTTAACGCCATATTTTCTCCGAGTAAACATATCTGTTCCATTGTTTAAAGTTAATTCTAGACACTTTACGATATTTAATTGAGTAGCATTTGTACATCCGAATGATTTACATGGATGCACTGGTTCAACACAACCTATTGGCGCGTATTCGCGTGAATCTTCGAGTGAATAACCAAGATTATTGAGGCCCGGAATCATTACCTGATCGTTAAATAAAGCAATGCTTGCTCCCGATTTAATAGCTTCTCCTGTTTTTATAATTAAATCGTCTGGGGTTTTTTCATTAACACGAACGGAAAAAGCAGGTTGAATCGTTTTTAGATTGTTATATGCTTTCAAGAGGAGATATGATAATTCATTGGTAGCATCATTATTATCTCTATCTACGCCTCCAATCGTTAAGTTTTCAGCAATAGGTGGTCCTTCAGCGGCTATAATTCCTTTATGAAGCACATAATTCCATAATGTAGAAAGTTTCAAATAAAAGCATTCGATTAAAAACTGAATTTCTTCGTCATTAATAACACCCTTAATTTTATCGTTAACATAATATGGGTATAAAACTTGATCTAAACGACCTATACTAATTGCCAAACCTCCGTCTTCTAAACCAGATATAATGTGAGTAAAATAGATTAATTGAAGAGCCTCTTTAAACGAATTAGGTGGATTATAAGATATATTAGAACAAATCTCAGAAATTTCCATGAGTTCATTTTTCCTAGAATTTATATTCTCTTTTTCTGCCAGTTCGGCTGCTAAATTTGAAAACCGTTGAACAAATTTTTTTGCACCCTCTATAACAATAATAACTGACTCTAAAAAGTCTAATTTTCCTTGATCTTGTGAAAAAACCTTCATTTTTTCTGTAGCTTTTTGGATCAAGCCATTAAATCCCACTTTTAAGACATTTTGGTGTCCAGGGAAAAAATGCCCAACTCCATTTGTCATATTAGTGTCTACTACATAAAGCAGGTTTAACATAAGTTCCGTCAATTCAGGGTTAAGATAAGAATCAAACCTAGATTTAACAGTTTCTTCTTCGTGTTTCCAATAAGGGATAACTACTTCTTTTAAAAATTTCTTGTCATCTTCAGTGAGTAAAAATCGTTGAATTTCGCGATTATTATACAACTCCAAATCTTGCTCAAGCGTATCAACGCGTATTTCAGGGTATAGGGGTGTTCCAACAAATTTAGTAGATCGATTTCCAACAACAAATTCATCTTCCCATATTTTTATTGTCATATTCGTCAATAAATGGTACATAGCTTTTGCAAACCTAATGTTTTGGGGTTCATTCTTTGTAGCTTTATACGACTCAGTGAAAAGTTTAGCTCTTTCTATGCAGAGTTCATGTGGTTGGGAAACTACTTCTTTTTTCATTCTTAAAATGCGATCCTTATAATCAGGTGGAGAAATTTGTTCTACTTGCATTAAAAATCAACAAAATTCGTAATTACTAATGTCGAATAAACACTTAGTATTAAATTTTAATATAATTATAAAACTAAATAAAAGTTGTTATAATTGAACATTAAATATCTTAATTCAGAATCAAAACTACGTTAATTAATCCCCTTTTCTGCGAATTGCTATTTATATTTCGTTTAGCTTTCAATGTGATAATTTTAAATTCTTTATACAACTCCAATATGAATTCGGAATAAGAATTACTCAACATTATATAACAACCTCTTTCATTAAGTTCCTTAAACACATCAAATAATTTTAGCTGGGAAGATTTATCGAAAATATCTTTTGTATAACTTGTAAATAAAGCAGTATCAGAAAGTGGAAAATATGGTGGATCTAAATAAATAAAATCACCCTCTTCGGCAAGATCTAAACAAATTTCAAAAGAACCTAAATATATTCTAACATTCTTTAAAACTTGACTTACTTTTCTTAAATTTTCTCCATCACATATTTTTGGATTTTTATGCCTTCCAAAAGGCACATTAAAGAAACCCTTACTGTTAACGCGATATAATCCGTTGTACCCGCTTTTATTTAAATAAATAGATCGCGAAGCTTTCTCAACATCTGATAGTTCTGCATATTTATTTTGATCCCGGTCGAGAGCTCGAATGTCATAATAATAATCCTTTTCATATTTATGTTTCTTTAAAGATTTTATTAAACCCTCTACATCTTCTTTTATAACATTATAGCAATTTATTAAATCTGGATTGTTATCTGAAATAATTGAATTTTCGGGAAGTAAGTGGAAAAAAATGGCTCCACCACCAACAAAAGGCTCAATATATTTATTATAATTTTTAGGGAAAAATTCATCCATTTGTGAAATTAACTGCCTTTTACCACCAGCCCACTTTAAAAATGGGTGTGGTTGCATTTTTTGATTCAATTTTCTATTAATTAAATTGATTTATAATTCAGACTATTATAGTTATTCAAAGAATTTCCAACAATATTATTTAAATAAATTCCGTGAATAATACTATTTGATGACAAATATCTAAAATACACGATTAGTATATTAGATTTATAGACTACATCTACAATGATACGATAATCATGATTAATTATGAAGTTATCTGAATTTGGTAAAGACTTTCTTTTCTTAGCACTTCGTATAGGGAAGCATCATAAAAATTATGTAGATTATTATATTGGTCCAGACAAAATTTGGGAACTAGTTGACAAAGAGGATCCCATTTCACCAAGAAAACTGTTAATAAATTGTAAATCACTTCATACTAAATTATTCTCTCAAGGTTATGATAAAAAGCGCGAAAGGTACATTGATAAAATGTTAGTAGCAATGAGGACTTCGGTAGAGATTTTAAAAGGTATGAAAATCCCTTTTAAAGAACAATTTCTAAGACTTTATGATGTAACTTTAAAAGTTGTTAATGAATCTGAATTAGATGAATTAAAGGAAGAAATCAATGAAGCCTATGGTGGAACAGGAAATTTAGAAGAGAATTTGAAAAGCTTAAGAGAGATCAGAAAGGTTCCTAAAAGTAAAGTTTTTATTTTATTCGAAAACGCACTTAATACTGCAAAAAATAGAACAAAAGAAGTGTTTCTCAATCTATTACCAAAAAGTGAACGAATTATTCTAGATTCAGTCAGTATTGACAACGACGAGGAAGCAAAATGGACATATTACGAGTGGTATTTAGGAAAGTTCCGCTCTCGAATAGAAATCAATCCAACTTATAATATGTATTGGACTGCAATTTTATCTGCAGCTACTCATGAGGGATATCCAGGTCATCATACTGAATTTGTTGTTAAAGAACAGAGATTATATAGGGAATTAAATCATTTTGAACATTCACTTCTGCTGCTTAATTCACCTAAACTAGTAATAAGTGAAGGTATAGCTGATATCGGAGCTAACATGCTTTATAATTATCGAGAACAAGCAGAAATTTCAATCCAAAATTTTTGTATCAAATCTTTACAAGATGAATCTTTGGATATGTTAACGATACAGAATAAAGTAAAAGGAAAGATTCATCTTTTTTGGTATAATCTTGCATATTTAGCGCTTGTGGAAGATTGGAGTGAAAAAAAGCTAATCCAATATGCAATTGACTACGAAATTTACGATAAAAATACTATAAAAAATAGATTAAAATTAATTTTTAATCAAGTATATTCAACCACTGTATTTTCTTATAAAATAGGAAGAGATATCATAATAAATAAATTAGGTGAATTTCCTTCAGTGAAGGATTTCCGAGCTTTACTCGAAAAATCAGTTTTACCTTCTGACTTGAAATGAAGAAGAAATTTCATTAATTTTAATTTAGGATGAAATTTTTAATCAAATTAGCATTTAAAACATGTTATATCTTATTATAAACAAAAATCTAAGTTTCACTTTTAGAGGGGTTTAAATAAATCGCTTTAGATAATAAACTGAGTTAATCTATTATCTAAAAATTTCGATTAAATTTCATATTTAACAAAACGAATTAGATAAAATCATCTTATAAAATATTCAGAGTGATTTAAAATGCCTGGTCAAGCAGATGTGTTTCCATAAAATGATGTTTGCTGTAAAACATCAAATATTTTCCTATCTTTTTTAAAATTTTGGTGTTTAAATAGAAAAATTAGTTTTTACTATAAATAATTCAATAGATGTAATTTATAAAATCCATTAAAAAAAAATAATTAGATTTCTATTTGTATTTTGCTACTTATTTTCAATCCTTTTATCTTATTACATTCAAAGTTAAAAATTACCAAATACTTATTATTTACAAATAGAAAGACTTTGAATAGTAGTCTTAATCAGAGTTGATGTTATGATAGATAAACAAAAATTTGAGGAACTGTTTAACAGGCGACTCATCAAAGATATCTCTGAGGAACAAATTGATATTGTCTTATCAGGACAATATGGTAAAGCATTAGAATTGCTTAGAGATGCAGAGGCAACAGGGTTGTTTCCTGCCCTTGTTGGGCCGCCAGGAGTAGGAAAAACAATTCTGTGTCGGTATTTTGCTAGGTTAAGAGCTAAGGAAAACAAAAATAAGAACTTTAATTGGTTGACGATGGATGAATCTATAAAACCTAGCCACTTTATTGGCAGTTTCGACCCGGCTATTACTTTGAAAAAAGGTTTTGTATTAGAAGCGTTTAATCCCGGACCTCTCTTGAGAGCAATGTTGGAAGGCGGAACATTTTTAGCAAATGAAATAAATCGAGCTACGGAATACTCGCAAAATACTTTATTAGAACCTTTAGAGGAAGCATCGATTAGTATCCCTCACTTAGGTAGAATAAAAGCTGATAAGGATTTCTTTTTTATCTCTGCTATGAATCCAGAAGAACTTTCAGGAACTCATAGGTTATCTGAGGCTTTAAAAGATAGAATAAAAGTCTGGATTAAACTAACATATCCAGATAAAGCTACTGAGCTTGATATAATAAGAATAAATTTACCGGAACATTTTGTTATAGAAGAATCTGAATTAGAATTAATATATTCAATCATAAATGAAACAAGAAAGAATAAAATAGATATTGAAATACCCGCGTCAATCAGAGCCGGAATAGCTATTGCTAAACTATTAGCCCGTAGGAGATCTTTAGAAAAAAAAGGAGAAATTAAAGATAAGATGTCAATCCACGAATATCTTTCACAGGTTACCCAAAATGTATTGTTGGGAAGCATTAAACCAAAACCGGGTACAAAAGTTGAAAACATAATTAATAGTATTATCCATAAAACTTTAGGTGTATAGGAGGTAAAGAGTAATTTTATGGGAGTTTTTCCTGAAAATCCTTGTGAGTTTGCTGTAGATTTTATTCGAAAAATGCGAAGAAATCGCGATATTGTTCAAATTCCCTCTTCACGTCAGGTCCTAT
>Ga0209978_10001121_pt1 | contig 10949 bp, 10 predicted proteins | sample BentaG_FD_182805 | JGI IMG/M metagenome (GOLD analysis project Ga0209978, IMG submission 182805) | Deep subsurface microbial communities from South Atlantic Ocean to uncover new lineages of life (NeLLi) - Benguela_00093 metaG (SPAdes)... | ecosystem: Environmental > Aquatic > Marine > Oceanic >...
ACCGACTTCATCATCATGGTCGAAGGCACCAGTTTTATGTTCATCACCGGGCCAGACGTGGTGAAGACGGTGACCCGCGAGGAGGTGACCTTCGAGGAACTGGGCGGGGCCATGATCCACAACACCCGAAGCGGCGTGGCCCATTTCATCGCCCAGAACGAGGAAGAGTGCATCCAGATCATACACCAACTCTTGAGTTACCTACCCCAGAACAATCTAGAAGACCCCCCTTACGTGGAGCCCACCGATGACCCCCTGCGGATGGAGCCCGCTCTGGACACCATCGTCCCCGACAGCCCCACCAAGCCTTACGATATGAAGGAGGTCATCCGCCTGGTAGTAGATGACGGCGAATTCTTCGAGGTGCACGAGCATTACGCCCAAAACATCATCGTGGGCTTCGCCCGCCTCAACGGCCGCTCCGTGGGCATCGTGGCCCAGCAGCCGGCCGTCTTGGCTGGCTGCTTGGACATCAACTCCTCCGATAAAGGTGCTCGTTTCGTCCGCTTCTGCGACTGTTTCAACATCCCCCTCATCACCTTCGTAGATGTGCCCGGTTTCCTCCCCGGAGTGGACCAGGAGCATGGGGGGATCATCCGCCACGGAGCCAAACTCCTCTACGCCTATTGCGAGGCCACGGTCCCCAAACTGACAGTCATCACCCGCAAGGCTTACGGCGGGGCCTACGACGTTATGAGTTCCAAGCACGTAAGAGGGGACATCAACTACGCCTGGCCCACGGCGGAGATAGCAGTGATGGGGCCCGATGGGGCGGTGAATATCATCTTCAGAAAGGAGATCGCCGAGGCGGAGGACCCCCAAGCCGAGCGAGAGCGGTTGACCAAGGAGTATCGGGAGCAGTTCGCCCACCCCTACATCGCCGCCGCTCGGGGCTACATAGATGATGTCATCGAGCCCCAAGAGACCCGGCCTCGGCTCATCAGCGCCCTGGAGATGCTCCAGAACAAGCGGCAGTCTAACCCGCCGAAGAAACACGGGAATATACCGCTTTAGTTGTAGGGCAGGCCAGGGAAACCTGACCTACCCAATGCAAGAAGATGCTCAAAAAAGTCCTAGTCGCCAATAGAGGTGAGATAGCCGTCCGAGTGCTCCGCGCCTGCGGGGAGTTGGGCGTGAAGACGGCCACGGTTTACTCCGATGTGGACCGTTCGGCGCTTCATGTCCGCTACGCCGATGAGGCCTACCATATCGGCCCCGCCCCGGCTAGGGATAGTTATCTCCGCATCGACAAAATCATAGATGTGGCCCGCAAATCCGGGGCGGACGCCATCCACCCCGGCTACGGCTTCCTGGCCGAGAACCCGGAGTTCGCTCGCGCCTGCCAAGAGGCAGGGTTCATCTTCATAGGGCCACCGCCAGAGGCTATCTCCGCCGCCGGGGACAAACTCGCTGCCCGTCGCTTGGCTCGCAAAGCGCGCGTTCCCGTCATACCCGGCACCTACGAGGAGATGAGAGACGATGCACTCCTGGCCCAGGCCGAGAAACTGGGCTACCCCCTCTTCGTCAAGGCCTTGGCTGGTGGTGGGGGCAAGGGGATGCGCCTGGTGAACAGCCTCGAGGAGTTGCCCGGCGCTTTGGCCTCCGCCCACAGGGAGGCAGAATCGGCCTTCGGAAATGGAGCCTTGTATCTGGAGAAGGTGATCCAAGGAGCGCGCCATGTGGAGTTCCAAATCCTGGCCGATATGCACGGGCACCTGATCCATCTGGGAGAGCGGGAGTGCTCCATCCAACGCCGCCACCAGAAGATGGTAGAGGAGGCTCCCTCCACCGTTGTGGACAAGAGACTACGGGGTCGGATGGGGAAAGCAGCCATCAAAACCGCACGGGCCGCGGGCTACGTCAACGCGGGCACCATCGAGTTCTTATTGGACAAGGAGAAGAAGTTCTATTTCCTAGAGATGAACACCCGAGTCCAGGTGGAGCATCCGGTAACGGAACTGGTCACGGGCATAGATATCGTCAAGGAGCAACTTCGTATCGCCTCTGGTCGCAAGTTGCGATATAAGCAAAGAGACATACGGTTCAAGGGACACGCTATCGAATGCCGCATCTCCGCCGAGGACCCCTTCAACAATTTCCTCCCCTCCATAGGCCGCATAACGGCTCTAAGCGAGCCCACCGGCCCCGGCGTTCGAGTGGAGAGCGGCCTCTATGAGGAGGTCGAGGTCTCCCTCTACTACGACCCCCTCATCGCCAAGGTGATCGTCTGGGGCGAGACGAGGGGGGAGGCTATCCTTCGTATGCGGCGCGCCTTGAGCGAATACCGTATCGTAGGGGTCAAGACCACCATCCCCTTCCATCAGCGGCTGCTGGATCACACCAACTTCATCGCCGGACAGATAGATACCACCTTCGTGGAGGAGCGTTTCTCCCTGGTGGAGAAGGAAGCAGAGCACGCGGAGGTGGCTGCCCTGGCCGCGGCGCTCCTCTCCTACCAGAGAAGACAGAAGGCTATCGCCATGATACCATCCCGCAAGGCGGAAGGGGAGAGCCCCTGGAAGCGCGCCGGGAGATGGGAGGCTATGCAGCGGTGAAATACGTGGTCACCGTGGGCGACAAGTCCTACAACATCGAAGTGGGTGGCGATCGACAGATAGAGATAGACGGCGTCCCCCACCAAGTAGACATCCAGAACATCGATGGTTACTCCCTCTTCTCCTTACTCCTAGACAACCGTTCCTACGAACTGATGGTGGAGCGGGAGGGGCAAGAGTTCCGCATACTTCTAGAAGGGGAGATGTACACCGTTCGCGCGACCGACGAGCGCACCAGGCGTCTGATGGAGGCCCCAGCGAGGGTTCCGTCAGGGGAGGTGGCGGTGAAAGCCCCCATGCCCGGTTTGGTAGTCGCCGTGCCCGCCAAGCCCGGCCAAGAGGTGAAGATCGGCCAGGGGCTCATAATCCTAGAAGCGATGAAGATGGAAAACGAACTGCGTGCGCCCAGAGCGGGAAGGGTGAAAGCGATCCGCGTCTCCCCGGGCCAAGTGGTGGACAAAGATCAAGTGCTGGTAGTGATAGGATAGAGGAGGCTGTAGAGATGCCTTTCTTCAAAGTGGATGAACTGACCTCAACTCAAGCGATGGAAGGGGTAAGCCGACGCGCCGTTTACTTGGACCAGGTGATGTTGACCTTCTTCGACCTAGCCCCTGGTTCTACAGTGCCTATGCATAAACACCCTCACGAGCAGATCACTTTCATCATCGAGGGAGAGATAGAATTCACCCTGGGAAACGAAACAAGGGTACTGGGGAAAGGCGAAGGCGTCGCCATTCCGCCAAACGTGGAGCACGGGGGCAAAGTCCTTCAACTGCCCACCAAGGCCATAGATGCTTGGCACCCGCCCCGGGAGGATTACAAATAGATGATGGATGGGGAAAAGACGGATTATACCTTGATCTTCGACGGCGGGAGCCTCGGCAACCCCGGGCCGGGATATGGTAGCTATGTCCTGGTCAGAAATAGGGATGGCAAAAGCAGAACCCAACGCCTCGACTTCCAGGACGAGATGACCTCCAACGAGGCCGAATATCGAACCCTCATCGCCGGACTGGAGGATCTCGTCTCCACCATCCGCAAGGCCGGGCGCTCTCCCCAGCAATTCTCGCTAGAGGTCAGGGGCGACAGCCGGCTGATCCTCTATCAAGTGGCCAGAAGGTGGAAGACGAAGAAACTCCATCTCATGCCCCTTAGAGACAAGGTCGAGGAACTGTTAGATGGGTTCGGATCAATAACGCTCATCTGGCAGAGGAGGGATAAGAGCGAGAAGGTGCTGGGGCACTAGCCAAAAGAGCAAGACAGGTCAAGGTCACTGAACAGGTTGTCAGTGACCTTCTTTCATTCCCAATAGTCTGCTGCCAGAATCTTGCCCTATATTAAACCGCCCAGTCCTCTCTCCCCCACGAAAGCCTTGAACTCTTCAAGCGTGGCGAATACCTGTGTGGAAAGGAACTTCACTACCCAGTTCTCCGCCAGAGGGGAGATGGTAAGGATGGGGAGGCCTTTCTCGTAAGCCCGCCACATCTCGAGGGCCGTGCCCATGCTGGCCTGGGATAGATAGGCCACCACTATATCGGCCCTACCCGCCTCCTCGATCAACTCTAAGAATGTTCGCTTACCCCTCCCAGCATCGTAGGAGGGGCTCTCTGGGTGTAACTCCCAGGGGTCTATGATTTCGGCCTCCGGGTGGCTGGCCAGGATGACCTCTCGGATGGCACCTCGGTAGTCTTGGCCGTGCACCTCTACCCCGGGTAGTGACCCCTGCATGATCCCGGCGATGAAAACGCGCAATCTACAACCCCTTGCAGAAAGGACTAGGTGGTGACGAAATCCTGCCCCTTGAGGGATATGGAGTGGACTATGCGGGTGTCTATGGGCCTATCCTCGGGCTGGGTGGTGGCTCGCACGGTGACGTGACCCGCCAGCGGGCTATGCAGTATCTTGTCTGTCAGGGTCTCCTGCACTTGGAAGATGCCCGCCGAGTTGCACATCTGGACCACGATCTCCACCGGGTATTCCTCCCCCCTGGCGATAATCACCTCCTCGATGGAGAGAGCCGAAACGGTATGGATATTGATATTCCCCAAATCGAAGGCCATCCGCCCTCGCCCCTTAGTGAGGTCGCAGCCATCGGCCACCGCCACTAGCCCCGCCTCCAAGGTCAAGGGCTCCGGCTCCACACCGTGGCAATGGATGCTATGGAGTATGAAACTCCGCAGTTCGATCCGCTGCTCCGGATCGTCGTAGATCTGGGGCATCAAGCGATCCAGGATGGGCAAGGCCAGATAGACCCCCCAGTGGGCGTGCTCCACCCGATGGATCTGGTTCCCCAAGTCGTGGAGGAGGGCCCCGGTGAGGACTACCAGAAAGGCGTCATCCAGGTCGCCGGCGCCCGAGGTCACCACATCGGGCTGTATCCCCGCCTCCACCAGCAACTTGAGCATGGTTGCGGCGCTGGCCGCGGCCACCTTGGCGTGGATCTCGCCATGGTCGTTGAAGTTCAGTTTGACGACGGCGATATAGTCCGCCATATCCCAGCTGGCCCGCACCTCCAGATCTCCCACCAGTATCTCGTACATGCGAGTGGCTTTGGGGTAAGGCTTCAAGGTCTCGTAGATGACATCTATGCACCTGGCCTCCAAATCATCGTACACTTGGGGCAGGTCTATCTCCACCCCTCGGTTCTGATATTTGCGCTCCTCCCGCTTTACCTCCATTCTCCTGGCCATTTTGTCTCCCTTCGGCAATCGATTAAAGTCAAATCACCACCGGCTCTCTATACTCTCCGAAGACCTCCCTCAACACCCCGCAGATCTCTCCCAGGGTGGCGTGGGCTCTCACCGCATCTAGAATATAGGGCATCAAGTTCTCTGAGCCCTTTGTTGCTTCTCGTAGGGCCTCAAGCCTCCTCCTCAACTCTTCGTTGTCCCGTTCCCTCCGCACCCTAGCCAACCTTTGCCTCTGTCGCCTCTCCCCTTCAGGATCCATGCGAAGAAGGGGTATCCGCAAGGGCTCATCAAGTTGATACCTGTTTGCCCCCACGATAGTGCGGTCGCCGCTATCGATGGCTCGCTGATATTTGTAGGCGCTCTCCGCTATCTTCCGCTGGAAGTAGCCCACCTCGATGGCTGGGATCACACCTCCCAGGGCCTCGATCTCCTCGAATATCCGGTAGGCTTCCTGCTCTAGGCGATTGGTGAGGGCCTCAAGGTAGTAACTCCCGCCCAGAGGGTCGATGGTGTTGGTCACTCCGCTCTCGTGGGCGATGATCTGCTGGGTGCGGAGGGCGACTCGTGCTGCCACCTCGCTGGGCAAGGCCAAAGCCTCATCCATGGAATTGGTGTGAAGCGATTGTGTCCCCCCCAAGATGGCGGCCAACGCCTGGATAGCCACCCGCACCACGTTATTCTCTGGCTGTTGCGCGGTGAGGGAGACCCCCGCCGTCTGGGTGTGGAAGCGGAGCCACCAAGATCGCGGGTTCTTGGCCCCGAAACGTTCTCGCATCTCGCGGGCCCATATCCTTCTGGCGGCTCTGTATTTGGCGATCTCCTCGAAGAAGTCGCTATGGGCGTTGAAGAAGAAGGAGAGGCGGGGAGCGAAATCATCTAGTGTGAGCCCCCGCTTCACCGCCTCTTTCACGTAGGCGAAGCCGTCGGCCAGGGTAAAGGCCAACTCCTGGGCCGCCGTAGCCCCTGCCTCGCGGATATGGTAGCCGCTTATGGAGATGGTGTTCCAGCGAGGCACATATTTGGAACCGTATTCGAAGGTATCCACGATGAGGCGCATAGAGGGCTCGGGGGGGAAGATGAACGACTTCTGGGCTATATATTCCTTCAAGATGTCGTTCTGGATAGTGCCTCCCAATTTTTCTTGGGGGACGCCCTGTTTCTCCGCCGCGGCTATATACATCGCCCAGACCACCGCCGCCGGCCCGTTGATGGTCATGGAGGTGGTCACTTCATCGAGGGGGATACCCTCAAAGAGGATCTCCATATCGGCCAGGGAGGAGATAGCCACCCCACATCTGCCGAACTCCCCCTCCGCTTCCGGGTCATCGGTGTCGTAGCCGTAGAGGGTAGGGTAGTCGAAGGCCACCGAGAGCCCTGTCTCCCCGTGCTCTGAGAGGTATTTAAAGCGGGCGTTGGTCTCCTCGGCGGTCCCGTACCCGGCGAACATCCGCATAGTCCAAAACCGCCCCCGATACATGGTGGGATGGATGCCTCTGGTGAAGGGGTACTCACCGGGGAAGCCCAGGTCCCGCAGGTAATCCAGATCTTTCACCTCCTCGGGTGTGTAGAGGCGTTCGACGGGTATCCCCGACATAGTAAAGAAACCCTCCCTCCCCTCGGGGTAGTTCGCTAGGCGACCCTTAAGAGTCCCCTCCCATCTGGCCCGGCTCTCCCCCAGCCTCTCTAAATCGTCCTTCTCCATTCTAGCGACCTCCTCTACTGCCTATCAACCAGTAGAGCAAATCAATACTCGATCCCTTCCTGACCTTCTATCCCTATTCGGTAGGGGTGCTTTACCTCCCGCATCTCGGTGACCAGATCTGCCCGCTCGATGACCTCAGGAGGGGCGTACCGCCCTGTGAGCACCAACTCTAGATGTTTCGGTTTCTCCTCTATGAGAGCCAGAACATCTCTTAATTCTATCAGCCCATACTTCAAGGCCACATTAACCTCATCGAGGATCACTACGTCATAAGAGCCGGAGGTGAGAACCCGGCGTGCCTCTCGGAGAGCCTCTTGGGCCATCTCTCTATCCACAGGCTCTGGCTTATCCGGATCTACGAACTCCGGCCGGCCAAACTGTCGGAGGGTGATTTGGGGATGGCCGCCCACAGTTTTCAGTTCCCCATAATTGGGCCAGCCTTTCATGAATTGGATGATATAGACCTTCAGGCCATGGCCCGCTGCCCGCATAGCCAGGCCCAGCGCGGCCGTCGTCTTCCCCTTCCCCTCACCGGTGTATACCTGCACCAACCCCCGCTTCAGTCCCACTCTATTCTCCCCAGTGTCTCTACTCTTCGCCTCGGCCGTTGTCCTTCTTTTGCAAAGCCGATAGGAAACCCTCTATCCCCGCTCGAGCGGCTTCACTTTGTAGCCGTAACCTCTCCCGTGCGGCTTCGCTCTGCAGCCGTAACCTCTCCCGCAAGGCGTCCAGATCCACCAGGGGAGGTATCTTCTCATCGGGGAGTTTCTGGTACAACTCTATCAGAACCCCATGGGCGTCTTTAGGGTGGACGAAGGCTATCTTCTTGCCTCCCGTGCCTATGCGGGGCTCCCTATCGATCAGTTCCACGCCCCTCTCCTCCAGGCGAGCCAATATCGCTTCTATGTCCTGTACCTCAAAGCAGATGTGGTGCATCCCTTCGCCTCGTTTCTCCAGAAAACGGGCTACCGGGCCTTCCCCGTCTATGGGCTCGATCAGTTCCACCTCGCCCTCCCCAGCGGGCAAGAAAGCCACCACCACTCGCTGCTCAGACTCCGCCTCGGTATGAGCCAACCTGAGGCCAAGGGTCTTATAGAAGGCCAACGTCTCCTCTATACTCTTTACAGCGATACCGATATGATCGATCGTCTTTATCACGACCGCCTCCTTCGCTAGTCATCGCTTTGGCTATCATAGCCAGAACTCTAGGGCTTACCTCAAAGACTACCTATTGGTTTATACTCTCCAAATACCATCCGCAGGACGTCACTTATCTCCCCCAAGGTAGCATGAGCCTCCACACACTTCAGGATGGGGGGCATGAGGTTCCCATCCCCTTCGGCCCTACTCCCAAGTTCATCTAACGCTCTTTTGACCTCATCGCCATCTCGATCCTTCCGTAAAGCGATTAACCGCTCCATCTGCTTCTCTCGTACTTGGGGATCCACTCGTAGAAGGCTCTTGGGCCTCTCTTGAGCGCTGGTGAAGCGGTTAACCCCCACGATCACCCGGCTCCCCTCCTCTATCTCCCGCTGATATTTGTAGGCGCTCTCCCCGATCTCCCGTTGCAAAAAGCCGACCTCGATAGCCCTGACCGCTCCCCCCAAATCGTCTATCCGATCGATGTAATCTTGAGCCCCCTCCTCGATCTTTTGAGTCAACTTCTCCAAGCAATAACTGCCCCCTAGGGGGTCAACGGTGTTGGTGACCTCGCTCTCACAGGCGATGATCTGCTGAGTCCGCAAGGCCACCCGCACCGCCAACTCACTAGGCAAAGCCAGAGCCTCATCCATGGAGTTGGTGTGCAACGATTGAGTTCCGCCCAGGACAGCGGCCAGGGCTTGGATCGCCACTCGCACTATATTATTCTCCGGCTGCTGAGCGGTGAGGGTAGAACCCGCCGTCTGGGTGTGGAAGCGGAGCACGCAGGAGCGGGGATCCTTTGCCTTGAACCGCTCTTTCATGATGCGGGCCCAGAGCCGGCGCGTGGCTCGGAACTTGGCTATCTCTTCTAAGAGGTCGTTATGGGCACTGAAGAAGAAGGAGAGGCGAGGGGCGAACTCATCAACCGCCAAACCCTTAGCCAGAGCCCCTTCTACATAGGCGATGGCGTTGGCCAAGGTAAAGGCCACTTCCTGGATCGCTGTAGCCCCCGCTTCCCGCATATGGTAACCGCTGATAGATATGGTGTTCCAGCGGGCCATCTCTTGCTGGCAATAGGCGAAGATGTCGGTGACCAACCGCATGGAGGGCTGGGGAGGGAAGATATAGGTTCCTCGGGCCACATATTCCTTCAATATGTCGTTCTGGGTGGTGCCTCGCAATCGGGATGGAGCCGCCCCTTGCTCCTGGGCCACGGCGATATACATAGCCAGCAGGATGGGTGCTGTGGCGTTGATGGTCATGGAGGTAGATATCTGATCTAAGGGCAGCCCCTCAAGCAAAACCTCCATATCCGGCAAGGACGAGATGGCTACCCCCACCTTCCCCACCTCCCCTTCGGCGAGAGGGTGATCGGAGTCATAGCCTAACTGGGTGGGAAGATCGAAAGCCACGGAGAGCCCGGTCTGACCCTGAGAGAGAAGATATTTGAACCGTTGATTGGTCTCCTCAGCGGTGGCATAACCCGCATACTGGCGCATAGTCCAGATCCGCCCCCGATACATGGTAGGATAGATCCCCCGGGTGAAAGGGTACTGACCAGGGAAACCCAGGTCTAGCAAGTAGTCTAAATCGACATCCGCGGGGGTATAGAGCCGCTCCACCGGGATTCCAGAGCCGCTTAGAAACTTCTCCTTCGATTCGGGATGGCGCTTTAAGGCCTCGCTGAGGAGGCCCTCCTCCCACTCTCTCTTAGGTTTAGCGATCTCCTCCAATAGAGAGCTCCTTCAGGCTAAATATGACCCTCCAATAGAAGGGCCACTTCAACTCTATCACGCATCGGAAGGGGTGTCAAGGCAAGGCCACCCTTGACAAAACCCCTTCGAGACTTTACGATGGTCCAAACTGCCCCAAACGGGCGGAGGGAACTGAGGCTTTCTCGATCCAGAGAGAGGAGAGTTAGGATGGAGAAGGAAGGGGTACTGAAAAAGGCGGGGTCGGAGGGTGTCAAGTTCGTCAACCTTTGGTTCACGGATATAGTGGGCATGGTGAAGAGCGTGACCATCCCCCTCGATCAACTCCCAACCTGTCTCGACTACGGGGTCTGGTTCGATGGCTCCTCCGTGGAGGGGTTCGCCCGCATCGCGGAGAGCGATATGTATCTGGTACCAGACCTCTCCACCTTCGCCATCATCCCCTGGGAAAGAGAGGAAAGTAAGACCGCTCGGCTGATCTGCAATGTCTATACCCCTCAAGGGGACCCCTTTATGGGGGATCCTAGGTTGGTACTGACGCAAGCCATGGAAGAGGCCGGAGAAATGGGGTACCTCTACAAGACAGGACCAGAGATCGAGTTCTTTCTCTTTAAACCTGGAGAGGATGGCAGCATCGCTCCCATACCTCACGATCAGGCTGGCTACTTCGACGTCCCCACCGACCTAGACATCGATGTGCGCCGCCAGATAGTCAACGCCCTTAAAGCGCTCGGCATCCAAGCGGAGGCGATCCACCACGAGGTAGCCCCTGGCCAACATGAGATCGACTTCGAGTATAGCGATGCTCTTCAGGCGGCCGATAACACGATAACCGTCAAGTTGACAACCAAGGCCATCGCCCAAATAAACGGCCTCCACGCCACCTTCATGCCCAAACCGATCGCGGAGATCAACGGCTCGGGGATGCATACCCATCAGAGCCTGGTTCATCGGGAGACCGGCCAGAACGCCTTCGCCGACCCTGAGGATGAATACGGTCTCTCTGAGATAGCGAAATATTTCATCGCTGGTCAGTTGCACCATGCGCGGGGGATGTGCGCTATCTTGGCCCCCCTAGTCAACTCCTACAAGCGCCTGGTCCCGGGTTACGAGGCTCCGGTCTACATCAGTTGGGCACGCATCAACC
>Ga0209978_10001122_pt1 | contig 10948 bp, 9 predicted proteins | sample BentaG_FD_182805 | JGI IMG/M metagenome (GOLD analysis project Ga0209978, IMG submission 182805) | Deep subsurface microbial communities from South Atlantic Ocean to uncover new lineages of life (NeLLi) - Benguela_00093 metaG (SPAdes)... | ecosystem: Environmental > Aquatic > Marine > Oceanic >...
GGCGATACTTGGAGCAGTGGGGGTTCTTGTTATTCTTATACTCTGGATGGCCATGAATACAAGAAGGAGAATTAGGGATTTGGAGGAAAGGAGAGGAAGTGAGCAGGCGCTTCTGGTAATGGAACAGAGGATAGCAAACTTAACAACTCAGTTGACAAACCAGTTAAACGCTGTTACCAGCCAGGTAAGTGAAAGGCTGGTCAATACTACCGAGGTTGTCACTTCTGTAAAGGAGAGCCTGGGGAGAATGGAGGAGGCGAACAGGAGAATTTACGAAGTAGGAAAAGATATATCCAGCCTTCAGGAGCTTCTAAGGGCACCTACCTTTCGTGGTGAAGTGGGTGAATTCCTGCTGGCAAATCTCTTAGGCCAGATTCTGCCACAAGAACATTTCAGCCTCAAGCACAAATTCAAAAATGGCGAAATTGTGGACGCGGTTATTCGCCTGGGGAATCGGCTTGTACCAATAGATTCCAAGTTTCCACTGGAGAACTTCAAAAAAATGTTAGAAAGCAGTGGTGAAGAGGAAAGGCAGAGAAGTCGCAGGGAGTTTGTCAGAGATGTCAAGAAACATATTGATGATGTTTCGGATAAGTATATTTTGCCAGATGAGGATACTTTCGATTTTGCACTTCTCTATATTCCCGCTGAAAATGTATATTATGAGATGATAATTAAGGATGAGCCTCTTTGCGAAGGGAAAGGGATCTCTTCTTACGCACTTTCAAAGAAAGTGATTCCAGTCTCGCCCAACAGCTTCTATGCCTATTTGCAGGCTTTAGTACTGGGACTGAAAGGATTGAGAATCGAGAAAGCTGCGGAAGAGATTTTGGGTAATCTGACTCGCCTCCACGGAGACTTAGTAAAGTTCAGGGAAGATTTTGAGGTATTGGGTAAACACCTTTCGAATAGTAGAGCGAAATACGAGGAAGCTGAGAAGAAACTCGATAGGCTGGGAGAGAAATTACTAAGTGTAGGAGAAGAGAAACCTCCAGAGATTCCCGAAGAATCTCAGTAATGTAAGAATTTACAGTTTTAGTCAATGGCGCCATCGTCTAGTCTGGTTTAGGACGCTGCCCTCTCAAGGCAGAGATCACGGGTTCAAATCCCGTTGGCGCTACCAATTATGCATAAGAAAGGGATTTGAAGGCCGCGAACGCCGAGGTCATCAGAGGAAGAGCGAAGGGTCGCTGTCCCGATGAATAAATCAGGGCATCTTGGCGACGGGCGAAAGACGCTTGAGCGCCCGGGGTCCGAAGGACTGTGGATAACGATAATTACTCACCTTTCGCGAGATAATTTTCTCACTGTTCAAATATTTGATGAAGGAGTTATTCTTTTTATTTGTGATTATTGGAAGTTCAAGTTATCTTTTAGCCCAGCCACTTACCTGGGAAGAGGTTCTTTCAGAGGCAAATAAGATAAACCAACGGATAATTTCTACCCGCCAGTCGCTAAATCCTGCAAAAGTTTATATGCCATTTGACCACAAGCATCTCCCTGTGCTTTTTGCTATAAAAGAATACAGGGAAGTGTAACATTTCATTCGCCTCTATCGTCTAAATAGTAGAGGTGTAAAAAGGTGCAAACTCAATGGAAGAAGATTTTGAACTTCTTGCCAAATTTAAAAAAGGCGACCAGCAAGCATTTGAATTGCTGGTCAGGAAGTATAAAATGACTGTTTTTAATACAATTTATTCCATTATCAGTAATACTCAAGAAGCAGATGATATTGCTCAGGAAGTTTTTCTTAAAGTTTATACTAAGGCAGGTAGTTTTAAAGGGGGATCCTCTTTTTCTACCTGGCTTTATAGAATTACAGTTAACAGGTGTGTTGATGAACTCAGGAAAAGAAAAAATAAAATTATATCTTATGAAACAGAATTTAACCGGGAAGACGAACTAAAGTTGAAAGATGTTTTGGTAAGTAAGGAAGGAGATATTACTGAAGAGTTGAGAAAAAAAGAATTAGAGGATATTATCCAGAAAGCAATGAATTCTTTGCCAGAAAAGGACCGTATTATTTTAACTTTGAAAGAAATAGATGGGCTATCTTATAAAGAAATTTCTCAAGTAATGAAGATTTCTCTTGCTAAAGTGAAGATATGGTTATTCAGGGCCCGGCAAAAACTAAAGGAGAAATTGTCATTTCTTTATCCGGAGGAGTGAATTATGTCTTGTAAGAAGTTTAGAATATTATTATCTGCCTATCTTGATCAGGAAATAACAAAAGATGAAGAGAAAAAATTACTTAATCATCTCAAGACCTGCTCTGGTTGTACCAGAGAATTAGAATATTTGAAGCAGATAAAGGGGATATTTCTTTTAAAGGAAAAGAAAGAACCTGAAGAATTTTTTGAAACCAGATTGCTTGCACGTATTAAAAATAAAGGAAAACAGCCGATATGGCAGGCATATTTTCCGGTGTTTAAGAAGGCAGTTCTTGTAATTTTTATTTTCTTTTTATTAATAGTAGGGACAGTAAATTACAAGAAGTTTTTTTATCACAGACCAGCCGAGATAGTATCAGATTTACTGATTGACACACAGTTAGAAGGAAATTTTGAGGAAGAATTACTGGAAATCTATTATGGTCCTCTTGGATAGAGGAAAGGAGGTGGAGAAAATGAAGATAATTTTGAAAAGTTTGATAGTTTGTAGCTTACTCTTTTTAACAGTTACTGGTTTAGAGGGGAGGGGTAGCGAAGAACAGATCGGCAAGGAATGGGTGAGAATGGTAGAACATAAGAGAGAAAAATTTCACGAGAAACGTTTGCAAAGGTTATGCGAGGAGTTAGAATTATCTAAAGAGCAGGAAGAAAAGGTCTCTCAAATTATGAAAAAGGGTTGGGAAAAAATCCAGGAAGAGATGAGAAAAATGAAAGAAAAGGTCCTTGCTATTAAGAAAGATAGTGACAGGCGGATTGAAAAATTGCTCACGCCCGAGCAACTGGAAAGGTTTAAAGAACTTAAGGAAGAGACGAAAAAAAGAGAGGAAAAGCGAATTAAAAAAGGGTATAAGAAGAGAGAAAAATGAAGAGAATCATTATTTCTAAAAGAATGCCTCGCCATTTGTGGCAGGGTTTCCTACGTGGTTTATTAGTGGCAAGTATCATCCTTGTAAATTTGGACCTTGTTTTTGCCGAAGCACTTATCTGGGAAGATGTTCTTCGAGAGGCAAAAGAAAAAAATCCACGGATAATCTCTGCCGGGCAGTCTCTTAAATCGGCAAGTCTTTCCTACAAGAGTTCGTTTACAAATTTCTTGCCACAGATTTCGGCAAGCGCCGGCTGGAAGAAGTCGAGTTCTATAACCAGTTTTGAATCATTTGCTGAGGGCGGTCGTGAAGATGAAGAATTCAATTACGGAATTTCCGGAAGACTTTCCATATTTTCTGGTTTTAAAAATTCAAGTAAGTTAAAACAGGAAATTGCAGAGCTTAAACGAGAAGAGGCAAAGTTTAAAAGGACTGTTTCGGACACAATATATGATTTGAAGGTTGCTTTTGCTCAAGTTTTAAAAGCTCAAAATACGATTTCACTTTCTGAAGAGATACTAGAAAGGAGAAGAGAAAATACTCAGATTGTAAAATTGAGGTATGAAGCGGGGAGGGAAGATAAGGGCGCATATCTGCGTTCTGAGGCAGACCTCTACCAGGCAGAATATGAGTTTTCTAAGGCGAAACGAAATCTAAGGACACAACGGGTTAAACTTTTAAAAGAAATGGGAAGAGATGAATTTGAAGTTATTTCTGTAAGCGGAACATTCAAGGTGGTCACTCCAGAGGAAATCTTATCATTTCAGGAATTGCTGGTAAGAAACCCTGATTATTTAGTGGCAAGATATGGAGTTGATTCATCAAAATATAATTTGAGGTATACAAGAGGAGACTTTTATCCCCAGATTTCTTTAAGCGGAGGCACCTCGAGGAGCGGCCCTGAATGGCCTCTGGAAAGAGCGAGGTGGAATATTGGCCTGAGTCTTTCTTATCCATTTTTTTCCGGAGGGAAGAAAATATATGATTTGAAAATTGCGCGGACTGATAAAGTTAAATCGGAAGAGAATTTACGGGAAGTTAAGCAAGGAATCTTATTGGGACTTGAACAAGCATATAACGGACTTATTGATGCCGTGGAGAACGTAAAAGTTAGAGAAAAATATTTTATAGCTTCCGAAGAACGGGCTAAAATTTCCAGAGTAAAGTATATTAACGGTCTTATTTTCTATCAGGATTGGGACACGATAGAGAACGAGTTCATAAACTCAAAAAAATCTTTGCTTGATACAGAATTTAATGCGTTTGTTGCCAGCGCTGAATGGAAGAGGATTTTAGGTGAGGAGGAATAATGAGATTGAAAAATTGGATATTGATTGTTGTGATTGTGTTGATAGTTGGAATATTTTTTCTCTCAAGAGGCAGAAGAAAAGAAACTCCTTATACAGAAATAAGACCTCATCGCGGTTCAATTTCATTAATTGTCTCTGCGAGTGGGGCGGTAAAACCAAGAAATCGCCTGGAGATTAAACCACCGATTTCCGGAAGGGTAGAAAAAGTTCTGGTTACAGAGGGAGAAAAGATCAGGAAGGGAGAAATTCTTGCCTGGATGAGTTCTTTAGACCGGGCGGCTCTCCTTGATGCGGCAAGGGCGCAAGGGGAGGAAGAATCGAAAAAATGGGAGGATGTTTATAAGCCTACACCGATTGTTGCACCGTTAAAAGGGTTCATTATTAAAAGAAACGTTGAACCCGGCCAGACAATAACGTCCCAAGACCCGATTCTGGTTATGGCTGATAATTTAATCGTTCAGGCTCAGGTTGATGAAACAGATATGGGAAAACTGAAACCCGGGCAGAAAGCAAAAATAGTTCTTGATGCCTATCCGGAAAAAAAGATTCAGGGAAAAATTGAACACATTGCTTATGAATCTCAGATTGTGAATAATGTGACTATATATCAGGTGGATATCTTGCCAGAAAAAACATTGGGAATTTTTCGCTCGGGAATGAGCGCAAACGTTGATGTGACAATAAGTGAGAAGAAAGATGTGCTTCTTTTGCCCGCTACTGTTATCAAAGAAAGAAAAGGGAAGAAATTTGTTCTTCTGAAAACAGAATCTGGAGAGCCTGAAAATAGAGAAGTTCAAACTGGAATTGAAGATGGGAGAAATGTAGAGATAGTTACTGGTGTGGAAGAATCTGATTTAGTTTTGTCCAGTGAAAAGGGGAGGAAAGAACTTCCAAGGAGATATTTTGGACTTCCCGGGATGAGGCGTTCCCGCTAAAAATGATAGAATTAAGAAATATCAGCAAAAAATACCATATTGGAGAAGTTGCTGTCTCTGCCTTAAAGGATATTTCACTTAAAATCTCTTCCGGTGAATTTGTTGCTATAATGGGCCCCTCGGGAAGTGGCAAATCAACACTACTCCATATTCTTGGTCTTTTAGATAGACCTGATAATGGGTCTTACCATTTAATTGGGAAAGACGTCTCCGCACTGTCTCAGGAAGAGCTTGCTACTTTTCGTAATGAGTTTATCGGTTTTGTTTTTCAAATGTTTAATCTTCTTCCCAGACTCAAGGCAAGAGAAAATGTTGCTCTTCCACTGGTGTATACTTCGGATGTAAAGAACAGAAAGTTTTCTTTACCTGAAGATTTATTGGCAACAGTAGGATTAGGGGACAGGGTAGAGCATAATCCCAATGAACTTTCCGGAGGAGAGCAGCAGAGAGTGGCAATTGCCAGGGCACTGGTAAAGAATCCTAGAATAATTCTGGCAGATGAACCAACAGGGAATCTTGATTCTTCTTCAGCCCAGGAACTTTTGAAAATCCTCAAAAATTTAAATGATTCTGGAATTACCATAGTTATGGTAACCCACGAGGAGGAGCTGACAAAAGGAGCAAAAAGAATAATCAAACTTCTTGATGGGAAAATTGTTTCTGACGAATATGTTACTGGCGAACCCGATACCATAAGTGAGGAGCGAGGTGAGCCTCCGCCTGATTTAAAGATTCACCACTTTGATTTTTTTCGACTGAAAAACTATTTTTCTCAGGCAATGAGCTCTCTCCTTTCCAATAAGTCTCGTTCTTTTCTCTCTATTTTAGGGATTCTCATTGGTGTGGCAGCAGTAATTGCAATGCTTGCCCTGGGCACTGGTGCGAGAGAAGATATTAAAGAACGCCTTGCCTCACTTGGTTCAAATCTTCTTTCAGTTCGTCCCGCCAGGCACAGGGCGGGGGGAATTCACCTTGAGCCAGGAAGTGTTACCAGGCTCACCATTGAAGATGCCGAGGAAATAAAAAAAATCCCTTATGTGAAAAGGGTTAATCCCACTGTTTCCGGTCGAGGGCAGGTCGTTTATGGGAACAAAAACTGGAACACAAGAATTACAGGTGTGACGCCGGAATATCCCTTTATCAGGGCTTCTGAGGCTGCGGAGGGCAGATTTTTCAATGATGTGGAAATGATTACTCGCTCAAGAGTTGCCCTGCTGGGAAAAACTGTTGTGCGGGAACTTTTTGAAGATGAATATCCAATTGGAGGATATGTAAAAATAAATCGAATAAACTTTAGAGTAATCGGAATTCTGCAGGAAAAAGGGGCAACTGGCTGGAGAGATAGAGATGACGAAATTATTCTTCCATTAAATACGGCAATGTACCGTCTTTTAGGTAAAAAATATGTTGATTACATTGATGTTGAAGTGGAAGATGAAAAAGAAATGGAAAAGGTGCAGGAAGAGGTAAGAAAATTGATTATCAATAGACATAATATTCCTGCTGATAGAGAGGATACAATTGAAGTTAGAAATATGGCTGAAATTCAGGAAGCCGTTTCCTCAACTGTTAAAACCTTTGCCTGGCTTCTTGGTTCCATTGCTTTTATCAGCCTTCTCGTTGGGGGAATTGGAATTATGAATATAATGCTTGTTTCCGTAACGGAAAGAACAAGAGAAATCGGGCTGAGGAAAGCAATCGGGGCAAACAATCGGGATATACTTTCACAGTTCATAATTGAGGCAATAGCAATATGTCTTGTTGGCGGAGTATTGGGAATTTTGTTTGGCGCGGCTATATCTGGTGGGCTTGCAAAATTTGCCGGCTGGTCAACAAAAGTTTCTCTGGGCGCAGTTCTTCTTGCCTTCCTTTTTTCTGTTGGAATAGGACTTTTCTTTGGTCTGTGGCCGGCCAGGAAAGCATCCTTATTAAGTCCAATTGATGCATTGAGATATGAGTAAATATTCGGTGTTGCTTTCGCTTTGCGAGAGCATTTTTGTTTCTAGGGAGCGAAGAAACCGAGAATCTTTCGCTGGAGCGGCGAATAGGGAGTTCCGTGTTAGCGACGGGCGCGAGACGGTGAGCGCCCGGGGTCCGAAGGACCGAGGAAGAGAACGGCCGGGCCATGAGTCCACGGGGAGGAAAGCACTGGACGAAGGGAAATCCCGTTGGCGCTACCAGAATTTTTTGAGAAGAAACAGAATTGGGACTTGTCCCTATTCTTGAGGAATTGTAATCCCTGGCGTTAGTTTCAGGGATTTTTTTCGTATGTAGTGTAGCCCTTCATGGGCGTAATCTCTGCTGGGACAAACTCGTGGGGGACGAAGGCTTCGTAGTTGAGGGCTCGAGCCCGAAGGGTCGCCCCTATGCCTTGAGCGAGCAAGCTCGGCCCTACGCTATTACGGGCATAAAGCCCTACACTACCAAAACTATATCCAGTGGTACTATTGGGGATAAGAAGATGGATGCGCTTTTTGAACCAATAAGAATAGATGGTATGGTTTTGAAAAACAGGTTCGTAAGAACGGCAACTGCAGAGAGAATGTCTCCCGAAGATGGAAGATTCACTCAGGAAATGATAAGTCTTTATACGAGGCTCGCTCGGGGAGGAGTGGGGCTTATCATAACGGGCCATAGCTATATACACCCTCTGGGAAAGGCTGACCGCAGGATGACAGGTATCCATAAAGACGAGCTAATCCCGGCCCTCAAAAAATTGGTTAAAGAAGTTCACAAATTCAAGACAAAGATAGTAATGCAAATCAACCACTGTGGTGGGAGGCGAGATAAGGATGTTGGAGAGGAGACTCCCATAGGACCTTCAACAATCGAATATAAGCCGCTTGGAATCATTTCAAGAGAAATGGCCTCGGAAGAGATCGAAGAAGGAATAGATCTTTTTGCTCAGGCTTCTCGAAGAGTGAAGGATGCAGGATTTGATGGAGTGCAGATTCATTCTGTTCACGGATATCTTATAAATCAGTTCCTTTCGCCCCTGACCAATAAGAGAAAAGATTCCTGGGGAGGAAGTCTGGATAATAGAATGCGTTTTCTTCTGGAAGTCTATAGACGTGTCAGAAAAACGGTTGGGAAAGACTATCCTGTTTTGGCAAAAATTCCAGCAGGAGATTTCGTTGAAGGCGGGCTCACCGTAAAAGAAGCCTGTGAAGTCCTTAGGAAGCTTGCCGAACTTGGCATCGATGGAATTGAACTTTCTGGTGGACTTGCTGGAAGTAGGTACAGGAAAGGTAGAAAAGACCTAGGATGGATGAGGAAAGAAGCCTATTTTAGGCCTTATTCAGAAATGGTGAAGAAAGTAACTGGTGTCCCTACCATTTTAGTGGGGGGACTGAGGAAGCCTGAGACTATGAGAAAAATATTAGAGGAAGGAGCGGCTGACCTCATAGGTCTTTCCAGGCCTCTTATTAGAGAACCAGATTTGCCCAATAGAATCAGAGGAGGAGACTTCAGGAGAGCTGAATGTGTCTCTTGCAATAATTGTTCCGGACCTTCGGGCAGGGAACCTACTAAATGTCGGCTCAAAGAATAGTGTCTGTCTCTATTTCCAAATTTCCCTGCAAGATTTACAATCCTTGATGAAGAGATGAGAAGTTCATTGTTAAGCGGAAATGTCAAAAGGCTTTGGGGCTTGAAAGCACATCCTTCATCAAACAAAAATAGAACTTTATACAGGGAAAAGATATGTTTTTTGAGGAATATTTCGTAAGTATGGGAGGCGAGATACTTCGCGGTTTGATATTTTTGAGAGCAAAGCACCTTTTGACCAAATGTAGCTATAAAAAAAGAGCGTGCCGACCGGGCTTCTAAATTTGAGGCCCTACCCGATGAAAGGGAACGCCTCGAACCCGAAACGGTCTTACCGCTCTATTTCAAGTTTATTATATAAATCCAATTTCGTCAACCTGTATTTAGGGTGAGTTTCTTTGGAAAGAAAGCAATTGAAAAATGGATAATAAGAGGGTTCTACTTGTCAATACGAATCGGATGAAGCCAGCTATAGCTCCACTGGGGCTCGATTATCTCGCTGAGGCACTCACTCGGAAAGGGTATATTGTTGATTTACTTGACCTCTGTTTTTCAGAGGACTATAGAAAGGCTATAGACGATTATTTCAGGAAGGAATCAGTTCTCTCTATAGGAATCACGGTCAGGAATACAGATGACTGTTATCTCCTGAGCCAGGACTTCTTTCTTCCTGAGATAAGGGAAATAGTCAAGTATCTAAAAACTAAGACAGATGTTCCCATTATTCTGGGAGGGGTCGGTTTTTCCATAATGCCCGAAAGGATTCTAAAATATTTCGGATTGGACTTGGGAATAAGGGGGGATGGAGAAGAGATCCTGCCCCTCCTTCTCGGTAGGATAACCGAGGGGACGGATTATAGAGACCTTCCTGGATTGGTCTATAGAGTTTATGGAGGATTTGTTAGCAACTCGCCGGAATACTTTGATCTGAATAAATTATCTCTCGGGCGAAGAAACCTGGTCGATAACAGAAGATATTTCAATGAAGGGGGACAGGGGAACATCGAAACAAAACGCGGATGTAATCAGAGATGCATCTATTGTGCTGATCCTGTGGCTAAAGGAAGAAAGATTCGTCTAAGGAATCCAGAGGAAGTGGTGAATGAACTGGAAGCCTTATTGGATGAAGGGATCAATTATTTCCACTTTTGCGATAGCGAGTTTAACCTTCCCCAGCAGCATGCAAAAGCGGTCTGTCAACAGATAATCGGTCGAGGAATCGACAAGAAAATAGACTGGTATGCATATTGTAGTCCCAGCCCTTTTTCTGAAGAGTTGGCGAGGCTTATGAAGATAGCAGGCTGTAGGGGAATCGACTTCGGCGTAGATAATGGAAATAGGGAGATATTGAAAAATTTGGGTCGTGACTTTGGAAAGGATGAAATAAGAAATACGGCAAGACTCTGCCGCAGGTATGGTATTACATTTATGTTTGACCTCCTTCTGGGAGGACCAGGGGAGACTCCTGAAACGGTGAGGGAGACGATCGACCTGATGAGAGAAACGGAGCCGGATAGAGTGGGAGTAATGGTTGGGGTAAGAATATATGCAGGAACTGGGCTGGGAAATACGGTTTTAAAGGAAAGTCCAATAGAGGAAAACAGAAACTTACAGGGTAAAGTTCGTGGGAATAGTGATTTCTTTGAGCCTGTGTTCTATGTCTCTAAAAAACTTGGAGGAGATGTCCACTCCCATATATCTGAATTAATCGAAGGTGACAGGAGATTCTTTTTTGCCACAAGGAATGACCAAGAAAGTGGATACAATTATAACCAGAATCAGGTTTTAGTTGAAGTAATTAAAAAAGGATACCGTGGAGCATACTGGGATATATTGAGGAGGTTAAGCACTGAAAAGAGATAACATAAAATTGCGGGCACACCATCTTCTTTGTCTCTACGGATTCCGGGGTCTGGGTTATAGTGAGGAATTCGTGGAGAATATGCAAGGAATAGTAGATAGGATAAGAGAAAATCCGTCGATAGAGATTGAGGTGGTTAATGGTGTTGATGATATTTGCTCAAAGTGTCCCCATAATGTTGAAAATAGATGTAGTAAGCCCAGAAGGGACGTTGAAGAGTTTGACCGGAAAGTCATTGATAGGCTCAAGATAGATATTG
>Ga0209978_10001123_pt1 | contig 10947 bp, 8 predicted proteins | sample BentaG_FD_182805 | JGI IMG/M metagenome (GOLD analysis project Ga0209978, IMG submission 182805) | Deep subsurface microbial communities from South Atlantic Ocean to uncover new lineages of life (NeLLi) - Benguela_00093 metaG (SPAdes)... | ecosystem: Environmental > Aquatic > Marine > Oceanic >...
GGCTGGTCGATCTACTAGTCAGCTTCATCGAGGATGTGAGCAAGGGGTAACCTGGCAAAATAGCAGTGACCTAACTGTAGGTCAGACCAGCTATAGACCAGAGGCATTGTTCCTGCCGCAGCTATCAGGGTTATGCACCGGCTAGTATGGGCGTCTTGGGCTGTTGGGATCGTATTGGCAGCAAAGGCTGCTCACTGGTCCATCATTGTCTCGGATAGAGCCTTATCTTTCGCCTCTTACTCTATCTAACCCATCATCATTCTCGGTCTCCTGAAGACCTGGCCAATAGCTGGGATAGGGTCTACCTCCACCGTCGCTTTCCCCTCTTTAGCCAAAAACAGACGTATGTGTGTACATGCTATACTTGATTGCCAGGTCACAGACTTGGTCTTGCCTCGAATGATCTCCGGTATATATCTCTCAAAGAAATGTTAGAGATGTGGCAGCGCCCTGCAATCGCTGACATTCACTTGTATACGGAGCCATAGTTTTCCACAATGTCATATTTTCTTGTCGCCAAACTGCTGGTCTGGCAGTCTGGACAAATTGACTACTCCCAAAAGATCCTGATAAGTCTCTTTCGTTGACAGTTATTGCTAAATCCTTCGGAATAAATCTTCGTTAATCCTTCCAGCATTTCCTCCTAGAGGTTTCTCCTCTTTGCTTGTGACCTGTCCCCATTAATTGTGCCACTTTTCAAGCTAGGACCCCCGGCACAATGGGTTCGGCAGCAGGTCGAGGTTAACCAAGGCTATTATGCGGCTGTGTCTTATCGTATTTGTTCTCCTAGCCACCGCCTCGCCCACTGGGGAACAGAAAAACCTTTCCTAACTCTTGCTTCCTTCCTGTGACCCGACGCCTTCGAGAGACTAAGGACATTCCGGACGGGGGACCAGGGAATTGTGTCACGGACTGACGGTGCTCAGGTCGGAAGGCCGTACGCAGGAATCTGAATCTCATCCTTCGTATTCTCGAAAAAAGTTCTAACATCGTCCGTTCTGGGGAGCCAGATCTACACAAGAAGAAGCAGCCTCCCGTCTGAGGTGGTGGGGAAGACTGTGAACGCCAGAAGAATATCCTTCAGAACTACGAAGAGAAATAATCCAACCGCAGAACGTTGTCTCGCCACGAGGCTTTCTTCAGAAGACTGTGTTGAGTGAGTTGGTGGCAGGAGCCGGCTGGAGAGGTATGGCACACGGCGGAAAAGAGGCGGAGGCAGAGCATCAGAATGGCCATTCTGATGGTATCGTTGGCATTCTTCCCCGTCATCTACTACTACCTATCTCCGTACCTGATTATCCAGGGGGCGACAGAAGGTGTCGTCTCTGGAAGTTTCGTTGTGTTCATTTCCATGTTTGTGTCTTCTCTCGTTGTGGGAAGAGCCTTCTGTGGGTGGGCTTGCCCGGCGGGAGGTCTTCAGAGGCTCTGCTCAAAGGCCAACAGCCGGAACTTCGGAGAGGGGAGAAGAGACTGGACCAAGTACTTCATTTGGGTCCCCTGGGTAGGAATCATTACCCTCATGTTTACTCGAGCCGGAGGCGTGAGATCCATCGACCTACTCTACCAAACTTACTACGGAATTTCTATTCAGAATACCGAATCGTTGGTGCTCTTTTTTATTATTGCTGGCCTCATTGCAGCTCTCGCTCTCACAGCTGGCAAAAGAGCCTTCTGTCACTACGCCTGCTGGATGGCACCGTTCATGATTATCGGAAGGAGAGTACGGAACCTTGTTCGATGGCCATCTCTCCGTCTAAGAGCCGACAGGCACCGATGCGTGGACTGCAAGACCTGTTCGAAGAACTGCCCGATGAGTCTTGACGTCAATCGAATGGTGCCCAGCGCCTCTATGGAGAATACTGAGTGCATTCTGTGCGGAACGTGTGTGGATAATTGTCCGCAGGGCGCTATTCGATATTCGTTCAGCCCAGGGCTGGAATAGCTGATCGGATTCCAGTAGCCACATGACGCCTCCGCCTTAATCTTTGGAAATTAATCTTCTCTTCGTCACCCTGCTGACACAAGAAAGCCTATCCCAACTCTTACTTCGCTAATCCAACAAAGAGCCCTCGGGAGGCTAAGAACTCTGGAGGCAGTCTAGAGAATCAGCTCACGGATGGATTGCAATCAAGCTGCAACACTGTAGACCGGAATCTGGGCACCTTCCTCTGTAGTCCCTAAAAAGTTCTAACGTCGTCCCGTCCCCGGAGTCCTCGGTGGGTCTAATTCGTAGATACCGCGGACAGTTTAACCCGAATTCATTGCTATATTCATCGGTTGGTAGTATAATCTCCTTGGAGGGAAGGGAGGTGGTATAGTTGGAGAACGTCGAGTTAAGACATATGAGGACGGTTGGTCGAGTCTTCCTCTTGATCAATGTGGCGACCGGCAAGGAAGATACTATCGCGGACAAGTTGCTGAAGGTCAAGGAAATACGTGAAGTTCATATCGTGCCCGGTGACTATGATCTCCTAGCAGTCATTGAAGTGGAAAAAGGTCTCATTGAGACCGTCCCTGACAAAGTCGGAAAAATCGTCAAGGGGAAAGTCCGCAAAATGCCTGGTGTGTCCCACACTGTGACGCTCATCCCACTTACTTCCAAGGTTAAGAGTTGAACGCGGATTCCGTGCACTCCCTCCCCGATCGAAGTCGCCATTGTTTGGCTTGAAGTACCGAAGGTCATACGAAAAGAGAACTTAGATTGGCTCTGGCCCGCACCAGAGTACAATAAGAAGAGCGATTATCCCGGAGGTAAGAAAGAGCTTTGCCTTCAAGTTTATAGGGCAGCCTCTCAGATGAGCCACAGAGGATCTCACAGAAGAAAGCGCACCAAAATAGTTTGCACCATTGGTCCTGCCTCAGGGTCGTCTAAGGTGATAGAAGACCTTATGAGGGAGGGCATGGATGTAGCTCGTCTGAATTTTTCCCATGGCAGCTACGAAGAGCATTCCCGAGCCATAAGATATGTTCGAGAGATATCTGTTAAGCTGAGAAAACCTGTTGCTATTCTTCAAGACTTGAGCGGTCCTAGAATCCGAACCGGCCTAGTTCAAAAAGAGCCCGTTTTATTAAAAGAGGGAACAACATTCACTCTCACCTCCCGCCACATTCCCGGAAATGAAAGAGAGGTTTCCATAACCTATCCTCTTTTGCCTCAAAAGGTTGAAAATGGACAAGTCATCCTTCTGGCTGATGGCTTGCTGGAACTTAGAGTTGAGGAGGCAGCTTCCACAGACATCAAATGTCGTGTAATCACAGGAGGTGAGCTAGCCTCTCACCAAGGGATAAATTTGCCTGAAGCCTCCTTTGAAATCCCCCCTCTTTCCGAGAAAGATCAAAAGGACCTTGTTTTTGGAATAGAACATGCGGTAGATTTCATTGGCATTTCTTTTGTTAGACAAGCTCAAGATATTCTTCAGGTAAGAAAAATCTTAAAGGAAAAGGGGAAAGAGGAGATTTCCCTAATTGCCAAAATTGAGAAGCGGGAAGCATTGCGTAATATAGACGAGATAATCAAAGCGGCTGATGGAATAATGATAGCTCGGGGTGATTTAGGTGTGGAGATACCCCTTGAAGAGGTGCCTCTCGCTCAGAAGGAAATTATCAAAAAGTGTAATTTGGCGGGAAAACCGGTAATCACTGCCACCCAAATGCTGGAATCAATGATTGAGAATCCTCGTCCTACCAGAGCGGAAGTTACGGATATAGCCAATGCTATCTTTGATGGAACCGACGCAATCATGCTCTCAGAGGAAACAGCCCTGGGGAAATATCCTCTCGCATCAGCAGTGATGATGAGCAAGATAGCCCTTGAGACTGAGAAGTCCTTGGATTACGAGAAAATCTTAATAGAAAGAGCACTCTCGGTTAAACCTGCTGTTCCGGACGCTATAAGTCATGCAACCTGTGAGATTGCCCAGAATTTGAAGGCAGCAGCTATTGTTACCTTTACGCTTTCTGGAAGTAGTGCCCGTATGGTAGCCAGGTATCGTCCCCGTGTACCAATCATAGCCCGAAGTCCCAAACAGGCCACTGTGAGGAAGTTGGCTCTTTCCTGGGGGGTGTATCCACGCCAGAGCTCAGAGATAAAAGATACGGATGATATGATTGATAAGGCAAAAAGGACAGCCCTGGAGACGGGTCTGGTCCGCCGAGGAGAAAAAATAATAATTACTGCAGGTATCCCTTTTGCGATTCCTGGCACCACCAATCTAATAAAAGTAGAAACCGTGGGGTAAACGAAGACTTCCCAGGTCGCGGTGGTACAATCCGGCGGCAAATCAAGTCAAACCCGCCTCTACATCGGCATTAGAGGCCGTTTTGGAGTAAGAAAATCTAACCTCCAAGGTCCCGCACAATCACAAAAAAGAAATGGTGCATCCCTGGATTGAAGTCCGAAATGATTCTTGAGATCTCTCCCTTTCTATTTAGCATATCTTACCCCTCTGGAAAGAGATAATGCTGCTACCGCCAGTATTATGCCCTTAAACACATACTGGTAAAATCCTGAGACACGAAGTAGATTTAGCAAATTTCCCAATATGGTTATAACCAGAGCCCCCATAAAGGCCCCTCCCACAGATCCTATGCCCCCGGTGAAGCTTATACCTCCAAGGACAGCGGAACCTATGGCATCAAGTTCATATCCTTGTCCCACATTAGGATATGCTGAATCCATTCGTGCCGTTAACATAACACCTCCCACTGCAGCGCAGAATCCAGAGAAGGCAAAGGCAAATAGCTTGACTCTATTCACATCTACTCCCAGGTACCTGGTAGCCTCTTCATGTCCACCAGTAGCATGAATATATTGACCGGTCCGGGTCCAGGACAATATCAGTTGACCGATTACGAGCATGCCAATCATAATGAGCGTGAGAACGGAGACAGGTCCCAAATGTCGGGCAATTATCCTGAATTCAGGAGCAAACGTGGATATGGGAACTCCCTTTGAATATATTAGTGCTAGGCCCCGAGCTATCGCCATCATAGCCAGAGTAGCGATGAAAGAAGGAATTTTAACTCTGGTCACCAGAAGACCACTGGTTAGACCGCAGAGAGTTCCCACACCCAGTCCGACGAGTACAGCCAGATAAACCGGTAGATTCATCCATTTCATGCATCCAGCTATCACAACGCTCACCAAGGCTAACACCGATCCCAGGGAAAGATCAATTCCTCCGGTTAAGATAACGTAGGCTTCACCTTCTGCTAATATAGCAATAATGGAAACCTGGGTGAAAATATTCTTAATATTGGTTCCGGTAAAGAAGTGAGGAGAAAGCAAAGAGGAAATCAAGGTGATTCCCAGGAGTGCTACTAATGAAGGAGTTTCTCGAAATTGACCAAATTTTCTCAAACCCTCAGTTGTATGGCTAATAAAGCCTCTGACTTTTTCTAGTTTGTCTTGCTTCAATCCATTCCTACCATCAGATCTATAATTTCTTGGGGGGTGGTATCTTTAGTAATTCTCTCCGCCACCCGTCTTCCAGTCCTTAAGATAATAATTCGATCGGTCACGGAAAAAATATTGGGGAGCCGATGACTGATAAGTATTATAGAAATACCCCTTTCTTCAAGTTCTCTCACCAGTTCCAGCACCTTCTTTATCCCCTTGACTGACAAGGCAGCGGTAGGCTCATCCATAATAATTACTCTAGGATTAAAGAAAATAGCTCTTCCTACAGCTACTGCCTGCTGCTGTCCACCAGAAAGACCTTTGCTGACTAGCTTGGTTGAGGAAATATCCACATCGAGTCGCTCTACTGCTTGGCGAGACTCTTCTATCATTTTTGTCCTGTCCAGTATTTTGATTCCCAGAAAGCTTTTAACCGGTTCTCTTCCCAGGAAAATGTTGCCGGCAATACTGAGATTAGGTACAATGGCAAGATCCTGATAGATCATCTCGATTCCCAGCCTTCTCGAATCTGCTGGAGAGGCAAATTCTACCTTATCGCCTTTCATAAAGATTTCTCCCTCGTCAGGAGTGTATACACCACTCAGGATCTTCACCAGGGTCGACTTTCCGGCAGCATTGTCACCCACCAAGCCCAGAACTTCCCCATGGTTTAGTTCTAGATCCACTCCTTGCAATGCTTTGACGGCACCAAAGCTTTTGGATATACCTTTCATTTCTACCAAAGGAATTTCTGCCACCCCGTCCTCCTTACCCTACATTTGTCTATCAACTTATAAAGGTTAGGTTAGGGTAAGGGGAAGGTAATTCCTTACCTTCCCCTCCATTGTTAACTAACTGAACTCCGGGCCTCTACTTGGATGGAAGCGCTGCTGGAGTCCTGGTTAAGCTATCCACTAACTGTTTGAAAGGTAAAATCACGACCGTGGGTGTTTTTAGAAAGATTCCCCCGGTTGGTTCATACACAGGAGTACCTGGCGGTGGAGTCCAGCCTTCCCTTACGTATTTTGAGGTAGCTTCCACTCCCCAATAGCCCATAACATAGGGTGCCTGGGCTACCGTGGCGTACATCTCGGCCCTCTCAACCGCAGCCACCGCAGGGTCAATAGCATCAAATCCCATTATGATCACTCCATCGGGAAATCCAACCTTTACGCCCGCTCCTTTTAACGCTTCCAGCGCTCCTAATGCCATATCATCATTTCCGGTGATGACTCCATCGATATCGCTGGTAGTGGCTAAGATATCCTCCATAACCTTCATTCCAACAGGCTTCTTAAACTCTGCGGTCAAATCGGCAACCATCTCCAGCGTATTATCTTTTACCAGCGGATCCAGTACAGTATGGACCCCCTCTGACCTCTCCATGGCGGAAGAAGCTCCGGGAGTTCCCCAGAGATGTACAATTCTCCAGGGTTTTGGCTTTCCTGAGGCCTCAAGGGCTTTTAATAGGCTCTTTGCTCCTTCCTGCGCTGCTTTCACATTGCTGGTGCCGATATAGCATACTCGGTCTCCTCCCACAACGTCCCTGTCCAGACTGAACACCGGGATTCCTGCCGCATTTGCCTTTTTGACAGCTGGCACCAGAGCCTCTCCGGTAATCGGGTTAAGCAATATGACATCGTATTTGGCGGCGATAGCATCTTCAACTTGGGAAGTCTGTAATCCTGGGTCGTTTTGTCCATCGTAAGGGGTAACCTCCACGTTGAATACCTTCCCCGCTTCCTTGGCTCCATCTACCATGACCACAAAGAAGGGAAATTCCATGCTGGAGATGAGAAGTGCTGCTTTGAGTGGCTTTTCTGCGCTAGCGGCTGGAGCGGACATGCCAAAAGTGAGCATCAGGCCAACAATTACCAGCAAACTCACTAACGTTCTACCCTTCATACTCTTCCTCCTTTACGGGTCCTAATCTTAAGATCTTTCTTGCCCCGTCTAATCTACGTCCAAGCAGGCTCTATCTCGATAAGACGTAGATCATCACCTCCTTCCCTTGGTGTTTGGGCCTCTTGGACATAAGCAAGTTAAATTCTATAATACTGGAAAGGTTTGTCAACGTGGCCAGGGAACTGTAGTTGTTCAAAAGTTGGTGCGTAGATACCTGCCTTATCCAAGCGGGCAAAGCATCACCGTCTGGAAGAATATTCAGGCGAAAAGAGAAAAATGCAAAATCTGCAAAAATACTTTCGGGCAGTACCCGGAGGAAACAGAAAGAGCTTCAGGGAGCAGCTGGCTTTGACCTCCTCTAAAGGCGTGATATAATGCAATCTCAGCAGAGATGTTCATTGATAGGACCCGGAACGGAAGAGCGAGAAACAAAAGAAAATGAAAAAACCCATTGTTGGGCTGACCCTTTTCTTTATGGCAGGAATAGCCTTAGGAAGATACCTGCCTTTCTCCTTCCTCCCCTTTTACATTCTTAGTCTTATTCTCTTCGGGGCGAGTTTCTCTCTCTTCCTAAAGAGAAAGACTCCTCTTGTCACCTTTTTCCTTTTCCCCCTTACTCTTCTTGTAGGTTATCTTTACTTTTCTTTTACCTATTTTCCTCACTCTCCCGCCCATATTATCAACTTTGCCTCTTCTGAGGGTCAGGTAGAGCTAGTAGGAAGAGTGGTGAGCCGGCCCAGTGAGAAAATTTTCACCAAAAGAAAAAGAGTTTCCTTCATCCTTGAACCAGAAAGAGTAGAGCCGGTGCGCTCAAATCAAGAGCGCTCTTCCCAGATTAGCTCCCCTGATGTTCCCGATAAGGAGAACACCCTTTACGGAAAAGTGGAGGGAAAAGTCTGGGTAAATAGCTATTCTCTTCACCAAAACCTTGGCTACGGGGATAGGATAAGGGTGAGAGGGAAGCTTCGTCTTCCCCGGTCTGCCCGAGAAAAAGGGGACTTTGACTGGCAAAGATACCTTTCCTACCAGGGTGTCTGGGTAGAACTTCACACCGGATGGGTCGAGATGCTGGAGTCATCGAGCATTTCTCTCATGGGATGGGCCCACCAGAATGAGAATCACCTGGCCCGTGCAATAGAGAAAACTTTGCCTAATCCCCATGACCAGGTGGCCAAAAGTATCCTTTTGGGGGATAAAGATAGACTGCCCCCTCACATTCTGGAAGATTTCAGAAGAACAGGGACAGCCCATGTTCTGGTGGTGAGCGGTCTTCACGTTGGCTTGATTTTGTTTATCTTATTTTTCGTTCTGAGGACTCTGGGTGTACGTTCGAAAATTGTGGCGATGTTTGCCTTTCCCGTTCTTGTTTACTACGCTTTTCTTGTCGGGTTAAGAGCCCCTGTGGTGCGAGCTAGCTTTATGGCCGGGATTGGTCTTACCTGTCTTCTTATTAACCGGGATACCCCTCTGAGGGTGGTTCTCTCTTTGGCTGCCTTCTTTATTTTAATTCTTAATCCCCTCTCCCTTTTTACAGTTAGCTTCCAACTTTCTTTCGTTGCTGTAGGAGGGATCATTTACTTAACCGGCCCCTTAGGAAAAAAGCTTCATATTCTTCCTCGCTGGTTGGCTACATCCCTGGCCATATCTCTGGCTGCTCAGCTTTCCATTCTTCCTCTTTTGGCCTTTTATTTTCACCAGCTCCCCTTGATTGGTCTTTTGGCCAATCTTCTCCTGGCTCCGCTCATTACAATTATTTTAGCCTTTGGTTTTCTGAGCCTCGCCTTGGGGTTTCTCTTTCTTCCTGCTGGCCAGCTCATCGCTAATACCAATTGGCTTGTCATCAACAGTCTTCTTTGGCTGGTGGACCGCCTTTCGTTTTCTTCCTTCCCTATCCTGTCTCGAATAGTCTGTCCTTCCATAGGGCGTTTCCCTGCCCTATATCTTTTCGGCTACTACCTGGGCCTCATCATCATTCCGCAGCTTCCCAGGGTTCTTTCCTATGTCCGTGGGAAACAAGGAAGATATAGCGAGCCTAAAGTGGCTTGAAGGACCTTTCCAGATTCTTTTTTAAGCATGCGGAAAAGTAAACAGCATATTCCACCCGCCTCTTCACTACTACTTCGCCAGACGAAGTTGACATAACAGGAAAAGGTGTTAGTATGGCTTGCGTCTAGTGAATGTGGTGCTCTCCAGTATCCCAAGGCCCTGCGTTGAAAAGCTCTTATCACGCCGAGAGTCTACCCGGGCGGGAAAGATCACTCCTCTGATTCGATCACGGCAAAATAGGTTTTGACCAGGGGAAGATGTTTGACCAGAGGAAAATGAAGGATAATATATATTTCAAAGGTTCAGTTGAGGAAAAAGAGGCTGTCAGTCTGCTGAGAGATCTGGTCGCCATAAATAGTGTTAACCCCTTAGAGGATAGGTTGGCCAAGGGAGAAAGAGAGATAGCCTCTTATGTCAGGGACTATCTAAAAGATATAGGTATAAGATCTATGGTGCAGCCGGTTTTGGATGATCGTCCCAATGTAATTGGTATTCTTGAAGGTAAAGGCAAGGGCAGAAACTTTGTTCTGGAAGCGCATATGGATACAGTCAAGGTAGATAATATGAGCATAGACCCTTTCTTGCCAAAGATGGAGGAAGGCAAGATGTTTGGAAGGGGAGCCTGTGATGATAAAGGCTCATTAGCTAGCATGCTCCTGGCTATGAAACTCTTAAGAGAGAAAAACATCCCATTGAAGGGGGATGTCTACATTGCTGCAGTGATGGATGAAGAGCATAGATACCGGGGAGTGTCACATCTTCTAGATCAGGGATTCAAGTTTGATGCGGGGATAGTTGGTGAGCCTACCGATCTGGACGTTCTAATAGCCCATAGGGGTTGTTTGAGATGGAGAATAACTACCAAGGGAATCTCGGCGCATAGCTCTGAACCAGATAAAGGGAAAAATGCTATTTATCTTATGAGTGAGGTAGTTGATGCTCTCAAAAAAAGGCTGATTCCGGTTTGCAGGAAAAGATCCCATCCTCTCGTTGGGTCTCCCAGCCTGAGCGTGAACGTTATTAGGGGAGGAACTCAGGTAAATACTGTTCCAGATAGATGCTTTATTGAGATAGATCGAAGGATGGTACCCGGGGAGAATGACCGGGATGTTCTGGAGGAGGTAGATCAATTTTTGGACGAACTAAGGAAGGAGAACCCCTTGCTGGAGGTGGAAAGGGAAGATCCTTTTCTTACAAGTGCCGCTATGCAAATAGATGAAGAGGAAGAGGTAGTTCAGGCTCTATTTCAGTGTGCGAAGGACAGGAGAGCCTCTGAGCCCAAAATTAGAGGAGGCAGGTTTGACTCAGACGCAGGAAAATTCGTGGCCCGAGGGATTCCTACGCCTGTGTTCGGTCCCGGTAATATTGCCCAGGCTCACTCTGAAGAGGAATGGATCCAGATAAAAGAGGTAGTTCAGGCGGCAGAAATAATTGCCCAGAGCATTGTTACCTATCAGAGTGTGAGTGAGTTGAGAGATGATATAGGAAGGGAGAGCAACGATAAATGAATTTAGAAAACCTATTCTCGCCTATTATGGTTGGTAGAAGTGAGGTTAAGAACAGGATAGTTATGGCTCCGATGGGAGCTAACTTTGAGG
>Ga0209978_10001124_pt1 | contig 10944 bp, 8 predicted proteins | sample BentaG_FD_182805 | JGI IMG/M metagenome (GOLD analysis project Ga0209978, IMG submission 182805) | Deep subsurface microbial communities from South Atlantic Ocean to uncover new lineages of life (NeLLi) - Benguela_00093 metaG (SPAdes)... | ecosystem: Environmental > Aquatic > Marine > Oceanic >...
GAATCATCATTTCTGGTATGGTTATGGGCTACACTATATCTTCCACAAACACGGAAGGAAGAACATCTTCCCATCACATAAAATGGTGCCTCCCGCAGGTTTTGTAGAAGGCCTTCTGTATTCTATGACCGCCTATAAGTTGACACGTCGAAAAATGGTTTTTTTGCTGCCATTACAGTATACATTTAAAAGAACTGCGACGTGTCTCGGATTCACTAAAAGCCACATTGATTCCTATGGGCACGACAATGCGCGCGCATACACACAAATCCAACAGTGATTGTTTTACACGGAGTACGAATCAACCAACTGCAATTGTGGTTTGCATAAATGAAGGGTAAGGTTAAAGCTACTGTGGGTCTATGTGTGAAGAACGAAGAGAAAAACATCAAAGAAGTAGTGGAAAGCATAGTGAGTCAAGATTTCCCTTATGAACTCATGGAACTAATCGTAGTAGATGGATATAGCAAAGATAGGACCTTGCGGATAATAAAGAGAAGTATCTTAAACAAGGAAATATGCGTCAAGATTTTTCATGAAAATGAAGGTCTTGGGGCTGCCAGGCAGATTGTAGTCGACAATGCTCATGGTGATTATATTGTTTGGGTTGACTGCGACATGACGCTGCCAAAAGACTACATAAGAAAACATGTTGAGTTCATGGAAAACAATCCCACTGTTGGCATCGCTAAAGGGAGATTTGGAATAGTACCTGGAACAAAACTGGTTGCTTTTTTGGAAAACATTGCGTTCGCGGCTAGCTTTTTTCACTGTGCAGGCAAGCCAATTTTTAGGCTTCTTGGAACAGAGGGGTCAGTTTATCGAGTAGCAGCTATTAGAGAAGTTGGTGGCTTCGATGGTAACATCAAAGGTGCAGGTGAAGATATAGACGCTGCTTATAGAATTCGGGCGGCTGGTTGGTTGTTCTATGTTACGCATGGCATTTTCTATGAAAAAAGTGTAAAGACGTGGAAGCAGCTTTGGCGTCAATACTTTTGGTATGGATACGGCGGACATTACCTGTTTCATAAAGACAGTCGAATAAATCCGGCTTATGAAATGTTGCCCCCTACCGCTTTTCTTGTCGGTCTTTGGCGATCGTTTGCAGCTTATAGCTTAACGCTTCGAAAAGCAGTTTTTTTGCTGCCACTACACTATGTTTTTAAGAGGATAGCATGGTGTTTTGGCTTTCTCAAGGCTCACTTGGATGGTTACGAACCCGTTAAAACTTGCGGGGAAGGGGAGACTGCGCGGGAGCAAACGTGGGCTTCAATCTTGTCCAGCTGCTATGGAATCTATTAGTATCTGCCCTATGAGCGTAGGGCCAGGAATCCAAGGTTGGTCGTCTTGCAGTAAAGCATATGCATTTTGTCTCCACCACCAACCCGTATAACTGATATTCCACTCATTGAGGATTGTTAGAGCATTACTCCAAGCTTGTTCATACCCATATCTGACATCAGCGCTCGTTTCAGTTATGATGAGAGGCACTTGTAATGTGGCCACTGCCCATTCTATCTTATCTGATTGCAGTCGAGCCTTAACTTGCTCATAACTTGACCCGCTACCACCGTACATATCATCGTACAGGTGAGTAACGTAGGCCACATTGGTAAGATTGCTGGCATCTATCCAATCGTTCTTCAAATCTTCAAGCCAAACCTGCAGATTGAAACTAGGGCCTGCCCCATATCCCCATTGCGCTAAGCAGAGGTGATCTGTCACGTTGCGGATGCCTATTATGACATCGACGACAACATCAAAGTAATGGTCCCTTTCCGAGACGGAAGATTGCATTTCTCCTCCTGCTTCATTCCATATTTCGAAGATTACGTTTGGATAATCTTTGAGTTCCTCTGCAACGCTCACCCAGTAATCCACAAACTCCTGTTCGTTGGCAATTATATGGGTTCTAGAGTGATGAGGTGGATATGGCAAGATGCCACTTATAAATTGGCTATCGCCACCTTGAATATTCCATGCACAGTAAATAAGGTACATTCCTCTTTCCGAGCACATCTGAGCCAAGTCTTTAATGTGTTGCCTATGATTGTCAACGTCAAATTTCCAATATTCCACACAAGTGTTAATTCTTACTACGTTGGCTCCCCATTCAAGCATGGCATCCAAGTTTGCGGCTACAGCTGCAGACCGCCAGTTCATCCATCCCGCACCATCACCCACTTCCCCAGACATAGCCCAACATCCAGTAGGGTCTTCAGCAAATCGGGGTTTAGCTATTCCCCGAAGGTATACGGTATTATTGAAGGGGTCCTTCAGCAGTCTCCCTTCAACATGCAAGGGTAATGTTTCATAAACTATTGTTCCAAAACTAGTTATTTGGTAGTAATGACCCGCAGGAGCAATAACAATACTGACTACCTGAAAAAGCAACAGGAAAGTCAAGGCCAGTTTAGGGGCTTGCCCAATTTTCACTTTATTCACTTTCCAAATATTGTGCGGGCGCACATTCAGGAATCCTGCGACTAGTTCTGAGTTGTAGCATATATTAGTTGTGCTCATGACTCCCTCCATATGCATATGCAAAAGCGATATATTAAGTCTTCTGTCCCACGACTTGATATTCTTATTACGGATTAGAGCAACCCTCTTTGAAACCTCCCATAAACCTCAGAAGCCAATGCAGGAGAAGAAAATTTGAATCCAGCACATATGTTCTCGCGTGCGATTTCTTCTGAAAGGGAGAGCATAATAAATGTCTGAGAAGATGATTCAAGCAAGCAAATTCTCATCGTTTGTTAAATTCATACTGTTATTTCAGGTTCTTACAGACATCGTTGTAATCCTAGATGTCATGTTTCTCAGACAGGTCATTAGCTTCATCTACCTGACTTTCATACCTGGATTTGCCATTTTAAAAGTATCAAAATTGGACAAGGGCAATCTTGCAGAAACTGTCTCTTTCTCCGTAGGCTTGAGCATCGGCTTTTTAATGTTTCTAGGGTTGTTTGTAAACGAAGTATTCTTTCTTATAGGTGTCATATATCCAATCTCAACCCTATCTCTAATCGTGACAATCAATGTAATAGTGCTCTTTCTTTGCTTAATAGCCCATTTCCAAGGTGAGAGCATTGCCAGCGCGCGTAGACTAAAACTATCGTACACTGCCCTACTTTTCATATGTCTTCCTTTTCTTAGCATATTGGGAGTTTATGCGATCAATTCTTCTGAGAACAGTTTCATTTTGCTTGTAGTGATAGCTCTAGCTGGTGCGTTGGTTGCACTTGGCACGGTTTCCGATAAACTGCTTCCCGCCAAAATGTATCCTCTGGCTTTGCTCACAATTGCCATGGTACTTCTGCTGCCTCAATTTTTGGCAACTAACTACATTCTGGGATTTGATGTTCACGGCGAATATCACGTTTTTGAGTTAACAGCGAGTGCCGCTCGCTGGAATTCGACGTTTCAGTCTTCCGATTTTCGCATCGCAAAAGGAAGTGGCATGCTGAGTGTCACCCTACTTCCCACTATCTATTCAAAAATACTTAACCTAAGCGGAACATGGGTATTTAAGATAATGTACCCTGTAGTGCTTTCATTCATGGCATTAGCCCTCTATCAGTTGTATCTTACCCAGGAGAAACACAAATTTGCTTTCCTATCCGCTTTTTTCTTCTTTTCGCAATCTGTGTTGATAAATTTGTCTTCGATGAAAATGGTTATCGCTCTGTTTTTTAACGGCTTGCTGCTCCTAGTGATCTTTAAGCAGGAAACATGGACATTGCAAAGAAGTTTTCTTTTTATGATTTTTGGCGCAAGCTTGGTGGTATCCCATTATTCAACATCTTACCTATTCTTGGCTCAACTTATTTTCATTTTGTGTTACTATCAGCTTCATAGGTTGTTAACTCGCAGTGAGCGGAGAAACGGAATAATACCCCTCAGAGTGGTTTTGTTGTTCGCGATCTTAACCTTTTCTTGGTACATCTTTACGTCTTCGTCAGCCCCTTTCGATGCAATTCTTAACTTTGGAAGTTATGTGTCAAACAACATTATTGCTGATTTCTTAAATCCCGCAGCAAGGAGTACAACCGTACTGCGAGGTGTTGGATTGACCGACGCGATTTCTATTCTCCATCGAATTGGCAGCAGCCTCTTCTACATAATAGAATTATTTATCCTCATTGGTTTTGTGAAGCTTTTGTTCAAGAGAAAAGAAACCAATTTTAGCGAAGGATACTACCTTTTTTCGATTTTCAACTTTTTGGTTTTAACAATGGCCATTGTTATCCCCAATTTCGCCACGGCATTTCGCATCGAAAGATTCTTAGTGCTAGCGTTTATGGTGTTGGCTCCTGTCTTTACCTTGGGTGGTAAGACAATTTTCGAATTCGTCCCGAAACGAAAGGTTCAAACAATGGCCTTGAATCTGCTATTGATCATCCTGATACCAGTGTTTTTCTTTCAAACCGGATTCGTTTACGAAATTTCAGGAGACGACAGCTTCTCGGTCCCATTGAGCATGTATAGAATGAACCATGTTATACTTTACAGTGTAATCGTTGATGAACAGGAAGTAACTGGCGCCGAATGGTTAAAGACACACATGAATGTGTCGGACAATCCCACATCTGCCGATTACATTTCTGCCTATCACGTTTTGACCAGCTATGGTATGATGACTACCAAAAACCTTCTGATATTATCAAACATTACAAAAATTTCGGATTTGGGGACTCATATTTACTTGAGGCGGGTAAACATTGAGAGAAACACGATGATCTACGTTAGTGGCGAGCGCGGGTATAGTTGGAATACATCTGAAATCTCCTCCATACTTGCCAACTTGAGCGTAGTATATGCAAATGATGCTTGTCAGATTTATATGAAACAAGAGCAAAACTAGAGGTGAATATGGGCAGGCATGTCTGCTAGCATGGGGAGAAGTTGAATGAAAGATGTTCCAAATGTTATATTAGTAGTTATGGATACTGTACGGGCAGATCATCTGTCTTGCTATGGCTATGCTCGGAAGACAACTCCAAACATAGACAGAATAGCTAGAGATGGCGTATTATATGAGAATGCTTTTTCTGCGGCTCCATGGACGCCTCCCTCCCATGCGTCTATCTTTACTGGAAAATATCCTTCTCATCACCTAACAATCGGCAAAGATGTACGTTCTAAAGAAGGGAACACTTCTCTTGCAGAAATTTTGAGTAGAAACGGATACTTTTCAGTTGGCATAACTTATTGCGAAATTCTAGGGCTACGAAGCGGATTTGAAAGAGGGTTCAACAAGTTCATCGAAGTGAGACCTCCCTCCATATCCCGCGCGCTCTGTTCTAGAGAACTTATCAGAACCCTAATCTATGGCCAAGACAAAGGTGCTTACGAGGCCACGAAGAACGCCATAAAGTTTTGCAAAAAAAGCTACACAAAGAAAGAGCCTTTCTTTTTGTTCATCAATTATTTTAACGCACATACTCCCTATGACCCCCCTAGACCCTTCAAGAAAAAGTTCCACAGTAATCTCAATCAACCAAGATTTTACGCAAAAGAGCTTCTCTTAAACAAACTTTCCGGCAGAACCTCAGAAAACATCTCTAGTCGAGACTTAGATATTCGGAAACTCCGGTGGATTGCAAGCGGCGGAGGCGGCTTCACTTTCGCAGCAAAACAAGCCTCAATTTCTGAGGCAGAGTGGGAAGTCGTAAAATCTTGGTATGACGGAGAAATAGCATATTTGGATTACATGTTGGGAAGACTCATCAACTTCCTTCACCATAAAGACATTTTTGATAACACCTTTTTGATTATTACGTCTGATCATGGTGAAAACTTCGGTGAGCACGGATTAGCTGTTCATCCGCTTTGTGTGTATGATAGTCTTCTTCACGTCCCACTAATAATGAGCCATCCAGATTTGGTTCCCAAAGGAAAAAGAATTACGAGCCTTGTGTCAACCATTGACATCCTCCCTACCTTAACAGAGCTGCTGAATATCAAGCTTGATGAAACCATTCAGGGGAAAAGCTTGTATCCTTTTGAAGATCGTGAGATTCACGAGTTTGTATGCGCAGAGTATGGCGGATTACACACTAGAGGCTTTCAAGGATTAAAAGCTTGGAAAATCAGTCCAAAGGTGAAGAGCGCACTTGAACAGGTTGATAGAGGATGCAAATGCATAAGAACCCTTACATACAAGTACATATTGACAAATCAGAAAGAAGAACTATACAACATACGAGATGATCCGCTAGAGCACGTAAATCTTACAACGAAGCATCCTGAAATTGCAAAATCTTTAAGGAGAAAACTAGAAAAAACCGTGGATATTTCCTACTTCGGTCCCGAAGAGTTTCCTCAAGCAGACGAAAGAGACAAAGAGATGATCAAAAGACTAAAGGCTCTAGGATATATTTAGAAGCGCGCACAAGTGACTAAAGATGAAGGACACCTCTGTAATTATAGTTACAAGACTTAAACCTCCCCACAAACCATTGGTGTGCAAATCTATACCTCCAAATGTTGAAAGAATTCTGGTGTATGGGGGAGTAGGTTCCAATGGGAGATGCAAGAATTTAGGAGCGAAAAAAGCCCACAAACCCATACTTATATTCATGGACGATGATATTGAATTTTACCCATCTGTCCTGCAAAGAAATATAGAACAATTAAAAACCTCTTCCAACCTAATAATCACTTTGGGATGGAGACAATGGGAAGCTCCAAGCGTATTGATGACCCATAGAGAGACCTTTGACGAAGTCAAGTTTGACACTGACCTCTATCTACTGGAATCTCTAGATTTCCTTCTGAGGGCAGAGCGCAAAGGTTTCAATATAGACACTCCAAAATCGCGTTACGATGGTCATCAACACGAGTTTTATGATTTACCCAAAGCATGGTTTTGGTATCAATTCAACCAAGCAGCATTTATGCTAAAACACAAACGCATCCCACAGAACGCTTTCAATCCACACCAAAAAAGAAAGACAATTATAAAACCACACAAGTTCTTCTTCAACCCGACAACAGTAAAAGGGATACCGACACTATACAAGAGTCGCCGGCTATTATGCAGGTGGATGGGTGCCCTGTACTACGGAACCAAAAAGCTGTTGGAATAGATGAAAAACTCATCTGCAATTCGAACAAGACCACGCATGTATGCGTGCACTAAGCCACTTCTTCACTGTTGGAGGAACAGCGCGGACGTTAGAGAATTTGGGAGACTGAAGTTTTGAAAGAGAGGCCGCGTGCATGAGAGTGGCTATAATTGGTGCAGGTGAAATGGGACGATGGTTTACAGAATTCTTCCTGAAAGAAGGCGCTTCAGTCACGATCTCCGACAAGAACAGACAGACTCTATCAAAAATGGAGGATGAATTTGGAGTTGAGGTCACTGACAACAAGGATGCAGTTGGCAATGCTGACATAATCCTAATATGTGTGCCCATCGAAGATTTCGAGGATGTGATAAAAGAAATCCATCCTTACACACGTCAGAACCAGGTGATCCTTGACATCTGCACATTCAAAGAGTTCCCCGTTAAAGTAATGCACAAGTACATAAGAAAAGGAACTATATTAGGAACCCACCCTCTGTTCGGTAGTTATGCAGAAAGCATTAAACTCCAAAACTTGATCCTCACACCGACCAATTTGAGAGAAGAGAAGTTCGCGATGAACTTCAAGAGATGGCTGGAAAGTCGACGGGCAAGAGTGTACATCATGCCTTCCCAAAGGCATGACAGGTTCATGAGAACCATCTTGAAACTTCCACGCATGACCAGCTTTCTCCTTTACCACATAAATAGGAGATTTCCCTCGATACTTTCCATAATTTATAGAGTTCTTTCAAAAAGGACATCCCAAGAATCCAGGTCATTTGGGCATGGATCTATAGACAACTTCAGCAAGAAGATGCATTATAAGCGATGGTGGAGGAAAGTTGGCTTCGCCGAGCCCTCTGAGGCTCGTCATAAGACATTTCATAATTATGCGAAACTCATCTCTTCACTTTCTAAACCTTCTTCAATCATCTTGGATGTCGGCTGCGGAAACGGAACCTTTCTAAGGATGCTAAAGTCGGAAGACGTCAATCATCTGATCGGCACAGATCTCGAGAATGTGTTTCAACAGGAGAAAGACATCTCTTTCATAGTTGCGGAAACCACCCACCTTCCTATTCGACCGGAGTCAATTGATATTGCCTTTGCCAAGAGGTTTGTCAGCGTCTCCGACGTGAGAATGAGCCTAAGAGAGCTATCTAAGACGATTAAGAAGGATGGAAAAATCTTGGTTGACGTCCCGAATATGAATAGGCTGAAATCTAGAATCTACCGATTACTACGGCTTCAAGTGAAGTTCCTAGGCACCAAATACTATCCACACCTGCATCTAACTTCCTTCTTAAGAATAGTCTCTGAAAACGGTTTACTGATCCTCCAAACTGGAGGCGATTTTGTCTCAATACCCTTTCTGGGATATGTGACTTCCCGGCTTCATGATGGGATCATTGAAGATCTAATAGGTCGATTCAGACCGGATCTCTGCTCACATCTTTTTGCAGTTTGCAAACGCGGAGGCCACAAGTGAGGGTGTACGTGATTGCGGAGTTGTAAGCCTTGAAGAAGATAAACATAGGCCTGATAGGCCTAGGGAGAATAGGGAGAATCCACTTCCACAATTGTATGCGGCTGAAAGATGCTAGGCTGGCGGCTGTCGCTGATACATCTAAGAAAGCCCGTCGCTTCGCTAAATCACACGGAATTAAGGCAGTCTATGAAGACTACAGAGAACTCTTAGAAGACCCAGCAGTTGACTGTGTAGTTATTGCGGTACCAACTTTCCTTCATTCAGAATGTGCCACCATTGCAGCCGAAAATAGGAAGCACATCTTCTTGGAGAAGCCCTTGGCAAGAAATGTGAAGGAAGGGAAGGAGATTGTATCCAAAGTTCAAAAGGCAAGTGTCAAGATTATGGTCGGCTATCCCCTGCGCTTCTCCATATTTTCCAAGGTCAAGAACGAGCTAGATCAGGGCCATTTAGGGGATGTTGTAAGTGCCTTCGCCGTAAATATTTGGCGTGGCCCATTCCTCTCAATTTCAAATGCCCAGGGAAACATTCCATTGGCTGTTCCTGATTGGTGGTTCAACCCTGAACTGACGGGGGGAGGAGCACTCATAGACTTGGGCTGCCACATGATAAATCTCCTACTATGGTATTTTGGCGATGACATAATTAGCGTGAAGAGTGTATTAGGCCACAGATACAATATGCTCTTCGAAGATCATGCGGTATGCTTCATAAAGTTCAAGCAAGGAATCTCAGCCATCGTAAATGTAGGTTGGTATAGTCTGGAGAGACTCATAAAGGTGGATGTCTTTGGCACGGCAAAGACAGCCTCAATTGTTGCTGGTCCAGCAAAGGCGTCATCGCATCTCCTGCATACATTAGGAATAAAGCCACTACCGGAATTCGCTTCCTTCTACAGAGAGCTAGATTACTTTGTGAAATGCATAATCAATGACCAGAATCCCATACCTTCCGCAGAAGACGCCCTAAAGGACCTTGAGGTGATTTCCTTAGCCTACAAGAACGAGATCCAACGTGACTGAACCATGAAAAGCGGGCTTAACGGAGAAGACAATGAATGAGTGTTGTAAGTCTTGTAAAGGTTGGTAATTATTCAGAACTCAGGAAGGCAATCGAAAGATCCTTTGAATTGATAGGATTTCACTTTACGCAAAACCTTAGGAAGATAGTTGTGAAGCCCAACATGTGCTGTTACAGTGATTACTCCACTGGGGAAACCACAGATCCCAGAATTGTAGCAGAGCTCCTCGACGTTCTAAGGGGGAGCATAGCTACTGACCTACAGATCAGCGTAGTGGAGTCTGACGCGTCAGCTATGAAATTGAAGTATTCTTCAAAGGTTCTCGGATATGAAAAGATGTGCAAGGAGAAACGGGTTCCACTTGTAAATCTGACGGACGAGCGCAATGAGGAGGCTAAGGTCGAGGTGGCAGGGCATTCTTACACGTTCTCATTGCCAACTACCATAAAGGATGCTGATTTATTCATCAACATGCCGAAGATGAAGTACATGCTGGGAACGGAGATTTCATGTGCCATGAAGAACATCTATGGCTGCAATCCCTATCCCAAGAAATTTGAGTACCATCAATATCTTGACGAAGTGATCGTTGCGTTAAACAAGATCATGAAGCCTGACTTATGTCTGCTGGATGGTATAATGGTACGAGGGAAATGCACGAGGAAGATGGACCTTTTAATGGCAAGCGCGGATCCCGTAGCCCTAGATACGGTGGCTGCCAAGATCATGGGAATAAACCCCAAAAGGATAAGCCATATAGTTCTCGCCGAAGAAGAAGGAGTGGGAACTTCAAACTACGAATTGGTTGGAGAAAGTCTACAAGTCTTCGCTAGAAGATTCCCTAAGAAGGGCATGGCTGACAAGGCGAGATTGATGGTTGGCAGGCTAGCGCTCTCCACCTTAAGAAACCTCGGTTTCAAAACCCCTCCATTTTGATGAGAGCATGAAACAATCGTGACTCTCTAACCTCAATGCATCCAATCTGCCTTGAGAGGAGTGAATTATGAAAGTACTGTTGATTTCAGCCTACCTTGGAAGGAAAGGTCGGGAACTTCCCTCCTTTCCATTGGGTCCAGCGTATCTTCTAGGAAACTTGAAGGGGCATGAGTGCTCCCTCTTCGATCCCAACATGGCGGAACATCCTTTTCTGGAGACGCGGAGAACCATCGAAAAGGCGGACCCTGATGTTATCGCCCTATCTTTGAGAAACATTGATACCACACAATCATGGGACCTCTTCTCCTACTTTCAACAATTTGTGGCAATGCTGAGGTTTGTTAAGGAGGTAAGTCCCGAGGCGAGAATAGTTGTGGGTGGAACAGCATTCTCTATGTTTCCCCGGGAGATTATGGATAGGT
>Ga0209978_10001126_pt1 | contig 10929 bp, 8 predicted proteins | sample BentaG_FD_182805 | JGI IMG/M metagenome (GOLD analysis project Ga0209978, IMG submission 182805) | Deep subsurface microbial communities from South Atlantic Ocean to uncover new lineages of life (NeLLi) - Benguela_00093 metaG (SPAdes)... | ecosystem: Environmental > Aquatic > Marine > Oceanic >...
CAATATCAATGGAGTAAACCTCAACTATGAAGTTGCCGGCCAAGGGGAAGCAGTAGTCTTTCTCCATGGCTATACCGGTAGTACTCAGGACTGGGCAAATCAGACACCGGTCTTATCACCGAAGTACAGGGTTGTTGCCCTGGACCATCGAGGACATGGTAAATCGGCGGCACCATCAAGGGACGAAGAATACTCCGTGCAGATTTTTACCGGCGATGTTTTTGATCTATTAAGGATGTTGAATATTAATAAGTGCTGCCTGGTGGGACACTCTTTAGGTGGATTCATCGCCCTTCAATTCGCTCTGGAGCACCAAGATATGCTTGCCGCTCTGGTGCTGGTGGATACTTCTAGCGGGCAATTCGCCAGAGACCCCAACTACGCTCAGCTAAGGCAAAAACTGGACGAGCTGGCACGTTCTCAGGGTATGGAGGCAGCCTTTGAATATGATGCCGACAACAACCCCATGAGAATAGAGAGGTTCCAGAGGCACCCTGAGCTAAGGGAGATATCGCGGCGGAAAGTGCTGATGACTTCAGTAGACGGTTACATCTATGCCTCAAGGGCTATCGGAAAATGGAAACCAGTAACATCCAGGCTTTCAGAAATCAAGGTGCCAGCCCTCATCTATTGGGGCGATGAGGATTTACCATTCACCGAGGCTACTAAGACCTTGAAAGAGGGAATTGCTGATTCTGGGCTGGTAACGGTTAAGGGTGTGGGGCATTCTCCACACGAGGAAGCACCTGATGTCTTCAATGAAGCACTGCTGAAGTTCCTGGACAGCATTAAATGGTAATCAAATACTCGAGAAGCAGCAATTTCACGAGATAGATTTAACGGAGAAAGGGCGAAAATTGTTTGAGCCGGGATATATTGCTCTATACCAGTCTGGTGAGCTGGAGCGTCGGGCGGAGACGCTAGAGGCACAGCTGGGCTCGTGTGATATTTGCCCCAGGGAGTGTGGAGTCAACCGACTGGAAGGGGAACGAGGGTTTTGCCATTCAACTTATCTACCTGTAGTCTCTGCGGTTTGTGCTCACTATGGAGAGGAACCGGTCATTTCAGGAAGCAGGGGGGCGGGGGCGGTATTCTTTGGCAACTGTAATATGAGGTGCGTCTATTGCCAGAATTATCAGATTAGCCAGGGCTGGGCAAGGCAGCAATCCAAGGAAATGGACTCTCATACTCTGACTGAAGGTATGCTCTACTCTATGGATTCTCATACCCTGACTGAAGGTATGCTCTACTCTATGGATTTTCATACCCTGGCTGAACGCCTGCTCTACCTTCAGGATGAACTGGGATGCCACAATATCAACTTTGTTTCCCCCTCGCACTTTGTCCCCCAGCTAGTTCGGGCAGTAGTGGAGGCAGTGCCGATGGGACTCCGGCTACCGCTGGTCTACAATACCAGTGGCTACGATTCTATTAAGTCCTTGAGACAGCTCGATGGGATAATAAATATTTACCTGCCAGACCTGAGGTATGCATCCGATAAATGGGCCAGGAAGTTTTCACAGGCTCCAGACTATGTGAAGCATGCCCGTGCCGCTATCCAGGAGATGTACCGGCAGGTCGGAGACTTGGTGCTGGATGAGGCCGGACTGGCTCAGAGAGGGTTGATTGTGCGCCACCTTATACTGCCCAATGGGCTGGCAGGTAGTCAGGACTCACTCACCTGGCTGGTTAGCCAGGTTTCTCCTACAGTCACGGTGAGTATTATGTCTCAATACTTTCCAGCACACCGCGCTTCGCGGATTTCTTCTCTTTCAAGGACAATCTCACCGTCAGAGTATTCAGAGGTCGTCAAATTGGTAGATAGGTTGGGGTTGGAGAATGGTTGGCTGCAAGAAATGGGGGCGTCGGAGAACTACTTGCCTGATTTTACGCGCCAAGGCCATCCGTTCGACTCGACTGTGGGCAACCTGAGATGAGGTTTTTGTCAATATTCTTACCAGAAAGTTTTACTTGCTTTCACTAACCCGCTTTTCTATTCTGTTGATTAAGAAAGTGACCCATCTACTCGGCTCTTTCTTTTGCCCAAAGTCAAACTCAGCATAAGGCTTATCGAAAGGCTCGGCAAAGTACTTCCCGCCAGACGATTTTTGATGTACAAAGTCCAGCATACTTTGGAAGCCCTTGCTTTCTACAGCGTATGGAAATAGGGACAAAACATCCAGAACTCGTAAAATACCATATTTAATCGCTGGATACTCCAGGCTCATAAATCGCTCACCAATTCCGAAACCGTCCACTCGCCATTTCTCGTCTCTCTTCTCCCAATGCTTAAGCAGCAAATCAATTCCGCCATTGAATCTGGCGTCTTTCCGGTATTTTTCATACTGACCGAGTAACATTAATACATTCAAATTATCCATTGGGCACGATTCCACATCCTGCAGCTCTTGCCCAACGGCGTAACTTTCATTGCAATGCCAGCCACCATCAAGGCGCTGTGAATCCAAAATGACTTGAAGGTATTTGTTTAGCCGTGAATCATCCCGGTAACCCATTTTAGCTACAGAAGACAAGAGAATTGCAGATAAGCAAAAGTAATCTGGCTCCATTCCTTTCTCAGTAATAAAGGTTCCATCTGGTGATTGAAGGCTAAAAAGCTCTTCCATTTCCCACTTTAGTTCTAAATCATTTATGGTAAGCCCGATATCGGCCAGAAAAAACAGGTCCCAGCAAGCGCTGCCGGCTTCCTCGCACGATACTTTCCCGGTTCTTAATGCTGGAATACCAACCTGCTTGTCCTTTAGCCTATGCACCATTTTTATAATCGAGCCATCCCGCAATACAGGTTGAATATCTGGTTTTGAATCCAAAAGCTGAAGCTCAACGGCATATTTAAGCCAGCCAGGACCTTCAAGCAGCCAGTCGATGACTTCTTTGTTCATAATTCCTCCCCTGTGAATCTTTAAGGCACATGTCAGCCATATAAACGAACTCCGGGTTCACTAATCGGTTCCAGCTTGCCTGATTCTACCATCATCTGGAGATATTGAACAGGCTGCTATTCGGTGTGCTTTAGGGAGGTGATTGACATTGCTTGGTGAACGGTCTATCCTTAACACGAAAAGGTGAGGGGTTGAGGGCGAGTCGCTGATGAGGGTTTAGCGGGGAATATCAGGTATAATTTGTTTAAGGAAAAGTAGGAGGTAACATTATGGGGGCCAAAACTAAGTATGAGGAAAGACCATGGTTGAAATTCTACCTTAAAGAGGTTCCGTCCGATGTTGATATCCCGGAACAATCTGTGGTTGAAACGTTTGATAAAGCGACGGATAAGTGGAAGGACAAGACGGCCTTAATATTCTATGGTAGAAAGATAAGTTATCGTGAATTAAGAGACCAGGCTGATAGATTTGCCACCGCCCTGGGTGATTTAGGAGTTAAGAAAGGGGAAAGGGTCGCTTTACTCCTGCTGAACTCTCCTCAATTTATCATAGCTTATTTCGGAGCGCTTAAAGCTGGGGCTACCTTGACTCCGATTAGCCCTGTTTATGTTTCTCCTGAAATCAAACATCAAATTGAAGACAGTGGGGCTACGACTATTGTCTGTCAGGATATTCTCTATGACCATGTTGAAAAGGCAGAGGTTAAGCTGGATAGGGTCATCTTAACTAACATCGCCGAGTATCTGCCCCGCTTTAAAAAGTTCTTAGGGCAAAGTGTGCTCCGAGCTGTATATCAAAAAATGTCAGCACCCCCTCCTGAGCTCTTTGAAAGGGAAGGGTTTTATCAGTTCCAGGACTTGATTAAGAAATATCCGCCAAATCCGCCAAAGATTGAGTTCAACATTAGGGAGGATCTGGTAACACTCCCCTACACTGGAGGGACGACGGGATTACCAAAAGGTGCCATGATAACCCACTACAATTTCGTAGCCTCTCAATACCTGCTCCAGACTTTTGGGGGAGATGTGGTTGAGGAAGGCAAGGAGGTCATGTTAGCCTATTTACCCTTCTACCACATCTATGGTCAGGCGGTGGTTATGCTGGGTGGAATATCTCAAGTCTATACTCTGGTGATATTTACTACCCCCGACCTTGATGACATCTTAAATGCCATAGAAAGTTACCGAGCAACTATAGTCTATAGTGTTCCAGCGTTGTATGAAGCTCTCAGAGATTATGCCAGAACCGACAGGGTGAATTGGAAGCGCATCAAGACTCTTGTTTCCGGTGCTGATGCCCTTCTTGAGGATACTGCCCGGGGTTGGGAGCAGCGGACCGGGGCCAAAATCCACGAGGGCTGGGGGATGACCGAAACCTCGTCGGTGGGTATGGGTAGCCCATATGGTAGACCAAAGGTTGGTTCATTCGGGGTACCTCTACCTAACACTATGGCCGCCATAATTGACCCTGAAGGTAATGAGTTTCTCCCTGTTGGTGAGACCGGCGAACTTGTGGTCAGGGGGCCGCAAATAATGAAAGGATATTGGAATAGACCGGAAGAAACAAAGAGCACATTTGTGGAAATAGATGGTGAGACATGGCTGAGAACCAGCGACCTGGCCAGCATGGACGAAGAGGGCTATTTCTATTACTACGATAGAAAGAGGGACATGATTAAATACAAGGGTCTGGCTGTATTTGCCCGGGAGGTAGAGGAGGTCTTAGCCAGTCATCCCCAAATTAAAGAGACAGGGGTTATTGGCGTTCCAGACAAAGACGTAGGGGAGATAGTTAAAGCAGTGGTAGTCCTGGAGACAGAGGCAAGGGGGAAAATATTGGAAGAGGAAATTATCAAGTATTGTCAGGAAAAATTGGCTCACTATAAAGTTCCTAAAATCATTGAATTTAAAGGTGAAGTTCCCAAAACAGATGTCGGCAAGGTATCTCGTCGGGAGCTGAGAGAGGAAACAGAGGAGGTTTGAAATGGCAGCGTTTTTCGAAGTGGAAAATTTAACCAAGAGCTTTGGCGGTTTAACCGCCGTTAAGGAAGTTAGTTTTCGAGTAGAAAGGGATGAAATCGTTGGACTTATTGGTCCCAATGGTGCTGGAAAGACTACCCTTATCCGGTGCATACTTGGCATATTGAAACCTGATTCCGGGAAAGTCAGCTTTCAAGGTGAAGATATCACCAGGTGCCGTCCTTGGGTTGCTGTGCAGAAGGGGATAGTGGGGACTTTCCAGGTAGTTAAGCCATTTCGTCGTTTACCTATTATCGCCAATGTTATGGTAGGCTGCCTCTCTCCGCGGGTAACGAAGCGGGGGGAATGGGTCAAAAGGGTGGAAGTAAAAGCACGAGATGCCTTAGAGTTTGTCGGAATTGCCGACCTTGCTCTTGAGCCAGCTTCCATCTTATCTCACGGCGATTTGAAGCGGTTGGAGGTAGCTAGAGCAATCGCTACCGACCCGGAGTTGCTTATGCTCGATGAGCCGTTTGGCGGATTGAATCCCGCAGAAACGGAGCTTATGGCTAAATCAATGAAAAGATTGCATAAGGGGGGAAGGTTCGGCAGACTGCACAGCGAAGGACCAGCCATGCTTATTATAGAACATAAGTTAAGTGAACTTATGAAGATAGTAGATAGAGTGATTGTCCTTAACTTTGGTGAAGTTCTCACCCAGGGCACCCCGGAAGAAATAGCCAAGGACAAAAAGGTAATCGAAGCCTATACCGGGAAGGAGGTGCTCATTGCTTGAAGTAAAAAATTTAACTGTTTCCTATGACACGGCTATGGTATTAGATGAAGCCAATTTGAAGGTTGAGAAGGGAGAATTAGTTGGGCTGGTTGGTCCTAACGGTGCCGGCAAGACCACTCTGCTTCGGGCTATAGCCGGGTTGATAAAATGGGAAAAAGAAGTATTGAGGGGAACAAGACAGGCAGATATAACCTTTGAGGGAAGCGTAGAATTTGAAGGCGAGAGGATTGAAAAATTGTCGGCGTCCGAAATAGCCAGGCGAGGCTTAATTCTTTGCCCTGAGAGAGGTAGGCCGTTTGTTGAAATGACGGTCAGGGATAACTTACTGGCTGGCGCCTATCTTTGTAAAGCTAAAAGAGAAGTGGACAATAATTTCGCCAGGGTTTATGAATTATTTCCGACGTTAAAAGAGAGGCAAAAGCAAATATCGGGGACGTTATCGGGTGGGGAACGGCAAATGCTCTGTATTGGCCGGGCGCTAATGCAGCAACCTAAGTTTCTATTAGTCGATGAACCCTCGAGTGGACTTGCTCCAAAGTTGAAAGAGGACTTATTTAAGCGCGTGGAAGAGATTTATCGCGAGTTAGGAGTTACAATCCTTTTGGCCGAGCAGGATGTCAGTTTCGCCTTCGACCTAGCGGTAAGAAGTTATGTCATGTCACGGGGGCACATAATTGCCCACGGAACAGCCAAGAAATTACTTAGCGATGAGACTATCAGAAAGACATACCTGGGCTTATAGACCACCTTCGCTCAATACAAAGAGGCACCGCAGGCTCTACAGGTGCGACGCAACGCCGTATTAGCTAGCTTGCAACGCGGGCATTGCCGCTCGATTTTGTCGCGTATCCAGACAGCAATCCCTTCAGGCATGAAGAGCAACATCAATATCACTATGGCGGCGAAGATCAAAAACCGCCACTCGTAAATCCCGCCTGTCTTCAGTAACTCCATAAGAGGATACAGCACGTAAACCCCTAGCACCGCTCCGTAAATGCTAACGATACCGCCAAAAACCGTCCATATTATTGCCTGGAACGACAGCGTCAGTGCCAGCGTTGAGGGTTCGGCGATTCTGATGATGTGAGCATACAAGGCGCCGGCAATTCCAGCGAAGAAACCACCTATGGCGAAAGCCAGCAGCTTATATCTTATGGTGTTGATGCCGCTGGCACGAGCGGTAATCTCATCCTCGCGAATAGCATGAAAAATAATCCCCGTTCTGACCAGGCTGCCTTTGGCATCGGTAAGCTTCCACATTATGAACACTGAGACAATCATGACCAGCAGTGTCACGTAAAAGTTGACCGTCTTGGATTCGGAAATACGGTCCAGGCCGGAAATGCCCAGTTCACCACCGGTGAAGTCGGTGAAAGCAAAAATGATGCCAATGAGGATAAGGGGGAAGGCCAAAGTGACCAGGGACAGGTAAGGACCTCTCAGCCTTAACGCCGGCAAACACATCACTACCCCGGCTGTAACCCCGCCTAAGGCCCCAATAGGTATTGTTGCCCATGGTTGCCAGCCCAGGTGTACATTCAGCAGAGCCGATGTATAGGCGGCAACGCCGAAGAAGAGGGCATGACCAAAGTTTATCTGGCCGGTATAGCCGGATATAAGGTCCCAGCTGACGGCGAAAATAACAAACAGATTGGCGAAGGTAAGAACGCGCAGGAGAAATGGCTGTATCGCAATTGGTTGCGTAATTAAGGGAAAGAGAAATAAAAGCAGGAAGAAAATTAAGGCTATCAGCCTGCCCGGAATGGCCAGCACATCACCCTGGAAATCCTTAAGCAGCCGTCTAAACAATTATAATCTCTCCTCTTCAAAAGCTACGCCAAATAGCCCCTCGGCTCTAAACACAAGTACTCCTACCATGACGGCGAGGGCAAACGCCCCCTTCAGAAAGGCGCCTTCCGGGAGCAAGTAAACGACCAGAACCTCGACCAGCGCCAGTATGAAAGCTCCGATGAAACTTCCCTTGATGCTTCCCAGTCCCCCCAGGACAACAATGGCCATAATCATTACGAATGGAGACATCCACATGTGGGGTTCAAGGACCAGCGTTGGAGCCACCAGGACTCCGGCAATAGCTGCCAGTGCTGACGCTATGCCCATAACTATCAACAGTATTCTGGAAACATCTATCCCCATCAGGTTGGCCACTTCGGCATCCTGAGCTGTAGCCCTGATGGCAATGCCCAGCTTTGTCTTTGACAAGAGTGCCCATACACCAGCGAGAACAAGTAAGACTGCGCCGAATGTCAACAGATGTTGATAAGTGACCTTGACACCAATTATTTCCCAGTACCCTGGAATGAAGCTCGGCGCTCCAAGATAGTGACCGCCAAAGGCAGGCACCAGAAGCATATACTCCTGAAAGACCATAGCCAGGGCGAGGGTTATCAGCAATACGGTTACTTGATGCTCACGTATACGGTCAATGAACAACTTATAGGCGCCGCCTGCTATAAAGATGCTGAAGATGACAGGTAAGATGATTGCCTTGATAAGCGGTACATCTTTTCCCATACCAAGAATGAATCCTGTCCCGAACCATACCAGGAGCAGCGCAATGACGACAGACAGGACAATTGACACGATAGAGGGCAGGCGGAAAAGGACGAACAAGCTATACGTGCCGACTGACATGAGGAATGCAACGACCAGCGCCAGGACAATTGATGAAACAGGGTCCAAACCGAGCAGTTGAGTACAAGTATACAAAGCGTAGGCTGCCAGCATGTAGAATGCAGTATGCGCCAGGTTTAACATCCTGGCTACACCGAAGATAAGGGAAAAGCCAATGGCCAGAAGGGCATAGACCCCTCCCTTCAATAGGGTATTAACTATAATTCCTTCAATCATAGCTTGTCTGAGCTAAATAATTCCCCACCAAAAATCCCTCCCTCCTCGCGGGAACCCCGAGATTACACCACCACCTCAGGGTCCCCAAAGTAGGGCAAAACGATTGGCTATTCGAAGGTGCTTCTTATTCTATTCCTCCGCTGCCTCGGCCTTCAACTTCTCAATTAGCCGCGGCGGTGCCTGCCACATGACGGTACCCTCGTAGAATACGCCTTCCCAGTCGCCTGTCATCAGGTTCGGCCAGACGGCTTTGTTCGCTCCATCCTGCCACTGGGTGGCGAGGCCTGTGGCATAGCCCGGACCGTACACCACATCGTGAGGATTCCCCAGTGGTGCATCTTCTAGACCTGTGAAGACAAGGCGGCCGCTGGTACCTATGTAGTCCGTCTTTTCCAGTTCGACAACAACGGCATCGGCGTCCAGGGTACCCGCCCGCTCGATAGCTTCTACCAGGAGAAGAATGGCATCATTGGTGCCGGCAGTGTACGTCGGCATCTGCCCGGTCTTCGCCTTAAAGGCCTCAATGAAGGGCAGGGACTTCTCTGACATGATTACTCCCTCAGAGTAGGTGTTCAGGGTGGTCTCATAGTTGCCGAAACCGCCGGTGGCATCCCAGAAGCCGTCCTTCTGACTTTCAACGTTGATGCCTACCGAAGCCGCTGGTACTTCCAGCTCGCCCCAGGACCTGGCATAGGGGATGCCCAGCGGGCCGGAGATAATAGGCATGATGATGTCAGTGTTAGCAGCTTCTATGGCTGTCATTTCGGCAGTAAGTTCAGTGGCTGTAGGCGATGGTCTCCATACGCCGGAGACTTCCATTCCCAGATTCGCCGGGATTAACGCCTGCATAGCACCCACCATGGCGTCGGCCCACTGTGCTCCTTCAGCGACTATGGCGACCCTCAGAGGCCTCTGTATGCCCGTCTGGGCTTTTATGATGCCTCCCGCCATTCCCACTTCCATCAGCGTGTTGTAGACCAGCCATGTGTTGCACATTGGGGTCGCCCTGAAGAAGTACTTGTAGCGGTCGTAGTCCTCGGCTACTTTTTGACAGAGCTCCACGGTAGCGGCACCACAATCGATGAAAATCATCTGATAGTCCATGGCGACTTCCTGCATGGCGAATACGCCTTCGGTCCTGAAACCGCCGACCACGAAGTCTACCTGGCCCACCGTTATCAGCCGTTCCATGGCCGAGGCAGCATCGTCAACGCTAAGCATCTCGTTGGAGTCTGCCTTGACCAGTTCAATCTGGTACGTTTCTCCAGCTATGGTTACACCGCCAGCGGCATTGACTGTATCCCGTCCGATTTCAGCGCCCCACCAGTGGTGTTCGCCCTGCACATACGCCATCGGCCCGATAACGCCGATTTTGATGGTCTTGGCTTCTTCAGCAGCACAGGCGGCGAAGATAAGCGGTATCAATAAAAGGCAAGCAACCGATGAGAAAATAATCTTTTTTCTCATTATAACCTCCTCCAAACTGTCTATTGTAAAACTTCCTCGGCTGGGGACAGCTCATCGGCCATCGACTGTCGCCAGCGTCTTGACTGTTACTTTCTGAAAGCTATCACCTCCTTTACCAGTTCATTAACTAGAATCCCTTTAATCATACTTTATCCGAGCCAAATAATTCTCACCAGAATCTACCTGGCTCCTTTTCAAGGGAACCCCGAAATTGCACCAGCCAGGCCGGGGTCCCCACACCGGTTCCGAGCACCTGCTATTCGAATGTCAAGCTACTACATATCTCTGTAAACAGAGCTTCATCGCGCGGTGAAAACATGTCTATGGTCCACACAGTAACGAGGATCCACTTGTCGCCCTTTTTCACACCAGTGTCGACACAATCTAGTGTGTAGCCACTTCCTGCATCGAAATAGTTGAATGTGACCGCGGAGGCTGTGGTGCCATCGCCTAGAGTTATCTCATTCTCAGCGACAAATTCATACGCTTCCCATCCCTCGAGTATCTCTATCAGGGTGTCCTCCTCGGCTTCGAAAGCGGAAATAGTGAACCCTGGAACAAATGCAGGTATGTCAGCCTTGAACAGTTCGTCCCCCGCAATTGGCTCTATTACCCAACCGCTAGGGTACTTGATAGAGAAGCCGTATTCTTCATTTACATACTCGGCGGCTTCAAATGAGACCCCGGCTACTTCCTCTTCAGCTACTTCTTCTTCCTCGGCTACTTCCTCTTCCTCAGCTACTTCCTCTTCCTCGGCTACTTCCTCTTCCTCAACTACTGCCTCCTCGGCGGCTGCCTCCAGTGCGGCAATTTGCTCTTGCGCCGCAGCCAGGTCGCTCTCCGCTTTGCTTAAGTCACTCTGCAAACCGGAGACTTTGCCCTGCGCTGAAGACAGGTCGCTCTCAGCCGTAGCCAGGTCGCTCTCCGCCGCAGCCAG
>Ga0209978_10001127_pt1 | contig 10929 bp, 10 predicted proteins | sample BentaG_FD_182805 | JGI IMG/M metagenome (GOLD analysis project Ga0209978, IMG submission 182805) | Deep subsurface microbial communities from South Atlantic Ocean to uncover new lineages of life (NeLLi) - Benguela_00093 metaG (SPAdes)... | ecosystem: Environmental > Aquatic > Marine > Oceanic >...
ATTTTCTGATTTACCAAAATCATATATGGTTAGAGATATTATAAAAATTGAGGTGATTTAAAATGGAAAAAATGAAACTTTTTGCAGGAATACTTGTTTTTGGCTCTTTATGGGGATTTTCGGAATGCATAATTGGGTCTATATTGCATAATGCTCAGCTTCCAGCCGGCGCGATTATGACTGGATTGTTCGCTATTGTCTTGATGACGATGAGTAGAATGTTTTATAAGCAACGAGGCATGCAGCTTGGAATGGGGCTGGTAGCTGGATCATTACGATTGTTTAGCCCCTTTGGGGAGGTTCCAGGTTATTTTATTTGTTCTGCGATAGCAATAGTGGCTGAAGGTTTTATTTTTGAACTAATATGGTACAAGATGTCTCTAGATTTAAAAGAGTTAAAGCCCCTTACAACGAGTAGTAGTATGGGGATAATTACAACTTATTGCTGTTACATTAGTGGATATATTATAACTCAAATTTTGACACCTATACTTTCTTCTGCAGGTTTCTATCTTGAAAATCTCATTGTCTTCATTCCACAAATCCTTGCAAGTGGGCTTCTAGCTGCAGTTATTGGGGGGATGACCGTACCTGCAGTACTTGCAATGAAAAAACTTGACGTTACCATTAAAGATCGATTGTATTATCCTGCAACCATTGGTATCTCGGTTGTATGTTGGTTTGTCGTCATTGCAAATACAATTATTCTACTTTATGCATAGGAAAGATGACATGCACAAAGCTACAACTGTCAAAATTCTAAAATTTTATCCTGGGAAGTGTACAGGATGTCTTGAGTGTGAAGAAGCTTGCTCACAGATTCATTTTAAAACTAAAGAAGGTAAAGATAAATCTGCGATTAGGATAATTGGTAAAAACAACAGGTATCAAATGCATGTTTGCGATCAAAGAGGTTTATGTCTTGACATGTGTCCCGTAGGAGCGTTAACACGACGAAAAAATGGTGTGGTATGGCTTGATAAAGAGACATGCGTTGGATGTCAAGCATGTGTTGGTTTCTGTCCCATCGATGCAATGAGAAAATCAGACGCACGAATTGAACCATTCAAATGCATCTCATGTGGCTCATGTGTCAGTGCATGTCCAGAAAACGCTCTTGAACTTGTAGAAAAAACTATTGATGATATTAAAGAAGTGGTGTATCATAAACAGGGGGTCTAAAATAATGGTTGAAGGACAGATTCCAACTGAAGACTACAGAACAGGTAACACAAAACATACTTGGGATACAAAAAAGATGAGGGCAGCGCATAAGATTCTAGTAGAATATGAATTTAAAAAAGAAGATATAAAACGAGGGTATGCAAATCGGACGCTCTACGTGAATCTTAGCACTGGTGTTATTAAAGATAAACCAGTCACTGATGAAATGAAAAAGAAATTTACTGGCGGTCGAGGTTTTGGGTTAAAACTACTTTGGGATTCAATTAAACCAACGACACGATGGAATAGCGAAGAAAACGAGCTTATTATTACAACAGGCCCTTTGTGTGGAACAACACAATATGCAGGATCTGGAAAATCATTATGTCTTTCCATCTCTCCATCAACTGATATCATCTGTGACAGCAATGTCGGAGGATTCTTTGGGCCATATCTTAAATTTGCAGGGTTTGATGCCATAGAGATACAGGGAAAAGCAAAAGAAGATGTCATTATAGTTGTTGATGGTGAGAAGAGAAAGGTAACCATTGAGACCGCTCCAGATGAAGAAACTGATTCACATCTGCTTAACGAGCAACTTACCCATATGTATGCTTCTGAAGATACTGATAAATCCCGGCAGAAAGTCTCCGTTGTTTCTGCTGGACGAGGCGCTGAACATAGCTTTTGGGGGTGTCTCAATTTCTCGTTTTATGATATTAGACGAAAGGTTCCTCGTATGAAACAGGCAGGACGCGGGGGACTTGGAACAGTACTGAGAGATAAAAAAATTAAGGCAATTGTCGCTAAAGTTGAACGATTTGATGGCGTTTCCAATAATCCTGCAGATCCACTGACTCTGGTAAAGGTTGGGACAAAACTTCATCAGGAGATTAGAGATCTTGACCGGTATCAATGTAATATGCGCACCGTTGGAACAGGTCATCTTGTCGAAATCATGGATGAATATGATTTGCTTCCTATTGAAAACTATCGTTTCGGCAGCTTCCCTAAAGCATCAAAGATTTATTCTCCACATTTCTATAAGCTATTTACTAAAGTTATTCCTGATGGATGCTGGCATGGATGTACGATGGCTTGTGCAAAGACTGTTGATGGATTTACAGTACTGACTGGGCCATACAAGGGGCAAAAGGTTACTGTTGATGGCCCTGAATATGAAACAATCGGATGTGGATCGAATATGGGTCTTTGGGATCCACTTTGGATTCTTGAGTTTAATTTTTATTGTGATACCTATGGTCTTGATACGATTTCAACAGGTACTGCTATTGCTTTTTATATGGAGATGTATGAATATGGGATTTTAAATAAAGAGCGATGCAATGATCTTGAACTTTGTTTTAGTAATGCTGAAGCAGCCTTGGAGTTTATTCATCGGATAGCTCGTGGAAATAAAGGGGAGTTTATACAAGTTGCTTCAAAAGGTGTACGTCGGGTGAAGGATTGGCTGATTAAAAAAGGATGGGGGGACAGACAGCTCATCGAAGATACAGGTATGGAGAGCAAAGGTCTGGAGTATTCAGAGTATGTGACGAAAGAATCACTTGCTATGCAGGGTGGCTATGGGTTTACTTTGAAGGGTCCGCAGCATGATGAAGCCTGGCTTATTTTTATGGATATGGTCAATAATGCAATTCCTACGTTTGAAGATAAGGCAGAGGCACTTCATTATTTTCCAATGTGGAGGACATGGTTTGGACTGAATGGTCTTTGTAAGCTTCCATGGAATGATGTGGAGCCTTCAAACAATGCAGAAACCGATGAACCTGCGAAAGTTCCCGAGCATGTTCAAAACTATGTTGACTTTCAAAATGCGGTAACAGGATGGAACGTTGATAAGGAAGAGCTGATTTTGCAAAGCGAACGATGTTATAATTGGCAGCGTGCGATGAACGTATGGCTTGGAAAGGGTACACGAAAAGATGATTGGATACCGTATCGTTCGGTGGGTCCTGTTACTGAGATGGAGTATGTGTCTAGAAAAGAGAGATATGATGAGCAGCTTGTGGATAAACTTGGATTGTCAGAGAAAGACGTAGAAAAAATGGATACAAAAGAGAAGATGAAGATTCTTTATGAGTATCGCAGAGACCAGTATCAGAAACTTGCTGATGCTGTGTATTATCGTAGAGGCTGGACTCCTAATGGTGTTCCGACTCCTCAGAAGATGAAGCAGCTTGGAATGGATGATTCAAAGATGCTTACGATGCTTCAAAAAAAGATTGATGATGATGAAAAAGCCGGTCTTAATGCTTGGGGTAGTAAGTACAAAAAGGGTGAGAAGCCACCAGGTGATGATCAGAGATATTGGGAGACGTGGTAAGGTTTTTCTTTTTTGATTTTATGTAATCTTTGTTACATATAAAATTGCCAATATAAATTACAATTTTATAAAAAAATTTATATACTTGTAAATTCAATATGTATATTCAGAGAACGGGGGAAATAGCGTTTTTAATCACATCTCCTCACCACCTCACTAAATCCCCCTTCTCTCACAAATTGATCAAAAAGACTTAGCAAACTGAGGTATATTTTTGACGCTTTTATATTTTATTAAATAATCAAAAAATTGTCTTCATTACCAATGTAAAAATCATTTATAATCCATTTAAAAAAGATGTTGACCCATACAAGGATTTTTCTGATTCCACTGTCCATGATCTCTCACAAACATAAAGATTTACACCAACATGTGTGAGACACACATTATAAACAACTGTGGGATTTGTTGGCGCCCGTTGCTTGCATAGTTCTATAGTATAGGAAAGAATACCTCTTTCCCGATATAACCAATTTTCAGAAGTACCTAACGTACCACCATACCGTGGAATAATATACTGCCCACCAACATAGAGAAAGTACTTATTTATCTTAGACATGTTTTCACCAATTGAAATGAAAAGATCCTCATGTGGAGCAGGTTTGCTTGTATGCATCCATGGATAAAACATAACTTCACTATATGAATGAAAAGATAGAGAAATGCTAATATCTTGTGTTTCCACAAAGTCTCGTACAGCTCTCGTTTCATTTTCGGAAAACGGATGTTCACCACGATAGTTAAAGCTTGGGTCAAGCATATTCATGGCAAGATGATACTTTGTTGGAAAGATGTAATATAAGAACCAATAATCCCCATAGTTTCTGTTTAAGTTAACTCCATACGAAGTAATCTCTCTACTAAAACCAAAAGGACCATAATTAGGGGCACAATTCTTCCTTGAATCAGCCTCAACGCCATCAGGGTTAACCATAGGAATTAAAAAAATCTGAGTATTGTTCATAGCGTCTCGTACACGATCCTCAGAAGGATCCTCATCCACTAATCCATCGCCATCGTTATCAAAACCATCAATAGGGTCTTCATTGACAAATCCGTCTTCATCGTTATCAGTGTTTTCTTTCCCATAGTTTTCAACCATATGTTGAATAAAGAAAATAAGGATTTCAAAGGACGGTTTTTCATTCCCATGATGAGCACCCATAAAAAGAACACCGGGTTCATCTTCTGTTTCTTCGACATTGTCAGAAAGCTTCACCATCCAAATATCTCTACCTTCGTAGGTTACTCCAATTGACTCAAGCGACATAATATCAGGATAAGTATCTTCAAGATTATGGAGTAGATCTGTCATTTCTTGATAGGTGAAATAATGATACGGATCTGAACTATTGCCGTATGGATGATTTGGTTGAGAGATACCAAGTATCGGAAAAGCAGTAGTTAATAAAAATAGACATAAAATGAGGAAGAGTATTCCTTTTCCGATTATGGTGTTTTTATACATTACAAATATCCTCAATTATATTATTACAAGTATGCTATATATAAGTTTTATTGAAGCCAGATTCTTGCTAGTTTTTTTCCTAAAATAAAGCTAATTCTCCTGCAAGAATTTTTGCAAGTATCACAAACGTTGAAACAACAATTAGAAGAACAACAAATTGTTTCACTCCATCATTCATTTTACATGCCTCAATTATAACTATGTTGCTTGTTGTTTATATACTATAAGAAAATGCTCGGAAAAGACCGAACAACCTATGTTTTTCAATTGGGAGGCAGAGCGTCGAATACTAAGAAAAATATATGTTCTAGTAATTGATTTTAATGTACTGTACGATTGTGATGAAATGAAAATATCAGCTTGTCCAAAATGTGGTAGTAAACGTATCACTATGGGGACAATGGGTGCGGGAGTTACATTTGGAATTACTTCTTGGAAAAGTGTTTGCAAAGATTGCGGTTATCAAGGTGAGCCTATAATCTTCGACTCTGCAAAAGAGTATGAAAGATTTCTTAGAGAAATTAATGAAGAACCAGATAATAAGAAGAAGTCTGGATCAGAAAAGAAAAAATCAATAGATGGAAGAAATGATGTCGAACCTCTTGAATTGTCAAAGAAGGAAAAGGAAGTATTAGAATTTTTAAACGAATTATCCAAAGAAAAATTTAAGCAAAAAATACAAAGGCAGGATAAAGGAAAAGATAAAAATTGGTGGCCAGAAATCATACTGGCATTTTTCTTGTCATCAGTGTCAGTTGTTGGCTCAACACTTGGCATGCCTTCCTTTTATGGCAATTTTGGAATTGTATTTAATGTATTATTCTTTGTTCCTTTAGCACTTTTATATCTAATGAGCATAGTAATCATCGAATATTTATATAATAAAATACGGAAGATATTAACAAAAAACAATAATTAACATTGTCAAGATAGAAAAAACGTTAACATAAAAAAAGAGGAAAAGTGATGATGTACGATCGTTGTTTTATCGTGCTCCAGTGCTTTCGATGAGAAATTCTCCATCTGTTTGATAGATTGAGAACTCTGCAGATTCTGTTACATCAAAAGCGGTACCTTTTTCCATATGGCCAATTGTTGCAAAGAGAGTTATGTCATAGTTGGTTTTTGGAATGATGAGCACATCTTCAACGATGTTAATAGTCATTGTCTCTCCTGAAGGAACTGTGAACTCTCCATTGTTTCCAAATTGGTAATATGTTAACCCACTGACTGTTAAGTAACATGTTGCATCAGAATCACAGGTGTTTTCAACAGCAACAGAAAATATTCGTCCTCCTTTTTCTTGTACCTTAACGACACTGCCTGTTGTATCAAATGGGGAGATTACCACAACGCCTGCCACTGCAATAATTGCTATGCAAAGAAGAGCTATCCCGGCTATTACTGGTTTTGGTACTTTTTTTAGAGATAACTTAGAAAAGCTAAATTTGACTGTTGTCTTCTTCTTTTTGGTTTTCGTTTTTGTTTCTATCTTCTTTATCTCTTGTGCTGGCAGTGCTTTTTCTCCGCACTCTGGACAGAACTTGACATCATCTTCTAACTTATTTCCACATTCAGAACAATTTTCAACCATGCGTTCCCATCCTTATATTTCATCTATAATTGCAACTTAGTAATGTTTGTTTATTTATAAAAATTTTTATGTAGATACATATGTACATAGTTAACAGGTTTTTATCGCACAGCATATGTAGATACGCATGCAGACAGTGAGCAGATAATAATTGAAAAAAGGCTCTACCAAAACAGGAGAACCTCTTTTATAGTATCATTTGGTGCATCTTCATAATAGTAATTTCCATTTGTAACAATGCAGTCAGTCCAAAAATCATTACCGACTTCAAGATTTTCTACCCATTCGTCACTTTGAGGTTCGACATACACCATCCCGCGGTCAACGGTATTAAACCCAACTATTCCATGCCCAGCATCGGTACCGTTGAAATAGATGACGACATAGGCACAACGAATCCCAGCATTTTCTGCGTTTGTATTTACTTGCTGAGAAAATTGTTCGCAATCAAATATATCTTCAATGTATTCTTCTTCATCGGTTTTGTCTTGGGCAATAAAGCTTACAACCTCGTTATAGGTAGGGTCATGCAAGTCATATTTATCTCCCGATTTGAGTTTTTCAAGATCAGATAGGTTTTCTTGTAAACTAATATTTGTTAGCTCAAATTCTTCTCTGACATCAGATAATAAACCATTGACCTCTTCAATTTCTTCATTTAATTCATTGGTTGTATTTTCCATATATGAAACATAACTTCTGAGATTGCCCATCTCACTTTCATAATAATTTTTTACACTTTTTATCTCAATTTGTGTTGTTCTATCTATGTAATAATATGTAGATCCAATAGAGATGACCATGCAAATGATCAATGCTATAATAATTGCTTTTTTTGCATCCATTTTGACCCCACCTAACGTTCATGAATTCTTTTGTTCTTTATAAAACCATATACTAAAAACGAGATGAAGAGACGATGAGAAAGCAATTAAAAATTTGTCAATCCTGCAAAGAGTAGTATAACGATGCTATAGATGAGCAGTATCGTTATTATTGCAGCTTCTATGATTATTGTCGCAAGATTTACTTTCTCAACATATACCATATTTTTCCCCAATTTGCAAGATGTTATGTATCATTTAATATTTTATAACTTATATTATATAAATCTTTCTATAAATAAAATTTACAATGCATCCCGATCTCGAATACCTTTTTAAACCATTAAAAAATATATAAACACTTGATTTTATATAAACTATGGATTTGGAACATGTTCATAAATAATGGCGATGCAGTACTAGGACTTCCCATCTATCTTATGGTTGCAATTATTTCAGCAGCTGCAGTCATTGCAATGCTTGTCCTCTCAATGCATCATATTACTACGGAATCACAAACCTATCAAGTCGAATATGAAATCCAAAGAATCATATCAGAAGCAGAAAACATGTTCGAATATGCAGACGAAGGAACACTTGTGACAGTTCATGTAGAATTCCCAGATTCAATGAGTTTTGTTGTCTTCGGCGACCTACCAGAAAACGGAAATGCTGAACCAGACGATCTCACACTTGACGAAAATACAAGCAACAACTACTATTTTGTGATGAACGACGGAACGCTTTCGACATATCACGCAATTGCACGATTCTCAAGTGACGATGAGACAACCATTGTCCTATTTCATTCTGGCATCTATGATCTTACCCTCGAGCTTTATTATACTGGCGGTAAAACATATGTCAAGATTTATTAAAGACAATCATGGGATAATGGGTCTGACACTATCCCAGATCGGGCTCATAATTGCCACAGGCATTCTCATCGCTGCAGTATTTTCAGTAATATTTCTAAACGATTGGCAGAGAAACGCTGAGTTAAAAAACATAGCCACCAGTTTTACAACTACCGTTGAAGGTATGGATACCAGATTTTTCGAAAACACAACAGAGTTTCATTTTCCTGAAAAAAACTATTACTACAACGTTAGTATCTCTACAGAATACCTCGTAGTCTCAGCGGAAGGAAACCAAAATAATAGACTCTCTATTAAAGAATGTTTTATAGTAAAACCATGGCCACGAATTACAGATCAAACTTGGAAACGCGGTGAAGAACTACATAATTACTGTTTGAATACCTATAGTCATTCTGGTACAATTTCTGATCCAATCACTCAAGATGACTTAGACGAACTGAATATTGACAAAGAGACTGCAAGTATAGATCTTGCCTCAAACCCATTTTATATCCAGATATATAAACCAGTCTATATCGAAAAAGTCATTATCTACTATGATACCACCGAAAAACAGGATTTTCTGTTGATATATCAACTCGAATAAAAAAGTATACTATTTTTTCTTGAGGATGATGCCAGCTAGTACGCTTCATATATAGTATGCTTTTGTTACTTTCATATATACTAATTGTCCTAAACTGACGAGGTTTGGTCTATACAGTTTATATTTACTACTAGAGATTATCATATACTCTGACAAGGATTGTCAGAGAACTGATACATGGTACTATGTAGTTGCAACATATGACGGAACTGCAGTAAAAACCTATGTAAATGGCAATGTTGAAAATACGGCTGAATCACCATTAAATACTGGACCTGCGCATCTATTTTTCGGCTCAAACCGGGGAAGCACACAACATGATTATTTCTTATATGGCATACTAGACGAAGTCCGTATTTCAGAGACAGAGCAAAGCGCAAATTGGATTTCTACAGAATATAATAATCAAAATGATCCATCAAGTTTCATGAGTATAGGACCCGAAGAACCTGCTCCATGATGGATTTTTAAGGTCAACACACATCATTATCAATATAATTTGTTGCATTTTTCCTTAATTTGCATCTTCAAAATCTATATAGTCCTCACAATTGAAGAAAAAAGCATTTGACCAATAATTATTGTGAGTGTGAGGACAGCAATTGATGTCGGCAACATTTTACCAAGAGAATACAGATATGCAGCTTTATCATCACCTTCATCAATACCGTTGGTAAATCGCGTTAATAGAAAAACAAGTTCAATGACATAAATACCGATTACTAAAACAAAATATTCAGGACGAACATTTTCTATGGTAAATGAATCAACAACTGTGGAAAGAACCGAAGATCCAGACATTGTTTCCGTAGGAATCTTACCTGCCAGAGAATGAAGAATATTTGAAATCAGCTTTGTAATAGCAAGAGTAACACCTGCTATCAACGGAGCAAATATCGCAGACGTACCTCTTAGTGTTGATGTGAGAGAGTATAAGGTATCCTTTATCTTATGTTCCACCTCCTGCAGCTCTTTAAGATGATCAGCAATCCGTATAATAGAAATACTGACTGCTCTTTGACTTTTTTGAATGCCTTCTACAAAAAGACGCATAATCGCCTTGATACGATCTGAATAAACATATTTTAACGAGCCAAACTCAGAATTAAACATGGCATCTCTCAGATTTGTATGCATCGCAGTTAAATTATACCCAGTCTGACTGAAAACCTCTGCAATTTTTGCACCACTCATGGTGTTTGCAACATACATAAAGCTTTCTTCAGGTGATTTCTCCTCTGCGATTCTTTTCCCAAGGATGTATAATGCGTCGCTGAATTCTTTTTCTATCTGTTTGATATCATCTCGTATCTTTTTATAGGGACGATAGACGCTGATGCAATACAGTGCAACTGATGCTGTAAAACCCCAAAGGATAAACAACGTGACAGGAAAATAAGCGTTTAAACCTTGAGAATTTGCAATAAAATTGAGAAACGTATTTGACGAACCCGACGATAAGAAAAGGGGAATGGTCATGAAAAAAACACCAGGAAGTGCGATAACAATACCTACTGTTATTGATAGCATCAATCTTTTGTGTTTATTTATATGCAGAAGTTCGGGATGATCATCACGAATATTGGGTGGGTTAAATGTTGCAGGTCGCATGAGGAGGATTTTTCTCGTATAAAAAAAGATAAACAAAGGAAGAATAATGTCATATACGAAGAAAACCTGAATTATCGTCACTTTCATCCCGATAAGCCCTGCAGCAGGAAGCATTGCGACAAGCGAGAGCGGTATCATGATTCCAATGGAATAAATAACCATGGTGGGCTGATGCAGTCTACTTGCAAACTGATTCATCATATCCCTTGTTCCTTCAAGGGCGACATCAAGCGCTCTATTGAGCGTTATGACGCGTGAGGCTTCGTCTCGTTCTTGGATAGAACTTCGGATGAGATGTAATGCTCTTTTGAAATATTCACTCCATCTCCCCCATTGCGTTGCAAAACTTGTAAGAGCATCATCAATACCGTGATAGATCCGTATCTCCATATCCCACAGCATTTTACGAAGATCCATTGCAAGAGGTGTATTTGATTCTGAAGCAGCAAACTTG
>Ga0209978_10001128_pt1 | contig 10927 bp, 15 predicted proteins | sample BentaG_FD_182805 | JGI IMG/M metagenome (GOLD analysis project Ga0209978, IMG submission 182805) | Deep subsurface microbial communities from South Atlantic Ocean to uncover new lineages of life (NeLLi) - Benguela_00093 metaG (SPAdes)... | ecosystem: Environmental > Aquatic > Marine > Oceanic >...
TGGAAATCGGCGCAGTCATTGTGACAGTGAGCAGCGTCGCTTGGGTAGTTTCGGAACGGGGCAATTCGGCCTCTGTGGACGGCAACCCCAAGAACTACGTCATCGGTGTGCTGTGCGGAATTGGCAGTGCCTTCGGGCAGGCGTTAGGGCTGATCCTGTCCAAGCGAGGGATGGTCGGCGACTTCCCGGCGCTTTCGGCGAGCCTGATCCGGTTGTTGGTGGCGTCGGCGGCGATCTGGCTGTGGGCGTTGATCCAGGGTCAGGTCCGCCCTACCGTCGAGGGATTGCGTAACAAGCATGCCGGATGGGCTATCTTGGGCGGGTCGCTAGCGGGGCCATTTATCGGCATGACACTTTCGCTGGCAGCGGTCCAGTTAACACACGTGGGAATTGCGTCCACGTTGATGTCGTTGAGCCCGGTGCTTCTGTTGCCGCTGGTGCATTGGGTTTTCAAAGAGCGCATCAGCCAACGAGCCATCGTCGGGACGGTGATGGCGATGGTGGGTGTAGCCATGATTTTCTTGGACGTAAGAACGAATGATTAGCGGCAGTCGAGGCCCTTCGACTTCGCTCAGGACAGGCGCAGGTGAACCAGGCGGCGGAGCTGTGGGGCATCACGGACAGGGAGTTGAAGGAGATACGGCGGTCGTTGGAGGAGTTGGGTTAGAGAGAACGGTTGGGTCGGTAGACGTGTCACGTTTGAGAAGAGTATGGCCTATGGGAGCCCGTTCGAGCATTGAGTGGACAGAATCCACCTGGAATCCAGTGACGGGCTGTACCAAAGTCAGTCCGGGATGTAAACACTGCTACGCTGAACGCATGGCGCTGCGACTACGCGCCATGGGACAGCCTAACTACGCCAATGGCTTCAAGTTGACCATACACAAGCACATGTTGGAATTGCCGCTGAGATGGAACAAGCCGCAAATGATCTTTGTCAATTCGATGAGCGACCTTTTCCACAAAGACGTACCGCTGGAATTCATCCAAGAGGTCTTTGATACCATGCGCCGAGCCTCGTGGCACGTATTTCAGGTGCTCACCAAACGCTCCAAACGACTACTCGAGCTCGATCAAGAGATTAACTGGCCTACCAATGTGTGGATGGGCGTCAGCGTGGAAAACCAGGACTACATGTTTCGTGTTGAACATCTCAGGCAAACGAACTCCTACCTCAAGTTTCTCTCGCTGGAGCCTCTGCTTGGCCCATTGCCCAACCTGGACCTGCGTGGCATAGACTGGATCATTGTCGGAGGCGAGTCTGGGCCAGGAGCCAGACCTGTGAAAGAAGAGTGGGTGGTCGATATCAGAGACCAATGTCTTGCAGCCAATATCCCTTTCTTCTTCAAGCAATGGGGAGGAGTTAGAAAGAAACGCGCTGGCCGAATTCTCAAGGGTCACACATGGGACGAGATGCCCAGGCAGATAGGAGCGATGAGTAGTCAGATGGCGCTTTCTGCTGTGATCTGACAGAGGCCAGTGGATGAGAAGTTGAGCGAGATCAACGAATACGTCGAGCCATTGCTGCACGCCACTGAACGATAACTCGCGGACAGGAGGTTCAGGAGAATCATGGTGAACATCGAAGTAAAGAGAACAGATCACGAAGACAGCTACGAGTTCCACGTGACTGTGAAGGAAGGGAAGGGGGAGACTCGCCACCGGGTGACGCTTCGCAAAGCCGACTATCGAGAGTTGACTGCGGGCAAAGCGAGCCCCGAGGCCCTGGTGACGGAATCCTTTCGGTTCCTCCTGGAACGCGAACCCAAGGAGTCTATCCTAGGTTCCTTCGATCTCATGGTGATCGGCCGCTACTTCCCGGAATACAGGCGTGAGATCATGAAGCGCCTGTGATCGGGGAGTCAGAAGTCGAAACAAAAGTGAGCATGGAATACAACAACAAACTAAAGGGGTAAAACTATGAAAAAAGTAAACCTGCTGATATCCATCTGCCTGGTGTTAGTTGCTACTGTGGCTTCTTGCCGCCTTGCTAGACCCACGCCTGACCCCGCTGAGATAGAGCGACTGGTAGCTGAGGCTGTACAAGCAACGATAGAGGCTATGCCCAGTGCCACCCCGTATCCCACCTATACTCCTGTGCCGCCGGCTCCCATCTATACACCGTCAGCCAGCGTCAACACACCGCGTCCCGCAGATACTGTTACTGTCGTCGCCAGCACGCCAGGATCGCAGGCCGGTTCCTCTTTTCTCACTCACATTGTCGTGGCGGGCGACACTCTGAGTGGTTTAGCTAAAGAGTATGATACTACAGTTGAAGCAATAATGGAGGCCAACGATCTCAGCGACGCAGGACTGATCGTGACTGGCCAAGTGTTGTCCATCCCCATTATTGAGGAAGCAGTACCTGTCTCTATACCAGCAACCCCTACCCCACCTACTCCCACAGCAACAGCCGTGTCTCCTACCCTTGCCCCAACCGAGACTCCGGCGTCATAGCGCCAATCACTCTGGGGATAGTAAACGTTCCCCGCCATCCATACGACAAGGCCCCAAGCAGGGGGCTGCTTGGGGCATCTGACGTTGAGGCAACAGTTATTCGACCCGAGGCTTCCAGCTCCTCTCGACGAGGGCGATAGCGTCTTCTGTGGTTGCTTTCTTCTTCGCTATTGCAGCGATGGCCTTCTCTCTCTCCTTGCTGTAACCCAGGAACTTCAGGATAGAGTTGATGCCCTCTGTGCCCGCGCTGATGACCAAACCTGTGACAACGGTGTCCCAAGTGCCCGCGTTGGCAACCCCCAGCGGCTCTAAGACGCGCAGTCCGGTTCCAAACGCCAGGACGAGGCCGAAGACGAAAGCTACAATGCCGAGAATCAGCTTCTTGTCGGCCTTCCCTATGATTCTAATGATGAGGGGATCGAGCACCTCCAGAAGCTGTAGAACGGCGAAGCCAGCAGCGAAAGCGGGCCCCAGGGTCTTGATGAGCGTTTACATCGAATCACCTCCTCCACATAGTTTGGATCAAACTTCCCAGGCGATCAGCAACTGCCGCCCGCCGCTGATCCCTATCGGGCATGATTATACTCCTTTTCGCTCCCGCTGCAAAATCTCCAGATGACTCAGTCTAGATGGCAAGCGTCAGGAAGCGCATCGCTGGCCTCTCTTCTACTTCACGATAAGCGGCAAGTAGATGTAAAAAGTGGGTGGGACCTCGCATCCCCCAAACCAACCGATAATAGCTCCCATTACCTCTGTGCGGTCTGCCAAGTTCGCCAATCCCTCGAAAGGCCAGGCGAAAAAGACCGTCCTGTAGTTGCCGCTGGTACAATTATAACTTGTAGAGTTGGTCTGACCGCTACCTTCCCAACGGAAAGGTGAGTAGACCCCTCAACCGCTCCCTTTCGCGACGTCATCGGTGTAAAGGTCGCCCGGCCAGCCGTCGGGCGGTATCAGGTTGTAGGGGCCTAACCCGCCGCCAGGGGGGTAGGCGGTGCCCTCGGGGTCCCTCCGGTTCACGTCGTTGGTGTAACTGCCAATGCGCAGGCGGCTTTGGCCGAACGTGATCAGACCCCTGTCGTAGAGATAGTCTTCGCTGGAGAGGAAGAAGCGCCCCTTTGCATCGAGATAGGCCGCCACCGCCGCTTCGTTGGCCCAGGTGAAGGTGTCGCTCCGGGCGTAGCCAGTGAACCAGATGACCATTTGGTAGCCCGTGAGGTCGCCAGCAGACGGGTCGCCCTGGGCAGCCACGTCCCAGACCTCGTAAGTTACGCCCATTTCGTCCAGGGTCGAGGTGTAGTAGATGCGCACGTCCGGCCCGTCCTGGTCATCATCCACCAGAAGCACGCACACCTGGCCCAAAGCCGCCGAGGTCATGAAGCCCCAAATTGTGGCGACAACTAAGGCGGCGGCAAAGATTCTGCTCACCATCGTGAACCTCCAGCCTGCTTGTTTGCGTTTCATCACATCCCCCTTTCGGTAATCAACTATAGGATCTGGGCCAGGTATCTTCCAATAAGTGATTCATTCAGGGGGCCGGTGTGCTGGGCCTGAATCACCCCCTCGCGATTGATGAAAAAGCTGGTGGGGATGCCCAGCACGCGGTATCCTTTGGACACAGCACCGGTTTCATCCAACAGAGTGGGAAACGTCAGGCCCTGTCGTTGAACAAAAGCCTGCACAGTGGCTTGCCTTTCGCCGATATCCACAGCCAGGATGACGAGACCCTGGTCGCGGTGTTGTTCGTAGGTCTTTTGCAGAGCGGCCCGCTCGCTACGGCAGTACGGTCACCAGGTGGCCGAGAAATTGAGGAGCACCGGTTGGCCCCGCAAGTCGCCTAGCGACACCTCGTCTCCGTTCAGATCGGTCAGCGTGAACTCCGGAGCCCGGGCTCCCTTGGCCTGCGAGGCAGGCACATTGCTGCCCGCAGCAGGCTCAACTATGCTTTGCTCACCAGAGGTCTGGCACCCGGTCGAGATCACCAGCAGCGTGGCCAGGATAATCAACGGGAGCCGACGTAAAGATAGCAAGAACTTGTCCATTTATGTATCTCCATTTGGTCGGATGGTCAGTTGGTCGGAGGGTCGGTCTAACTTCTAACCTCCAACCTCTAATCTACAAGTACTGCAGCAACCACTCAGGTGTGATGCGGATGAAGTAGTTGTTTAGCACGGAGAACGTGCCGGTGATGAGCAAGATCCCTACCCCGGCCATCAGCAAGCCGCTGGCGATCTCTACCGCCCGCATGTGCTGGTTGAGCCGCCTCAACCAATCGGTGGCCCGCGCCAGCAGCCCCGCCGTCAGCAGGAAGGGAATGGCCAGGCCCATAGCGTAGGTGAAGATGAATACCAATGCCCGTGAGGGTTCTGCGAAAGCCAGCGTCATCACCGTGCCCAGCAGTGGGCCAATGCAGGGTGTCCAGCCCGCAGCAAAAGTTACGCCCAACAGGGCCGAGCGAGCGTAGCCTTGATTCATTCCCGTTCCCACCTCCACCCGGCGAGTCGTGTTGAGGATGGGGATGGTGACGATCCCCACTGTGTGCAGGCCGAACAAAACCAGGATCACTCCGCCGATCCTGGTGACCCAGTCCCTATACTGCTGCAACGCGCTGCCCAGGATAGTGGTGGGCAGGCCGAAGAGGATAACGAAGACCAGGGTGAAGCCCGCGACGAAGAACAGAGCGTGACTAAGGACGTGCCAGCGGTTGGATGATGTCTCGCCAGAGATGCTGCTTCCCGACAGGTAACTCAGGTAGATGGGCACCAGCGGGAGAACGCAGGGCGAGAGGAAGGACAACAAGCCGGCCAAGAAGACCAGCGGGATGCTAATAGAATTCATGGCTGCAAAATCTCCCCCAGTGCGGCCCTGAGCCAGGCCTCGGTAATGGGGCCCCTGTACCATTCCAGAAGGCGTCCATCCTTGGCAATCAAGAAGGTCTCGGGTACGCCGGTGATGCGATAGGCCGCCGAGATCCTATTGTAGGGGTCAGGACCATTGGGATAAGTGACGTTGAACTCCTCAATGAAGGACGTCGCTTTGGATTCAACGTCTTTGTAGTTCACCCCGACAAAGACCACCCGCCTGTCTTCGTATTCCTGCCAGACCCTCTCCAGGGTGGGCGCTTCGTCACGACAGGGTGCGCACCAACTGGCCCAGAAGTTGACTACCACGACTGAACCGCGCCGGTCCGCCAGGGATAGCTCTCCGCCATCGAAGAGGGACAAAGTGAAATCGGGGGCTGGAGCACCGATAGGGGAACCAGACTGAGTTCGCAGGCCGTAGCCCAGGATAATCAAGAAGCCGATGGCCACGGCGGCGATGATCCACCCCGACTTTCCTCTTTTTCTCAGGCCTAGCTGTGGCGTCGTTCATAGCACCTCTTTCTCATCAGGTTTGCAGCTTAGGGCAAAGTAATAAAGAGCCAGCCGGCCAGGACGAGGAACACCAGGGCGGTGCCCAGCTTAATTGCCGCTGTGCGGCGGTTGATGAACATTCCCAGTTGCTCTGAGGTGGTACCATAATAGGCCAACCCAAAGACCACCACCAGGGGCAGAATGAAAGCCAGGTTGTAGAGCAGCAGGTACAAGAATGCCTTCCCCTGCATCTCTGGCATCCCCATGACGAAGATGATGGTGGGCAGGTAGACTTGTCCAGTGCAGGCCAACTCCAGGAACGAGACCAGGATGCCGGTCACGAACGCGCCCGCCACGAATGTTCGCGAATGGCGCCCTCGCCGGATGATGGCGTTGATGCGCATGCGCAATCCGTGCGGCAGATTGAGCGCCATGTCGCCGATCTCCCCGCGACGCGCCTTACGGAAGTCCAGAAAGCTGACGACGGCCAGCACTGCACAAAGAGCAGCCATCAGGCCGTAGAGCCAGCGTCCCAACGTCGTCAACAGGTTACCGAATAGTCCCAGCAGGTGGTGTAAGCCCAGTCCCACCATCAGGTAGGTCAAGAAGATGCCCACCGTGAAGGCTGCCCCCACTGCCAACACCTCTCTCCCCTTGCGCCCGCTGATGGTCAGATAGGAGACGAAGAAGGCAATGGTGGCAAAGGCGCAGGGGTTGAGCCCGTCCAACAGGCCCGCCCCCACAACGGTCAGCATGCCAAAGGAGCGGAATCGTTCGACAATCGTCCTTCCAGACTGCTCGGGGTCGAAATCCTTCCAGGTCGCCTCAGCGCCGCTACTGACGTACTTGTCCAGCACGGCCTGTAGATTCTCCACGTTGACCTTACTGCCCAGCAGGTAGTATTCCCCCACAAACACCATCGGCACGCTCAGGCGTTTCTCCTCCGGCACGCCATAGCGCTGGCCCAACCACTCGTTCAGCCTCTTGGACTCCTCCTCCTCAATGGGGAACTCGGTGACCACCAACTGAGGGTAGAGGGCCTGGAGAGTTTCCAGACAGCCACTGGCCCGCTCGCAGGCCGAGCATCCGGCAAACGAGAAATAGGCCAGGTGGATGGCCGGCGCGGGCGGTGTGGAAAGCGCAGCGGCAGCGGCTGGCGGAATCGCAGTCGCCATACCCGCCGATGACGCGGTCACATTCGGGAAAGTCATCAGCAGGAGCACGGCCATCAATATGCTCATGGCCGACGTTCTCCGCGTCAAGTCAGATATCACAGATCCTCCAGTAATCGGCTAGGTGATTCCCTCTCAAGCACGTGTTCCGGAGTTGTGTTCGAACACTTCGACAGGCTCAGTGCAAGTCACAGCTTCAGGTCTCCCATGCCACCGCAGCCACCTTCCATAAATGGTAGCTCGCACTTGCCAACATAGCAGGGATTCTCGTGCGATAGGCCATACGTAGCTGGATCCACCCCCCTGCTTTTGAGTTCCTGGATGATATAGTAGTTGTTGTGAATGAAGTGCAGCCACTCCAGCGCCGATTCCCTTACCTGATCAGTATCATAGTTTTTCTCCACTATGAGGTAGCTCGACAGTCCCCACACAGACTTGGCCAGGTTGCAGGGGCAGCAACAGGTTGACATGGACTTATCGTCACAACACGGTGCCTTGAGTGGAAGCAGGGCGTCTTGCATTAGGCTCTTCTGCGCGGATGTCAGCCGGATTGCATTGTAGTAGTTTACGAGCTGCTGCGTGTTGTTGAGGGACAGTGGAAGGCCATAGGATGTCTCATCGCCCTCCTGGGGTATGATCTCGGCTGCTACTTTCTCTGGTGTTGTTGCCACTTTCTCTGGCGTTGTTGCTACTTCCTCTGGCGTTGTTGTGCCGGCCTGCTGACCTTGGCTACACCCCCCACCGATGAGCAGGGTGAGCGTCAATAGCATGACCACGTACAGGCCCTTCCTCTGTCTCTTGCTTGACATGACCAATATCTCCTTTGCTTTTCTATATCTAGCTACCGTACACCATTTGCTACAGAGGGGCGTCCCCGCCCCGTTTTGCGCTGCACCAGACGTGGCGGGGACGCCACTTTGTAGCGATAAAAGAGACTGTTGAGTAAACTGTACGGTGGCTAATTTCTAGATTCGCAACCTGGTCAGTTCATCTCCAGCCAGTGGCGTGGCCAGGATCACCTCACTCAAAGCTGCGTAGTCTGTCCCGTGGTGCACCTCTACCTCATTGCCCTGCGCATCGCTATAGCGAGCCGTGATAGCGGCGGCAAGGTGGATCTCTTCCTCGCCCGCTTCCCCCCGCAGAAGCGTGATCGGGCTACCACAGCCTTTGACCTCGAAGAGGAAATCGCCCTGCCGGGCCAGGATCTGGAGGCGGCGATTCTCCTCTTCGTTCCGCCCTACCACCGCCTTGGCTCCGGGCGAGAGCCGGAAGTGGCGGCCCACCTTCAGCAGGTTGACATCGTTCACATCGAAGTCTGGGCGAAAACGCACCAGGTCTCTCATCCGCCTGGCGAAGCCGGGGTCGGTGAGCAGACAGCCACCTGCCGGACAGGGGTAGTCGGCGATGCCATACTCTTCGGCCAAGGCCATCTGCGGTTTGCGGGAGCGCCCCTGGATCGCCAGGAGTTTCTCGCGGTCCACAAGGCCCTCTTTCTCAGGGATGGTGGGCTCAAGCAATCGGGCCGACAGAGGGCGCAGCAGCCGGCCGTCCAGGCCCGATTCGCGATCAATGATACGCATGGCCTGGCGATGCTGAGACATAGGCCGCTGCCCCAGTACCTCGCCGGTAAAGACGAAAGCGGCACCGATTTCCTCCATGCGCTCTCTGGCCCGGGAGAACATCAGGATGCGGCAGTCCAGACAGGGGTTCATCCCGCTGCCGTAGCCGTACCTGGGCTCCCTTATCACCCGGAAGAACCCCTCGGTGAGGGAGATGGTCTTGCAGGGTATGCCAAGCTCATCGGCGACGTGCCTGGCCTCACATCTCCCCTTGCGATTGCAGGTGCAGAAGGGGGTGACAAAGTTCAAGGCTTCCACCTCAATCCCTTGATCCAGGATCAGCTTCACCGCCAGGGTCGAGTCCAGTCCACCGGAAAGTAGAGCAATTGCTTTAGGGGTCATGACTTTGTAGGGCAAGGTTACGGTCAATTGCCGCCGGATTCCATTCGGTAGCCAGCCTGTTCCCAGGCATCCGGGCCACCCAGCACGGCGGCTACGTTGGTAATTCCGTTCTGAGCCGCGATAAACGCCGCACGGACGCTGTCCTGCTCGGCCGGTCAGTCGCAGTAGAAGACAGCCAGCTTGTCGGTGGGCAGTTCGGCCAGGCGGGCGGCCACTTGTCCTCGGGCAGAGAGATGGCTCCGGCGATGTGCTGCTGGGTGTAGGGCTCTTGCTGCCGGGCGTCAAAGACCACGGCTTGGCCAGCGTCCAGTTTGGCCTTGAGTTCCTGGGCGGTGATGCGCGGCACGTCGTCCGAGCCGTTGGTGGTTGCCTCAGTCACCGTTGGGCCAGTGTTCCCTTGTCGGGTAAGGAACCAGACTCCGCTAACGCCGATGAGGATAGCCGCCAGGACCAGCGCAGCAATGGGAAGCCGTTTCCTCCAGCCTTTCTGACGAGCCTGTCGTGAGCGGCTCGACTGAGTTCGTCGAGGTTTTGTCGAACGAGGGCGTGCTTTTTTTCTACCTCCTCTTGATTCTCGCTTTTTTCGGGCCATCGCTACACTCCTCTACAGGACTTGGTCCAGGTACTTTCTGATATGTCCCTTAAGGTCTCTCCATCGGGTAGCCGGCGTCCTCCCAGACCGCTAATCCACCCACCAAGGCAAACACTTTTGCCGAGTTCATTCCTTGCTGGATCGCATACAGCGCCGCACGGGCGCTATCCTGTTCGGCCGGTCAGGTACAGTAAAAGATGAGCACTTTGTCGACTGGTAATTCGCTGAAGCGGGCGACCACCTCCTCTTCGGGAAGTGAGATGGCCCCGGCGGCGTGTTTGGAGCGATACGCTCTCACCGACCGCGCGTCGTAGAGCACAGCCGTGCCGTTGTCCAAGAGCGACTTGGCGTCGGCCAGGGTGATGCGCTGCACGTCTTTGGCGGCGAGGGCTGCCACCGGCGTCGCCGCAGTGGGTGGCAGCGTGTTGCTTGGCGCTTGTCCCTCGGCAGGGGACGCCAGTGTGACCCGGACGGCTTGCTCAGCTTTGGCAGCAGATGTACCACAACCGGCTAACAGCACGATCAGACCAGTTAAGACAATCATCCACAACCATTTGTTCATTGATAACCCCCCTCATACATAAAATAGCCAGGGGCCCAAGCACAACAGCGCCTCGAGGCCACCTCCTGGCCAATTACTCCTCGCTAGCTAGAGCCCCCGGGCCATACTTCTCCACGATCCTGTCCATGACCTCGGACTCCGACGTACTCGTCTCGACCAGCGAGTCAACGTATCCCTTCATCTGGCGAGCCTCTCCACAATCGCACTTCGCCAAGGTATCACTGCACGCGCCGCAGAGGCAGTTCAAACTGGCAAAGAGCGCTTCTGCCTCAGCGGAGTAGGCGACTATGGGTGGCGGAGTGGGGAAAGTCTGAAGGTTTTCTTGAACACTCAGGGTCGGCTGGGCCTGTGTCTGGCTAACCGCCGTAGAAGGCCGGAGAAGCCAGATGCGCACAACAACTACCAGGGCCGCAATACCCAGGATAGCTATTGTGCCGTAGAAAAACCTTTGGTTCTTGATGGTGGCCGCCTTCTTGGAATTGGCAGTTCGCCTGCTCGTTTTTCTCAACCTGCTCATTTTTACCTCCTCTGCCAGACTGCATGGGCTGGCACATGTGGGTAGCCAATTTCTTAAACAGCACAGCGAGATTCGAGCCGGTGGCAAGACCATTGGCACTGGCCACGGTCGGGGCCACGGCGGGCATGGTCGGCGCGGGGATTTATGTCATGTATCCGAATCTAAAGCATCGCCTCAGCTACGTGATTCAATCCATCGGGACTATCTGCCCGTCGCGAATGTGTACCACTCGGTCGGCGTAAGCGGCCGCCTCTGGGTTGTGCGTCACCATGACGATGGTCTGCCCGTGGCGATGGAGTTCCCGAAACAGGGACAG
>Ga0209978_10001129_pt1 | contig 10925 bp, 8 predicted proteins | sample BentaG_FD_182805 | JGI IMG/M metagenome (GOLD analysis project Ga0209978, IMG submission 182805) | Deep subsurface microbial communities from South Atlantic Ocean to uncover new lineages of life (NeLLi) - Benguela_00093 metaG (SPAdes)... | ecosystem: Environmental > Aquatic > Marine > Oceanic >...
ATAAAATAGCATTCGTAAATTCTTCTGGGGAATTATTTTTTACAACTATTCCACAATTCTCGTTAATTAATATTCTTTCAACCGGTTTTAATCTCGAACTTACGATGGGCTTGCCGCAAGCCATATAGTCAAAAAGCTTATTGGGTAGAGTCGTATTAGTGTGCCCACTTATTAAATGTGGTATTAAACAAACATTACTCCTTCTAATTATTCCAGGAATACGTTCAAAGTTGACCCAGCCGCAAAAAATAATGTTAGTACGAACTTTCAACTTTTCAGCCAGCTTTTTAAGGGAGTTTTCAGACTTCCCTTTTCCTATGATCAGAAATTCTATATCCGAGTTCTCTTTTAAAATGAGTGGCATAGCCCTAATGCAAATCTCTAAACCTCGATGACATTCCAAAAAACCAGTATATAGTAAAATGAACTTCTTTTTATCATTGCAACCGGTATCAGTCGAGAAATCCTGAAAAAAATTCATCTCGGGTGTATTCTTAACTATAGTAATCTTTGCAAAAGCGACATTTATTTTCCTTAGCCTCTCTGCATTTTCCTCGGCTACTACAATTATGTGATTTGCAAGGTGGACACAAATCTTCTCTAACACCTTTGCGACATATTTTCCCTGTCTTCGCCAAGCCTCCAAAGCTGCAGGATAATTTTCTGCCATGTCAAAAATCACTGGGATATTTTGCAGCTTTCCTACAACAATAGTCGGAAAGGCCAAAGGTAAATCCCTAGCTATCAGTAGTTTAATGTTTTCTCTTTTAACAAGATACCTTACCCACACGAACCAGAATATATTAATCGGTAGAGGAATGCTTAAGAATGTGTTTATCAAAGATGTACCAAAATAAGGAAAGCGATAAATTAGTGTACCTGGGAAATTCTCTTTGGCTGTTTGTCTTTTGTTGTTCCTCGAAATCATTACGACTTTATGTCCTCTTTTTAATAAAGATTTTATTTCTTTAGCAATACGAATATCTAAGGGATATTTAGCGTGCCAAACAATACCTATCTTCATCAGTATTTTCCCTTTCTCGCATTCTTTCAAATTTTTCTTCACAAATAAATACCTCAGACCATAAAATTACAATAGGAGTAGCGTAATGTTGCCCCAAGAAAGCTAACTGATTGAACAATACCATTTTAAAGTCTCCCAATACAGCCTCAATTTTTCTTTATGACGACTTTTATTATGTTTTCTGTATAAAAGCGTCATTAAAGTCCAGAGAATTACTCTGAGCAGTATCCCAGCAAATAATATTACCCATAAGTAAACCAGTGAGATTGTTCCAAAGTGCTTTTTAAAAAATATACGATAACTTTTGTGAAGTTCAATGAACATCTTAGATGATTGTGCTTTCGTACTTTGTCTACCATAGTGAATTATCTGAGCTTTAGGGAAAAAATACACCGACCAGTCTTGCTTCTTAATTCTATAGCATAGATCAGTCTCTTCAGCATACATGAAAAAATTCTCATCCATTAACCCAACTTGATCAAGCGCTTCTCTCCTAATTATCATACAGGCCCCTTTTACCATATCCACCTGCTGAACTTTATCGTAATTGAAGCGATTTAAAGAAAACTTTCCAAAAATTTTGCTTGTTGGAAATAATTTATATAAGAAGCTACTCTCGGTAAAAAAATTAAAAAGACTAGGGAAACTTCGACAAGAAGGCTGACAGGTCCCATCTGGATTTAGTAATTTAGGCCCAGCAACGGCCACCTCATGATGTTTATCCATAAATTCAAAAAGAATATCTAAAGAACAGGGTAAAACTATTGTATCTGGATTCAACAATAAAATATATTTTCCGCAGGACGTTTTGATTGCCTGGTTATTGGCAGCTGAAAACCCGATATTTCGAGAATTTTCCAAGAGTAGTACTTGGGGAAATCCTTCCTTAACCGTTTTTTTACTTTCATCAGTAGAGTTATTATCTACAACTATTACCTCAAATGACACTTTAGGAGGGTTCGAATAGATAGATCTTAGACATTTCGCAAGCAAGTTTTTTGTATTGTAATTAACTATAACTATAGATATTTCACACATATTTTTCTCAATTAATCTATTTCTGTTAAATTAACAAATTTTTTCCTTTCGTTAAGCTTAAAAATAAAAACTATTACCAACCAAACATAAAGTCCCGGAATAATAGCTTTAGGAGTTTGTGGAAAAATGAATTCTCCTCCCAAACATGAAACATAGATTGCAAGAATAATTGCAAATAAACCTAGCGAAAGGACTTTATATTGTCCGCCTAAAGTCCGAAAATTACTCCAACCCACCCTAACCACCCGCACAATAAACCACATGAAAACAATTAGGCCAACGGTTCCCATTTCTGCTGCTATAGTTAAATACTGATTATGGGCATAATTAATGCCAAAGACACCATAAAACCTACTAAAAAAACCAAAATTGCCTTTACCTACTCCTAGCAGCAAATTTCCAAAATAAAGTCTAAGACCTTCAGCCCAAATGGCTAATCTATCCACAACATAGTAAGCCAATCGGGGATCAAGTATACTTAATAGACGTGCCCGACCAAAAGGAATCATATATATTCCGGCAACCACACCCATTAACCAAATTAACCATAACTTTCTATAAAAATAACTTATAATAAAAGTAGATATGACTACTGCAACCCAAGCAGTTCTTGTCTGTGTTAGCAAAAGGGCTACGGTGAACAGAAACAGATAAAGTCTCAAGTACCCTTTATTTATTCCTGCTTCTTCTTTCATTAGCAAGAGAACCATTACTATCGGTATAAGAATCTGCAAAATTATAGCAATTCCACCCACTCCTAAGGTACCTCCAAATCTTAAACTACCCGCGCCTCCATGAGTCGTGGTGGAAAATAAACTTCCTCCCATACCCAAAAACTGAAAAATTATAATAATAGATTCGATTATGCAAACTGCAATCATAATTTTTATTATTTTGAAAAGGTCATCAAGCTTAAGAATATTCCGCGCAATTAAAAAAAACATTATTAACTCTCCAACAACTCTAATTTGATTTAAATATGCTTTAAGAAATAATATCTTGTCTATTGCAATTGGGGCACTAGAGAACCGGAGCAATGCATAAAGCAAAGACAAAAAACATAATAGGAAATAAACTATGACAGGGGTGTCATTCTTGGAATAAGTAATAGATGTCCGTTTCACTATTAGGCCATTGAAAACCCACACAAAAAATAAGGCAGGTATGGCGATATCGTGAGGAAAAACTGTCCCGCCTTGAAATTCAAAAGTCAGGTAGCCCGAAAAAGGTAAAAAAAATAATAACAAAAGAAAACATGTTTTATACTTATTGATAGCAAAGATTATAGCAGTCAAACTCGTACATATTAACACTAATTCTATTGGGAAGATAACTGTGAGCCAACCTATTGTCAATCCAAAAAGAATAATAACCCATACTTGTTTACTCAACAAGTTGTTAATAAATTTGTTCCGCCATAAACTAATATTTTCAGAATAAATTTTTTGCCCCATAATTTCCAACTCCAATTCCCATCGTTTAGTTAATAAGTGTTTTCATGCACAAAGTTCAGAAGAAAAACTTTTCAAAAAACAATCGAAATGGATGGCGCAATAAAAGCTTCTTTCAAGCTCAACATTCTCCCATTATCCGGGAGTACAAATTGTAGTATTTTTCGGTAACAACAGCCAAAGAAAATTTGTCGACAATCGTTTGTCGGGATTTCTTCCCAAAAACTATCATAGTGCTTTTATCATTTATTAGAGAGAGAACAGCGTGCGCCAGTTCTTCTACGTCATCAATACTAATTAGTTTCCCATTTTCTTTGTCCTTTACGACATCTTCATTCCCACTTATCCTAGTAGCGATGACCGGAAGTCCACAGGCCATAGCTTCAAGTAAAGCATTACAAAGCCCTTCCCTCCTAGATGGCAGGATGAATATATCGGAAGCTTGGAGGTATTTCTCCACGTCAGTCACATTCCCAGTAAATTTCACCCAACGTTCCAATCCATTTTTAGCTACTAAATCCTTCAACTCTTTCTCGCAGGAATCAATTTGGTTTTTTCCTGAGCCAATAATAAGTATATAAAAGGCAATACAGTCATGCAATATTTTTTTCAGCGCTCTTAGCAAAGTATCCACTCCCTTCCGATAAACCAAACGGCCCACAAAGGTCGCAATAAATTTATTTGGGGGCAAATGTAAATCTTTTCTTAATCGCATTTTCTCTTCTTGAGATACTGTATGAAACTTATTTACATCTACGCTATTGGGAATAAGCCTGATATTATTCTTCTTGAACCTATATTCAAATAATTCCTTGCTTGTCTCACTACTAACACTAACAAAAATATCGGCTTTTTTTAGAAGATATCTTCGGATTGTAGAAACAACAAAAAGTTTTTTTAGTACTTTATCCGTTAGAGAGATTCTGGTCCCCTCTAATTGAACCTCTTTAATAACACCAACAGCCCCAATTTTAATAATGCACTTTTTCTTATAAATCTTGCTGATAATGACTGCAACTGCTGCCAAATTGCCTGGGCTGTGCACGTGAATAATATCATATTTTTCTTCATTTTCAGCTAAGAATTGCATTATTTTAACCGCTGTCAAATAATTTGCGTATCTAGTCAAACCGCAAGGTGAGAATCTGTATACAGGAATTTCCCCGATATATTCAAATCTTTTCATCTCAGGTTGTATTCGCCGGGTCACCACAAGAACTTTTATCCCTTTTTTAATCAATTGCTCTGAAATTCGCTGTGCTTGAATTTCCGAACCTCCAATGATCGGGTGAAATCTATCTATGAGCATACATATTTTCATCTTTATTTGTTCCTATGTTTTTTTTCGTCCAAATATTTCTATTTGGCCTCCCACATAGATTTGCAACTTCGACAAAATTACAGACAAAATGTTAAATCCTTTATTTATACTCGCGTGCAGGATTTTATCAAAAAAAGCTGGTTTTCTTCTTCCTGTTACCTCTACACCATTCCGTAAGATAAGGTACGGATCGCCTTTTTTATAGAGAAGGTTTCTACTTGTGAGTTTTATTATTTTAAATCCTGTTTTACGCAATAGCAGGCTAATGGTTCTATGTGAAAAATATTGAAGATGCCAAGGAAAAATTACGCCCCCCCAATCAGCACCGAGCAAAAATTTTCTTGTAAAACTATTGAAGTTTGGCGTCCAGATGTAAAGTATCCCTTTCGATTTGAGCATTTTATTAATTTTTGCTAGACAATTCTTTGGATCCGGAAGATGCTCAAGAACGTCAATTAATGTAACAACATCCATACAATTATCAGGGAAATCGAGATCCAAAATAGATCCTAGTCGTACGTCAAGATTGAAATATTTATTTGCAACCTGAACGGCAGGCTTAGAGATTTCAGTCCCATAAACCTCCCACCCCAGTAGCCTAGCAGAATTTAAGAAGTGCCCTTCAAAACACCCTATGTCTAAGATTTTACCCCTCTTGCCCAAATTCATTTTTTTCAAGCCAAGCAGTAATTTACAATGCTCTTTTGAGATTCCTCGTACTATATTCCCTCCACAAATAGCCGATTTGGTGGGATATATTTTCTCGTATATTTCAGAAATAGATTCTGGAAGTAGCTGAGGATTTACCCATACCATTCCACAATTTTTACATCTTACCCAATCAAATTGATGTTTACTAAATAAAACCTCAATATTATTGCCTGAACAGAGACTGCAATTGATGTCTTTTACCGGCCTTCCATCTATATAATAAGTTTTGTTTGACACCTAATATTTCTCCGTGATGTTATTTGTGCAAATAGTTCCTAACTTTACAGACCAGTAGAACGGACAACCTTCTTGCTTTGAATGATCAAAGTTATTGCTTTTGAAGGAATACATTTTTTTACCACATATTTGGTAATCACTTTCCAAATAAGTGGCAGATTTAAATATTTTAATAAAAACGGGAAGTATCTCCCACACCCAGTAACACCTATGATTTCAAATCGAGCCTTGAAGAGTTCACAAACTTCACTATAACTGTAATGTCTGTAATGCTTACGAATTAAGGGCATTCTTTTCGACGGAACGGAAATAATAAAAACACCTTCGGGCTTCAAAACTCGGTATATTTCATCGATGACCTTTTTAACGGTATGCTCAGGTAAGTGCTCTATCACATCCAAACAAGTCACGACATCAAAGTTTGCATCCTGGAATTCCATTTGGGTTGCATCCATAACTAAAAAGGAGGCTTCGGGAACTAAGCATTTGGCGAACCTAATTGCATTTTCCGAGAAATCGATTCCTATGGTTTCTGTCTCACTTACTAAAGCAGACGTGAATTTCCCATCTCCACATCCCACATCCAAAATCTTCTTCCCTTTTAATGGCTCTAATAATTTTTTAACCGTCTTAGAACGCAATTCGTAAAGCCCTTTATCGTTCCTTCTCAGCATCCAGTGGTATGGCTGTTCATAATGTCTCTCTTGAAGTTCTTCTTTATTGCGCATGGTTTTTTAATAGTCTATTTTAAGATTATTCGCTTGAATTTATTAATATCTTCTCGGGTAACACCTTTGATAATATAAATTATAAGAAAATAACCAAGCGCTGCCACAAAAGTAGAAAATATCAATGTTTTAAAATCTATAATTAGAAAGGTCATTATTTTAATAACAAAAAACATAATTAATGAAGCGAATAAATATTTTCCCATGCTCATAAATAGTCCCCTCGGAAGTTTAGCGTTCAGGAATTTTATTATTATCCATATTAGAATAGCAACAAAAATAGCATGGGTAGTAATAGTTGCTATGGCTGCTCCTAAGGCATGATATTTAGGTATCAATAATAAATTTAATCCTAAATTTCCTAACGCAGCTATTACTGTACCAGTAGCATAAGTTCTTGCCTGATTGAAGGCTATCAAGTAAGGTCCCCCGAGAAGGCCTAATGTCTTGGTTAAAAGATAGATCGAAAGCGTCATAATAAGAATTACTGAAGGTAGATAGACTTGCCCGAAAATAATATTAACAAAGACTTTTGAAAGAGCAATCAATCCAAAAATAATTGGTAGAACAAATAACGAGGCGTATTTCAAAAAATTAAGAAATAACTGCCGTAACTGATTTAAGTTCTTTTCAGCGTATAAGCTTACAACCATTGGGGTCACGGTCGTACCCAAAGCAGCCAGGGGCATCAGCATCGTAGTCATGGTTTTTTGGGCGATAGAGTAGAAGCCAACTTCGGCAGAGTTAACAAAGTAACCTACCATCAGGATGTCCAATTTAGTGTAGATAAAGTAAGAAACAAAGGAAATCAGTAGGGGGATGCTATAGTTAAAAACCTTGCCATACATTATTGCGTGTGCCCTGGGTAATTTCCTGTAGAATCTCCAAAATATTATTCCTGTCGTAATGAAAGATACAATTACAAAAGACACAGTAAACCCTATAATAGCACCGATAACGCCATAACCCAGATAAACCAGCCCAAGAGCAACCACAGCAGCAGTCGAACTCTGCAAAAAACTTGCTAAGGTAACGAACTTAAATTTCTGGAAACCTTGAAAAATGCTTTTACTAAATTCCAATAAACTAGAAAAAAAGATTGCCACAGGAGCTATTTTCAATAATGGAATAAGTTTCGGTGAATTCATGAATGCTGCGAATTTTTCTGCAAAGATGAAACAAGCAACAGAAACAGCTAAACCGAGGATAATCTTCAGAACAAGACCTGCCTGCATAATAGAACCAACAATGGACTTATCGGTGGGATAATATTCGGAAATATATTTTGATGTAGACAGTCCTATTCCAAAATTAGCAAACATTCCAAATACCGCAATTATCGTCAGAGTCAAAGGAACTAGGCCGTATGCAGCAGGTTCAAGCCAGCGAGCTAAAAAAACGTAAGTAATGAAACTGAATCCGGCAATAAAGATTTGACCCAATAAGACCCAGCTAGTTCCCCGGAAAAGCTTTTTAACAAAACTCATTTCAGAAGGTATCATTGTGTCCCTTCCCCTCTTTAGATTGAAGTAACAACGACATTTCCAAAAGTGTGCGCAGGTAAGCAAAGTTCCGGCCGAAAGGTAAACTTGCCAGACGATTTTTAGTACTTTTCATTTTTCGCCTCTTTCTGAGGTTGAACTCCCTCGAATAAAGGATTAATATACCTTTCCTTTTAGGCTTTACGTATTCTCTGCCGAATAGAGAGCTGGTTAGTGGTTTTTACTATCTTTAGGAAAAAATATAATTCGAAAGTGTTACGAGGCATTTAGCAAACCCTCTATCCTTGGTGTCAACCCGAAATGAAGCGGTAATAGCAGATGACAGACGACCCGAGCCGTCATCGAGAAAATGACTTACTTAACGAAGGCTGAAGCCTGTGGCTACCATCTTCGACAGTCTCTAAATTAAACCACCATAAACAATGTGGCGGACTCCATCTATTGAGCGTATGCAATTTTTAGAGATTCAGTCGCACAGATTAGATCTGCATTTACAAGGAATTTTGGCAAAGCTACTGCTTTGCGGCTACATTATTGTTTTGGTGTCATAGACCAATTTTTCCGGAGATTGCTTCTAAAATGTTGACATAGGGATTATTTCTTTTAGGAATACTTTTGTCGGCCAATAGTATAATTGAATCTTTGCTATTAATTTCTTTTGGGGTTCTTACTCTCCAATATCGGAGGTCTCCCTTTCGCAAATCCCTCAGGGATATCTCAACTATATCAGCGAGTTCCCCTTTGCCAAGAATGGTAAAGTTTTTCTCCCCTTTCTCGTAGTACTCTAAAACAGTATCTTGAATTTTTTCCTTTACCATCTTTAAGGTTTCTATAGTCCTCAATAGATAATGGTGGGTCTTTTTTACTTTCTCTGCAAATCCCCGAGGTGTGAGAATATACTGGACATTTCTTCGATTTAATCCTTTTACCTTTACATAGCCTTTTGCAATTAACCTCTTCATAATGATGTTTGTCATTCCCAGAGATAGTCCGATTTGGCGGGAAATTTTTCTCTGAGTGGTATTCAGGTCTTTGCCAATTTCATCAATGATTTTGAATTCGTAGTCTTCAATTCTCTCGGACATCGAGGCCCCCTGCGTTCGCTTTTTCAACATTATGGAAAATCAAGATGTCTTACCGGACGTTCACCACCATTAATCCACGTGTCTGGAATCCGTGGCCTTCCTTTCGCCACCAATTACCATCAACATGGTTGGGTAGATTATCACATCAGAGGTGTATTCTTTCCCATCGACAACTATCCTTCCAAAACTGTAGAAGTCTATCATTTTTCTTTCCTATTTAAGTCTAAGAGGTGAGCGGGGTGAAATCTTTCGGTCTTCTCTTCGCTATCTTAAAGTAGTATAGAATGGCCTCGACTATCCTTGTGCATGCCTTTCCATCACCATATGGGTTAACCGAAGTAGCCATCCTCTTATACACGCTTCTACTATCGAGTAATCTACAGGTCTCTCTAAATATTTTCTCCTTGCATAAGCCAACGACCTTTACACTACCGGCCTCTACTGCTTCTGGCCTTTCGGTAATCTCTCTCAACACCAAAACTGGCTTGCCTAACGAGGGCGCCTCCTCCTGCAGCCCACCAGAATCGGTTAGGATTAAGAAGCATTTATTCATCAGATTTATGAAATCGAGGTAGTCTAATGGCTTAATAAGATGGATCCGAGGGGAGTTTTTCAGTATTCTATAGACAACATTCTTCACCTTAGGGTTTAGATGCACTGGATAGGCAATTTCCAAATCGTCGTATTTCTGAATAAGTTGTCTGATGCTTAAACAGATATTCTCCAAAGGAATTCCCCAATTTTCTCTGCGGTGAGCAGTGAGTAAAATTATTCTTCTCCTGTTGAAGTCGATTTTTTTCAAAACAGAGTTCCTGAACCGATGTGGTTTCTTCAGGGCTAAATAGAGGGCATCGATCACAGTATTTCCAGTTACGAAAATCGACTCTTTCTTTATGTTCTCTTTAACGAGGTTTCTTTTGGCTGTCGGGGTTGGAGCGAAGTGGAGATCGCATAGGGCATCTGTTAGGAGCCTGTTTATCTCTTCAGGATAGGGATTGAATCTATCGTAAGAACGGAGTCCTGCCTCAATATGACCAACAGGAACTTTTTGATAAAAAGCAGCCAATGTAGCTGAAAAAGTTGTCGTTGTATCCCCCTGGACAAGGATAAAATCTGGATTTTCTCTATTAATTACCTTTTCTAATCTGGAAAGCGAACTGGTAGTCACATAATAGAGACTCTGAGATTCTTGCATTATATTTAAATCGTAATTGGATTGGAGATTAAAAAGTCTCAGGACTTGGTCGAGCATCTGTCTGTGTTGCGCGGTAAGTACCACTATAGTTTTGAAAATATCTCTCTTCCTTTGTAATTGTCTCAACACAGGTGCCATCTTAATGGCTTCAGGCCTGGTGCCAAAGATACAAACAATCTTTTTCATATTAAACCTTTGTTTAAAAGTTCAGAAGTCGACTTTTCGAGCTTGAGATATTTTCTATCTTTTAAAATAAAGTTCACAACTAACGCTTGAGAGTTCTTTATATCTTATCCATTCTGCCAAAGAGTTTTGGGCTCTAGATAAGATTTTTACATGGAGTATTTTGACTTTATCGATGTCCGAAGTTAGTTTTTATTAAATTTTCAACGATTTCTCACCCGTTTAAAGCCCTTGAGACTTGCTCAAATTTAGCGCTACTAAATTTGAGCAAGTTTCTTTTTCTTTCTCAGAGAAAAATGCCGACTCAATGAATTGACGCTACGATTTTTAGAGATTCAGATGCACAGATTGAATCTGTGCCTGCAAGGGTTTTGCACAAATTGAATTTGTGCCTACAAACGGATTTTAATTTTGGTGTCAGATACCGATTTTTCCGGAGATTGCTTCTAA
>Ga0209978_10001130_pt1 | contig 10922 bp, 7 predicted proteins | sample BentaG_FD_182805 | JGI IMG/M metagenome (GOLD analysis project Ga0209978, IMG submission 182805) | Deep subsurface microbial communities from South Atlantic Ocean to uncover new lineages of life (NeLLi) - Benguela_00093 metaG (SPAdes)... | ecosystem: Environmental > Aquatic > Marine > Oceanic >...
ATCTTCTTCACGATGTCGTCCCAAGACATATTTAATATCGAAGTCTTTTAATTTTTCTAAAGAAGGCTGAAGTTCTTCTTTAGTTTTTAAATCTGTAACTAAAAGTTGAGCACCCGCTTTTGCTAAGAACTGAGTAACTCCTAAGCCGCCCTGATTTAATCCTAATCCCATTATGGTGATTCTTTTATTTTTTAGATCCTGGGGGGTTTTTATCATTTAAAATATTATTCCTTTTGAATTATCCTTCTTTATTAGTAAAATTGAGAACCTGCATTTAAAACATTATTTTATAACAATCTGAATTAAATATAGCAAAATTATGCCAATATTTCAATCTAAACATCTATTATAAATAATTTGACTAAGGATTTAAATTATAATAGAATCAAGATTGAGCTTTTTATAGTGCGCCCGTGGCTCAATTGGATAAAGCAACTGACTACGGATCAGTAGATTGGGGGTTCGAGTCCCTCCGGGCGCACCAATCCTATACTCTCAGGAAAGTCTTCATCAAAAAATGCTGGATAATAATAAAGATATTGACTTAATGCAAGAGGCCTTAAAAGAGGCAGAAATTGCGTGCTCCCGCCAGGAAGTACCGGTTGGAGCAGTAATTGTATATCAAGATAAGATAATAGCCCGGGCCCATAATCGAAAAGAAGAATTGCAAGATCCTACTGCTCATGCTGAGATATTAGCAATTCAGCAAGCCACTAAACACTTAAGAAGCTGGCATTTAGAAGATGTCACCCTATATGTTACTTTAGAACCTTGTCTTATGTGTGCATATGCCATGCTTCAGGCCAGAATTAAAAGGTTAGTATTTGGGGCGGGTGATCCAAAGGCTGGGGCAGCAGGTAGTATTATAAATATAGTACAAGATAAGAGGTTTAATCACCAGCTGGAAGTAAAAAAGGGCATTTTAGAAGAAGAATGTTGCTTAATATTACAAAAATTTTTTCAGGAAAGACGTTAATTTAAAAGGAGAGGTGGCTGAGTCCGGCTGAAAGCGCTCGACTCGAAATCGAGTAGGTAGGTAGTCCCTGCCTCGCGGGTTCGAATCCCGCTCTCTCCGCCAAAAGTCAGTATTTTTTTAAATAATAAAAAAATATTTTGACAGTAATGATTATTAGGTTTATTATTTATTAGGTAGATAGGGAGAGGTACCGAAGTGGTCATAACGGGATCGCTTGGAGAGCGATTGGGCGGCCATAAGCTGTCTCGCGGGTTCGAATCCCGCCCTCTCCGCCAGATTACAAATGATTATCCCAAACAAATTTCTTAAGATTAAAAAGGGTGATCGTGCTAAACGGGGAGATAGCGGTGCCCTGTAACCTGCAATCCGCTATAGCAGGGTTGAATTCCTACTCGAGGTTTTATCTCTTTAAGGCTGGCTAAAGTAAGTGGTGATGAAGATTGGGCCCTGTGCGACAAAGAATTGTGAACTCCGTCAGATCTGGAAGGAAGCAGCGGTAAGCAAACCTCTTTGGGTGCCGCAGGTAAACCTGATTGGAGCAAACTGCTTTAGTATCGCTTGGAGAGGTGAGTCAGAAGTAGGTGCACGATCACTTAAATTATGATTGTAAGTAAAAAGTTAGAAGTTACAGTGTAGAGAGATTGCCAACTATTTTTATATAAAAAAAATATTATTGAGGAGTATTTATGGAATACCAGTCGCTTTATCGTAAATGGAGGCCACAGGTTTTTGAGGATATAATTGGGCAGGAACATATTACCCAAACTTTAATGAATGCTATTTCATTAAATAGAATTGCTCATGCTTATATTTTTTCTGGCCCAAGAGGAGTGGGAAAGACCACCACCGCTCGTATTTTAGCTAAATCATTAAACTGTGAAAAGGGACCAACTACTCATCCCTGTAATAAATGTGAGAAATGTATCAGAATTACTGATGGCTATTCTATGGATGTAATAGAAATTGACGGGGCTTCTAACCGAGGGATTGATGATATTAGAGATCTCAGAAATAAAGTGAAGTTTGCACCTGTAGAAGGTAAATATAAGGTATATATTATTGATGAGGTACATATGTTAACTGCAGAGGCTTTTAATGCCTTGTTAAAAACCTTAGAAGAACCACCTTCACATGTAATTTTTGTTTTTGCCACTACAGCTCCTCACAAAATCCCCAACACTATTTTGTCCAGGTGTCAGTGGTTTAATTTTAGAAGAATACCTTTGCAGGATATTATAACCAAATTAAAGATGATTTCCAGGGATGAAGAATTGAATATAGATGATAAGGCCTTAAATATTATAGCTCGGAGTTCAACTGGTTCGATGCGTGATGCAGAAAGTACCTTAGACCAGGTTATTGCTTATTGTGGTAAAGAGATAAGTTTACAGAGTGTCAGGGATATTTTAGGAATAATTAAGGAAGATATTTTTTATGACTTCATGGAGACAATAATAAAAAATGATCTGGTTAAGGGGATAGAGATAATTAATCAGATATCTGATTCAGGGGGAGATCCTTCTCAATTTGTAAAAAATTTAATGGAGTATGTTCATAATTTATCTTTAATAAAGTTTTGTACCCAGGAAGCATTAGATTTTAAAGGAATATTTACCGAAGATAGGAAACGTGTATTAAAACAATCCAATTTAATAGAAGTAGAAAAATTATTTACTATTGTTGATCATCTGGCTGAAGTAGAAAAGAAGATGAGATATACCCACCACCCCTGGATTTTATTAGAAATGTTATTAATTAAGTTTACTACGGGAGAGAATTATTCATTAAAAGAGGTTGAAGAAGAAAGAGATACCGCACAATTGGATAAAAAATTGGATAAGAAAAAAGTAGAAAAAAAAGAGGAAGTTCTCCTTAAGAAGACAGTTCAAAATAAAGTTAAAGAAAAAAAACTTCCTGTTCATTCCCCTAAAAATTCAACGGATATAGATTTAGAAAAAATATGGCCCAAGATTTTAGATAAAATAAAAAAGACCAAAATGTCAGTTTATTCTTTTATTGTTGCTAATAATTTACTTACCATAGAAAATGATAGACTGATAATTGGATTTAATAAGAAATATATCTTCCATAAGGAGAGTTTAGAGAAGAAAAGCAATAAAGCCTTGTTAAAGGAATTAATCAAAGAAGAGATAGGCAGGCCATTGATTATTGAATGCATTGTTAATGACAATGATAAGGAAGATTCCTTATTAGGAGTTGAAGCAGGAAATGACGGAAAAGTTGTAGTTGGAGGGAATAAGGAAGAAGAAATAGTAGAAAAAAATAATATTAAAAAAAACAAAGATAAGATTTCCGAAGATAATTTATTACTTAAAGAGTCATTAAATTTATTTAAAGGAACAATTATTGAGGAATAATAAAACTTAAAGAAAGGGGGTAGGCAGATAATAATGGATATGAAATTTCTCATGAAACAAGCGCAAGCTATGCAAAAAAAAATGGAAGAAGTTAAAGTGGAATTAGCCCAGAAAGAAATCAAGGTTTCTTCTGGAGGAGGGATGATAGAAATAGTAGTAAATGGTCAGCAAGAAATTAAAGAGATTAAAATAGAACCAGATGTAATAGATGTAAATGAAAAAGAGATGTTGGAAGACCTGATTTTAGCAGCAGTTAATGAGTCAATACGCCAATCAAAAGAGGTAGCTGCCCAAGAGATGGCCAAATTAACCGGGGGCATGAATATTCCCGGGTTATTTTAAAAGGAGAAAAAAGTGTCTTTTAGATACACCAAACCTTTAGCAAGATTAATTGAGGAATTTTCTAAAATGCCAGGGATTGGACCTAAAACTGCCCAGAGACTGGCCTTTTATATATTAAAAAATTCTCCTGAAAGTGTAGCGAGTTTAGCTAAAACAATAATGGAAGCTAAAGAAAAAGTTAAATATTGTTCGATTTGTGGTAATATAACTGACCAGGATGTATGTGAAATTTGTCAAAATATTAATCGGGATAAATCTATCATCTGTGTTGTTGAAAGGGTGAAAGATCTAATTGCATTAGAGAGAACTGGAGAATATAAAGGATTATATCATGTTTTAGAAGGGGCAATTTCCCCTTTAGATGGGATTGAGCCGGGAAATTTAAAAATAGATAGTCTACTAAAAAGGCTAAAAGCCGAAAAGATAAAAGAAGTGATATTGGCTAATAATCCCAATATCGAAGGAGAAGTTACTGCCACTTATCTTGCCAAATTAATCGAACCATTAAAAATTAAAGTGACCCGTATTGCCTATGGCGTTCCTATAGGAGGAAGCTTGGAATTTGCTGATGAAGTAACTTTAACTCAATCCTTAATGGGAAGGCAAGAGATTAAGTGATCAAATAAGGGTAATAATTTATGGGGATGGATAAAAATATTTTTCTGATTTTGTAGATTATGTTTTTAGAACAGAGTATTTTAGATATTTTAATATATTTGATATAATAAAGGAAATTTAATTTTTAACAAAAAATAATTTTAAAAAATTGAGGTACAATGTGATTACTGAAAAAAAAGTTACTATTGACGGTAACACAGCAGCTGCCCACACAGCATATCATCTAAATGAAGTTGTAGCTATATATCCTATTACTCCTTCTTCGTCTATGAGCGAACTTGCTGATCTTTGGGCTGCTGAAGGAAAGCCTAATATATGGGGAACGGTTCCTCAGGTGACTGAAATGCAAAGCGAAGGAGGTGCATCTGGAGCAGTTCATGGGTCCTTACAGAGAGGGGCTCTTACTACAACTTTTACCGCCTCTCAAGGACTTTTATTAATGATCCCTAACATGTTTAAGATTGCCGGGGAATTGACTTCTACCGTGTTTAATGTTGCTGCTCGTTCGGTGGCCTGTCAGGCCCTTTCCATATTTGGTGATCATAGTGATATAATGGCAACCAGAACAACCGGTTTTGCTTTACTTGCTTCTAACTCAATTCAGGAAGCTATGGATTTTCCTTTAATTTCTCAAGCGGCGAGTTTAGAATCTCGAGTGCCTTTTCTTCATTTCTTCGATGGTTTTCGTACTTCACATGAGATTTCTAAAGTTGAACTTTTAACCCCAGAAGATATGAAGTCTTTAATTGATGATGATTTAGTAAGGGCTCACCGAAAGAGAGCACTTTCTCCCGATAGTCCCTTTATTAGGGGAACAGCTCAAAATCCAGATGTATTCTTCCAAGCAAGAGAGACAGTCAATCAATATTATCTTGCTTGTCCTAATATTGTACAAAAAGTTATGGACAAATTTGAGAAGGTTGTGGGGAGAAAATACGAATTATTTCAATATTTTGGCGCCCCGGATGCTGAAAGGATTATTATATTAATGGGTTCAGGAGCTGAAACAGCACAAGAAACAGTGGAGTATTTGATGAAAAAAGGAGAAAAAGTAGGTTTAATAAAAGTTCGTCTTTACCGACCATTTTCTATTAAACATTTTATCAGTTCTCTACCTAAAACCGTAAAAATTATAGCTGCTTTGGACCGCACTAAAGAACCAGGAAGCATCGGAGAGCCATTATATACTGATATAGTGACAGCAATACAAGAAGGGTTGTCTACAGGAATAACTTATTTCAAAGAGACTCCTAAAATAATTGGAGGGAGATATGGGCTTTCTTCTAAAGAATTTATTCCAGCTATGATAAAAGGAGTATATGAGGAGATGAAAAAAGAGAATCCTAAGAATCATTTCACTTTAGGGATAAATGATGATGTAACTCATTCCAGTATTTCTTATGATCCTAATTTTTTCATAGAGCCTACTGATCGAACTCGAGCAGTCTTTTATGGTCTTGGTTCAGATGGAACTGTGGGAGCTAATAAAAATTCTATAAAGATTATTGGTGAAGAGACCGATAATTATGCTCAGGGTTATTTTGTTTATGACTCTCGAAAAGCTGGTGCACTTACTATTTCTCATTTAAGGTTTGGCCCAGCTCCTATTCATTCTACTTATTTAGTCAACCGAGCAAATTTCGTAGCCTGTCACCAATTCTCCTTCTTAGAACGGTATGATATATTAAAGACTGCACAACCAGGCGACGTATTTCTTCTTAATAGTCCTTATTCTACTGAAGAGGTATGGGATCATCTACCTTATTCCATTCAACAGACTATTATCGAGAAGAAACTACGCTTCTTTGTAATTGATGCTTATAAAATTGCTAAAGAAGTAGGTCTAGGGGCAAGGATTAATACTATAATGCAAGTCTGTTTCTTTTCTTTAAGCAATATTATTTCTATTGAAAAAGCAACCAAGGCTATAAAACGATTTATAGAGAAGACTTATGGTAAAAAAGGGGAGAAGATAGTAAATGCCAATTTTGCTGCAGTAGATAATGCCCTTCCGAACCTTCACGAGGTTAAGGTTCCAAATAAAGCTAGTAGTAAATTAGAGAAACATCTTTCTGTTCCAGTAGAAGCACCTGAATTTGTACAGAAGGTAACAGCAAAGATAATTGCTGGACAGGGGGACGATTTACCGGTTAGTGCTTTTTCTCCTGATGGTACTTTCCCCAGCGGTACTACCCAATGGGAAAAGAGAAATATTGCTCAAGAAATTCCTACTTGGTACCCTGATATTTGTATTCAGTGCGGAAAATGTGTACTGGTATGCCCTCATGCAGTTATTAGAGCTAAGGTTTATGACCCAAAATTGCTTTCTTCTGCCCCAGATAGTTTTAAATTTGCAGAGGTAAAAAATCCACAGTTTAAAGGTATGAAATTTACTATCCAAGTTTCTCCTGAGGATTGCACTGGCTGTATCCTTTGTGTAGTGAGCTGCCCAGCAAAAAATAAAACTAATCCTAAGTTAAAAGCCTTAGACATGGTTTCTCAACCTCCTCTTAGAGAACAAGAATCTAAAAATTGGAAATTTTTCTTAGGAATTCCTGAAGTTGACCGAAAGGAGTTAAAACTTAATGCAGTTAGAAATGTTCAGTTCTTACAGCCGCTTTTTGAATTCTCTGGTGCTTGTGCTGGCTGTGGAGAAACTCCATATGTAAAACTTTTAAGTCAGTTGTTTGGAGATCGAGCAGTTATAGCTAATGCTACCGGATGTTCCTCTATTTACGGAGGGAATTTACCTACCACTCCTTGGACCTTTAATAAAGAAGGTAAAGGCCCAGCTTGGTCTAATTCTCTCTTCGAAGATAATGCTGAATTTGGATTAGGCATAAGGCTGGCATTAGATAAGCAAATTGAATATGCCTTTGAATTACTAGGTAAACTTTCTTCTGAAATAGGTAAGGATTTAGTTAGTAAACTTAAAAATACTGATCAATCTACCGAAGCAGGGTTGTATGAACAGAGGGAAAGAGTAAAAATATTAGAAAAGAAATTAAAAAAAATAGACAAAACAGAGGCAAAAGACTTGCTTAGCTTAATCGATGTTCTTACCAAAAAGAGTGTATGGATTTTAGGAGGGGATGGATGGGCTTATGATATCGGTTACGGAGGATTAGATCATGTTATTGCCCAGAGACGCAATATAAATATCTTAGTATTAGATTCAGAGACTTATTCTAATACCGGTGGTCAGATGTCTAAAGCAACTCCTCTTGGGGCAATTGCAAAATTTGCTACTGGAGGTAAAAGAACTTACAAAAAAGATCTAGTAATGATGGCAATTACCTACGGAGATGTGTATGTTGCTCGCGTAGCAATGGGAGCAAATGATGCGCAAACTATTAAAGCTTTCCAAGAAGCAGAGGCATTTAATGGGCCTTCTTTAATTGTAGCTTATAGTCCTTGCATTAGCCACGGCTATAACTTGATTAATGGTTTAGAGCAACAGAAATTAGCTGTCCAATCTGGATATTGGCCGTTATTAAGATATAATCCTAATCTTGCTAAAGAGGAAAAAAATCCTTTACAGTTGGATTCTAAGGCCCCGAGTATTCCTTTAGAAGAATATATCTATAATGAAAATAGATATAAGATGCTTACCCGTATCAAGCCAGAAATAGCTAAAAAATTGCTAAAACAAGCTCAGGAAGAAGTTATAAAACGCTGGAAGATGTATGAACATTTAGCCTCAACTTTTGAAAAAAAATAAAACAAAAGAGGGAATGAAATGGGTTTGTTTATAAGCTACATAAACTTTGGAGCATAAAAAGAATAATCTCCGATAAAAAAGTATTTAAGAAAAGATACAATATATTAATTTTAATAAATAAATAATACCGCAAATCTTTAACGACTCGCGGTATTATTTTAAAACAATATTATTTTATCGAATAAATAATTGAGAAATTTACAAGAAACAAGATAAGATAAAAATATAATAAATTATTAGTTGTTTTTATATTTTTATCTATTATAATATATAAATAGGTTGAGATTATAGTGATTATCTAAGAGAGGAGGGAAAAATATGGTAGAAAAAGGTACTTATAGATTAAAAAAAGGTTTGGCGGAGATGTTAAAAGGCGGAGTAATAATGGATGTAGTAAATGCGGAACAAGCAAAGATTGCTGAAGAGGCAGGAGCAGTTGCGGTTATGGCCTTAGAAAGGGTACCTGCTGATATCCGTGCATCTGGTGGTGTGGCCAGAATGGCGGATCCCCAAATAATAAAAGAAATAATGAATGTTGTAACTATACCGGTAATGGCCAAAGCAAGAATTGGACATTTTGTGGAAGCTCAGGTATTAGAAGTCTTGGGAGTAGATTATATTGATGAAAGTGAAGTTTTGACCCCAGCAGATGAAGAATATCATATAAATAAACATGATTTTAAAGTTCCTTTCGTTTGTGGAGCAAGAGATTTAGGTGAAGCCTTGCGAAGGATAGGGGAAGGAGCTGCTATGATTAGAACTAAGGGTGAACCGGGAACCGGGAATATCGTAGAAGCAGTAAGACATATGCGTAAAGTTATGGGTGGAATTAGAATTTTAAAGCACTTACCCAAAGAAGAGCTGATGACTAAAGCCAAAGAATTAGGCGCTCCTTTTGAAATTTTACAGGAAGTGGCTCAAAAGGGGAGATTGTTAGTAGTAAATTTTGCTGCTGGAGGTATAGCTACTCCGGCTGATGCAGCTTTAATGATGCAACTGGGGGCTGATGGAGTATTTGTAGGTTCAGGGATATTTAAATCAGATGATCCGAAAATAAGGGCTAAGGCTATTGTTGAAGCTACTACTCATTATGATAATCCCGAGATTATTGCCCAAGTTTCGGAAGGTTTAGCAGGAGCGATGAAAGGGATAGAAATTTCCCAGATAGTAGCAGCTGAACGTATGCAAGATAGAGGTTGGTAAGATAAAGATTAAATAAAATAAATAACAAGACTAGAGAGGAGCTGGGGATCAGTTTTGAGAGTTGGAGTACTATCCTTACAGGGGGCAGTAGAAGAACATCTAAATATGATAAAAAGGTGTGGTTTTGAAGGGATTAAGGTAAAAACGGTAAAAGATTTAGAGAAAGTAGAGAGATTGATAATCCCTGGTGGCGAGAGTACTGCTATTGGAAAATTGGCAATAATATATGGTTTAGACAAAGCTATTACCAGGCGAGGCCGAGAAGGGATGCCGATATTTGGGACCTGTGCAGGAATGATTTTACTGGCCAAAGAAGTACAAGATAGTGAACAGATAAGCTTTAATTTAATTGATATTGTAGTAGAAAGAAATGCTTTTGGAAGACAGGTGGATAGCTTTGAAGCTGATTTAAAAATAGAAGGCATTACAGGAAAGCCTTTTACGGCAGTATTTATTAGAGCTCCTTACATTAAAAAAGCAGGAAGCGAAGTAAATATTTTAGCTAATTTTAATAGTAAAATTATAATGGCCCGACAGAAAAATATCCTGGTATCATCTTTTCATCCAGAATTAACTAATGATATAAGAGTACATAAGTACTTTTTAAGCGATCATTATTAGTGTAAACTTTATTGGGATAGTTAGAGAAAGAAAAGAATAGTTATCGTTCTTGTTTTTTCTATCTTATTTTTTTCTGAGTCTTTTCTTTCTCTTTACGCAATACGCAATACGATATACGAATTTATTCTGATTTTCTGTTTCTATTATCTTTACGAGATACGATTCACGAGATACAAGATACGAATTTGCCCTTGAATTTCCCCTCCAATTGTACTATAATTATTATGGTCCTAAGGAAATGTTTTAAAAAAGAAAAAGATATAAATTTTTTATCTAAAAATAGAAAGATAACCCTTGACAACACCTACTAACTTTGTTAGTATGTATTCTGTCACTTATCAACAGTGGAATTTCGTAGAAATTCTACTGGTGATAAGGAATTTATCCTTCTAATAAAGAAAATTTCAATAAATTAAAGCAGATAGTTTAAATTTATAATCGTAGGTAGAATACGGGGGTTTCAGGGGGATTCCCCCTGACTCATCTTATGTTCTTTGATAATCACATAGTGCCCAACCAGATGTTCATAAATATATTAAAGACTCCCCCTTACCCAGGGGTAGTCTTATCATGATGAGGATAAAAGAGGAGCCTGGATTTATTCAGTATCCTTGCTTATCCTCAGAAGTACGGAGAGTTTGATCCTGGCTCAGGACGAACGCTGGCGGCGTGCCTAACACATGCAAGTCGAACGGATCAGTGCTTCGCACTGATAATTTGAGGGACGGAGTCCCCAAAATACCAGTGCGGAGCACTGCTTAGTGGCGAACGGGTGAGTAACGCGTGGGTAATCTACCCTGTAAGTGGGGGATAACCCTCCGAAAGGAGGGCTAATACCGCATAATATCTTCTCCTCATAAAGAAGAGAAGATTAAAGATGGCCTCTTTATATGCTATCACTTCAGGATGAGCCCGCGTCCTATTAGTTAGTTGGTAGGGTAATGGCCTACCAAGACCACAATGGGTAGCCGGTCTGAGAGGATGTACGGCCACACTGGGACTGAGATACGGCCCAGACTCCTACGGGAGGCAGCAGTGGGGAATATTGCGCAATGGGGGAAAC
>Ga0209978_10001132_pt1 | contig 10917 bp, 16 predicted proteins | sample BentaG_FD_182805 | JGI IMG/M metagenome (GOLD analysis project Ga0209978, IMG submission 182805) | Deep subsurface microbial communities from South Atlantic Ocean to uncover new lineages of life (NeLLi) - Benguela_00093 metaG (SPAdes)... | ecosystem: Environmental > Aquatic > Marine > Oceanic >...
CGCTCGTCGTCGGCAGCAAAGGCAGCTCGAGGCCAAGTTTTTTCAACTTCTCGCGCATCAAATCAGCTTCCTAGCCTTCTTGGCGATCGCGACCATGTTTTGCAGTTTCTTGAAGGCTATTTCCCGTGGCAGGTACTCGCCCAACCCACAGGAAGGGCTGAGGTACACACGTTTGGACCCGACGTTCGGCAAAATTTTCTTCAACACATCAAGCACTTCTCGTTCGCTTTCTAGCCTAGTGTTTCGCCCATCGATAAGCCCCAGCCCGAGTTCCTTCTCGCAGCCTAGTCTCGCGATCACTTCTGGCAACCGCGGGCTGTAGGTGAAATCAAACCCCAGCGCCTCCACGGGCAACTTCACGAGCTTTTTGTAAAGGGGTGCAGCATCGCCGAAGTAAGTATGAATGAGAAGCATCGTCCCATTTTTTTCAGCCACAATTTTTTCAATCGCATGCTCGAATGTTTGAAAATCGTTTGGGTTCTTCAAAATTGCCGGTTCATCGATCTGAATCAACTTGGCCCCTGCATTCGCGAGTTCGCTAACCTCCAGCGATATAGCTCCAGCGAACTCATGCGCGAGCTCGGCTAACCCCACCCCGCGTCGGTTGATCGAGAGCTTCGCGAGCGTGTAAGGACCTATCATGACCGGTTTCACGGGTGCCGACGAGATTTTCTTCGCAAAGAGGAACTCCCTCTTGATCACGGGCTCGAGCCACCGCACCTCGCCGACCACCACGGGCTGGCGGAAGTAAGAGTTAGTGTCGAAAAATCGGAGCAAACCGTCGATCTCGCATCCCTCAAGTTTTCGTGTAAAGTGAGAGATGAGGTCGTACCACCTCACCTGCCCATCGGTGACCACGTCGAGCCCGGCCCGCACCTGCTCCTCGATGACCTCGCGAGTGACCTCGTCCTGAACGCGCTCGAACTCCTCGCTTGATATCTCGCCCCGCTCCCACTGCGCGTAAGCCTGGCGGTGACGTTGCTGCTCGGGACGGCTACCTATCCGCGGGTAGCTGCCAGCGCTTGCGGTTAAGATTTCCATCGTACCAAACTAAGTGGGCGTGGTGTTTTTAAGAAGATGTCGAGCTAAGGATGGACGATGTTGCGCGTAGCAGTTGGCTCAAAGAACCCGGTGAAGTTGAGGGCGACGCGAAACGTGTTTCGCGCACTTGTAAGGCGCGTGCGGGTCGCAGGGGTTGGAGTCGAGAAGCCTTTCGGGCAGCCTTTAGGACAAGCTCAAACCATTCAAGGAGCGGTTGCGAGGGCTGAGCAAGCGTTGAAGGCAGGTAGCTACGATATCGGCGTCGGGATCGAGGCTGGGCTCGCGCCCGTCCCTCGCACGCGTTCGGGCTTTGTCGACGTTCAGTGGTGCGCGATCCTCGACCGCGAAGGCAACCTCACGCTCGGACACGGCAGCGGCTTTGAGTACCCGCTCAAGGTGACCGAGGAAGTCTTCGTTCGCAAGCGGGAGGTGGGCGAGGCGATGGAGCGCTTGTCGGGCATCGAGCGAATAGGCCAGCGAATGGGGGCCATAGGCTACCTTTCACGCGGTAGGCTGGCCCGAACCCGGTTAACCGAGCAAGCGGTTTTCATGGCGATGTTGCCAAGGATGAGGGCGAGCTTGTACGGCCTGCCTAAACTCAGGTAATGAATTCCATCCAATCGATATTCTTTTAACAACGTGCAGTTTTCTCTAAATAGGGGTAGAGTTGAAGATCGGGAAAAAATTCGTCCCTCATCCAAATTTGAAAAGAGTTTACTTCATTTACCTCGGACTCGTGGCGATCGTACCATTGATTGTAACTTTGCTGCCGATTTGGGCGGTGTTTACCTATGCCCCTGAGGTATGGCAAGTAGCGTGGGCATACCTCTTTATACCCTTAATCATAGTGCTCGCGATTCTCGGTTTCCTAGCTTATTGGATCCAAAAGTACTACGGCTCGATCTCCTACACGTTGAAGGAAGATGAGGTAATGGTGGAGAGGGGAGTTTGGTGGAAGATGAAGCACGTTGTCCCTTATGCGCGCGTGATGTCGGTCGATGTCATCCAGGGGCCGATATCGAGGCGTTTTGGCATCGGCTCCGTGCAGGTACATACAGCTGGCTATACGGGCAGGATGGGCGGGACTGCTGGTCCGGGCGCTAGAGGTGCTGAAGCATCCATCTGGGGGGTGCCTAATTTCGTGGAGATAAGGGACGCGATAATCGGGCTCGTGAGGGGAAGACCCCTTTTCGGGATGCCCAGGGCTGCGGCGCCTGACATCGGTTCGGAGATGCTGAAAGAGCTGAAGAAGATAAGGAAAGCCGTGGAGAAGTAATTCGGAGGGGCGGCGATGGGGAAAGGCAGCGGATTTGGAAAGGTAATTTTGTTTAACGAACACTTCACTGTTTATAACATACCCTCGATTGTATCAGCGATTAATCGAGTGACCACCGCAACCGCGGAACCTTTCGAGGGCACGGGCTGGATCATAGACGACCAAAGGAAAGCCACACCAGGGTACAAGGAGGAAAAGCTTGAGCAACAAAAGGACTCGACGGAAAGAATTTTGAAAGTCGCTGGAATCGACACGACGCGAAACCCAATCAAAATTATCCTAGAGGGAGACTTGGTTGCGGCAAGCGGGATCGGGGCGAGTGCCGCCTCTTGCACGGCGATCGCACGAGCCTTATCAGATGAGTTCAACTTGGGCCTCTCGGACGATCGGATTAACGAGCTCGCTTACGAGGGCGAGAAGGGGTATCATGGGACCCCCTCTGGGATCGACAACACCGCGGCGACCTACGGAGGGCTAATCTGGTTCGTGAGGGGGACCCCGAACGTGATCGAGCGGATGAAGCTGGAGCGCCCCATCGAGATCGTGGTGGGGAACACCGGGCTCGTCGCCGACACGAAAGCGGCGGTCGCGGGGGTTCGCGAGCGGAAGGAAAAATATCCGGAAAAATACGGTAAGATATTTAAAGAAGCGGAGGACTTGGCACACGAAGCTCGGAAAGCGCTCGAGAGTTATGATCTGAAGTCGGTTGGGAGATTGATGGACGAAAATCACAAGTTGCTGCAGGAGATCGAAGTTTCGTGCAAGGAGCTCGACTTCTTGGTTTCCCTGGCACGAGAGCAAGGTGCCCTCGGGGCAAAGATGACCGGAGGGGGTCTCGGGGGGAACATGGTCGCCCTCACCCCGGGGGATGATTTACAGGAGAAGGTAGCGAGGGCGATGGAAAAGGAGGGTTTTGAGGTCCTGAGGACTAGGATAGGATGATTCAATGAACCTGCGAGAGTTCGTCGATAGGTTGGATAAGCGGGGGCTTTTGGTGAGAATCAAGCGGCCCGTGGACGTCAAGTACGAAATGGCAACCCTGATGAAGATGTTGGATGGGAAACCGGTCCTATTCGAGCAAGTCAAAGGATCTTCGATGCCCGTGGTGGCGAACATCTGTTCCTCGAGGGAGTTGATCACGCTGGGATTGGGCATCGAGCAGGACGAAATCATAAGCAAGTTGACGGAAGCTGTTGACCATCCGAAGGAACCGAAGGTGGTGGAGGCAAAAGATTACGAGGAAATCGATGTTGACCTGACAAAGCTCCCGATACTCACACACTACCCCTTGGATGGTGGACCCTACATCTCCTCTGGCGTAGTTGTCGCGAGCGATCCTCAGCTCGGCCTTAACACATCGTATCAGCGGATGATGGTGATAGGGAAAAACGAGGTCGTGATAAGGATATTGCCCAGGCATTTCGATGAATTCCTAAAGCGGGGAAACCGAGAATTCGCGATCTGTATAGGGAACTCCATGCCGGTTTTGGTGGCTTCCGCAGTTTCCGCAGAACTCGGGAAAAGTGAGCTCAGCATAGCAAACGCTTTGGCGGAAACAAGTTTGATTGAGCTAGGAGGGCACAGGGTCCCAGAATCTGAGATAATCATGATAGCCGAAATGACTGATGAAATGCGTGACGAGGGACCTTTTCTTGACCTGACGGAGACGCCGGACATCGTGAGAAAGCAGCGGGTGGCAAAAATAAAGAAAATATTCGTGAAGAAGAATCCCATTTACCAAGCGTTACTCCCGGGTGCCCTCGAGCACAAGTTCCTGATGGGAATGCCACGCGAGCCCACGATATTCCGCGAGGTCAGCAAGGTCTGCGAGTGCAAGGACATTTTGATAACCCCGGGAGGCTGTTCGTGGTTGCACGCTGTCGTAAGCATAAAGAAGAAAAATCCGGACGATGGGAGAAAGGCGATTGAAGCAGCATTCAAGGGGCACAAGTCGTTGAAGCATGTCTGGGTGGTGGATGACGATATAGACATTCATAACCTAAATGAGATCGAGTGGGCGATGGCCACGCGGTTCCAAGGTGATCGAGATATTGTCACTAAAAAGGAGAAGGGGTCCTCGCTCGATCCCTCTTCGGACCTCGAGACCCGCGAGACAACCAAAATGGGTTTTGACCTGACCATACCCGCGGGGAGAGACCCGAAGGATTTCAAGAAGCCGGAACTCCCCATGAAATTGAATGTGAAGGATTACTTGACGTGATAAAAAGGAAAAAATTTCAGCTAGTGGCAGGATGTACCTGACGAAAGAACAGGAGCAGATGTTGGCAGGGGAGCAGGGGGAAGTCCTAGAGCGGATGTTTCGCCTGCTCGCGCGCTTGGGAGACATCTACGGCGCCGACCGCATGATCCCCGTGGGGTCGGTCCAAGTCGCGGGTGTTTCTTACAAGTCGATTGGGGATCCGGGGCTAGAGTTCCTCGAAGATATGGCGGGCAAGGGAGCGAAGGTCCGAGTCCCCACCACCTTGAACCCACCTGGCATGGATCTCGTGGACTGGAAGGAGCTAGGTTTTCCCGAGGATTTTGCTGAGAAGCAGCTGCAGATAATGGACGCCTTCAAGAAAATGAGTATAATGATGACCGCCACTTGCACCCCATACCTCGTAGGGAACCTCCCGCGTTTCGGAGAGCACATTGCTTGGTCCGAGTCGTCCGCGGTTTCGTTCGCTAACTCGGTGATTGGGGCGCGCACGAACCGGGAAGGAGGGCCATCCGCACTGGCAGCGGCGCTCTGCGGGGTGACTCCAAACTACGGGTTGCATCTGGACGAGAACCGAAAGTCGAGCGTGGTGGTGAAAGTCGGTGCCGAGCTGAAGGACAACTCGGATTTCGGCGCCCTGGGCTACCACGTCGGGAAGCTCGTCAAGAAGGGAATCCCGTATTTTAGAGGAATCGAGCATGCAGATGTCGACCAGTTGAAGGCACTAGGGGCCGCGATGGCTGCGTCGGGTGCTGTGGCGCTGTATCACGCGGAGGGCTTGACTCCGGAAGCTAACCTCATGAATACCAAGGGGCTGGAAACGATTGATGTGGGTGAAAGGGAGCTACGCGAAACCTACAAGGCACTGAACACCGGGAAGGACCCAGACATAGTCATCTTGGGCTGCCCCCATGCTTCGCTGAAGGAGATAGCCACGCTCGCCTGCAAGCTCGAGGGGAAAAGCCTCCGGAAACCTCTTTGGATTTGCACTTCGCGCGTCACCAAGGAGGCTGCGACTCGCATGGGCTTCACCGAAATTATAGAAAAAGCTGGGGGGAAGGTGGTGGCCGACACTTGCACCGTGGTCTCCCCAATCGAGCGAATGGGCTACAAGACAACTGGAGTCGATTCGGGCAAAGCTGCAAATTATCTCCCCGGGTTCTGCAAACAACAGGTCGTGTTTAAGAGCCTAGATTATTTGCTGGAGGGGCAAAGCGCATGAAGGGTCGGATGATTAGCCCGGGGAAGGCTCGGGGCGAGGCTTTGGTCTCAAGGGAGCCGATGGGGTTCTACGGCGGGGTAGACCCGAAAACTGGCGTGGTCATCGAGAAGGGGCACGAGCTCGAGGGAAAATCGGTGAGGGATAAAATATTGGTTTTCCCTCAAGGGAAGGGCTCCACGGTCGGGTCCTACGTGATTTATGGGTTGAAGAAAAACGGAGTTGCCCCCGCCGCAATTGTGAATCAGGAAACCGAAACGATCGTGGCGACGGGAGTCATCCTAGCGGGGATACCCTGCGTCGATGGAATTGACATCAGCAAGATCAAGACAGGGGACAAACTGGTGATCAATGCGGACGAAGCGATGGTTGAGGTAGGATAAAGGCCAGATCGGCAGGGAATTAAGCGAAAGCAATCAAGACCATGACTATTATAAAGATTAACACGGGAATCAGCAAGGCTATTAGATAGGACCATTTTTCCTCCTTCGGGCGCCCTTTTCTCAAGTCGACGTCGACTGGCTGTGTGCCCCCACCGAGGATAGCAGGCGCAGCAATTACGGAATCCTTCAGCTCTTCTTTTATGTCTTTGCGTTTTTCTTCACGTCTTCCCATTATTCCTACCTCAGATTTAATTAAGCATCCTTTCCTAAAATAAATACGCAAAAATAGAAGTGACGGTTGAGGTCGAGTGAAATGACCGGACCAGCTGAGAGTAAGATAGAGATCGACGCCAAGGTGTACATACATAAACGCGATCCCCTTACGCGTTCGAAGATCCCACACATCGATATCGAGGCGCCGATCCTGAACGAGATCATCAAGCCGAATGAGGCGACCTTCGTGAGCGGCAAGCCCGGCGGAGTCTTCATCGGGCTGAAGCGGGAGATGCTAGCGAGACTCAAGAAAGTTCTAGAGCGGTTGGAGAAATGAATAAAAGGGTATCAAAAATTAGGGTTAAAATTTTCTACATCAAAAAATAGTCATCGGGGCATGCTGACATCATGTCTCAGCCAACCCAAGCTAGCTGAGAGCGGCGAACATGCAAATCCCCCAAAAACCGCTTCTTTTTTGAGGGTGGGGTTTTAATGTCGTTGGAGGATTTTGCTTGTTTTTTGAGCCGCTCTTTTTACATCTCTCATGCTCTTCGCCCCGGCGCATACCCCCTTCCCAGATACGAAGAGCAACAACACCGCTTTGGGATCTTCGAGCCTGAACACAAGGCCTGGAAAAACCTCCGGCTCATATTCAGTGTTCTCGAAACTACGAGCTATATGCTCGAGATCGAACTTCCTGCCGAAATCAACGGATGCCACGATATTCTGAACCTTGACTTTTGGATCCGTTTTCACCTTTATGCGTGCTTTTCTGAGCTTTCTCGTAAGCTTCCATATCGCCTGCTTAGCGTCGCTCATGCTGCTGGCACCGACGCAGTTCATCTTCCCAGATGCGAAGATGAGAAAAGATGCTCGAGGGTGTTCGGATTTATAGGTAATGCCAGGAAAAACCTCCGGGTCATAGACTGCGCCATCTAGCAACTTGGCCACCTTCTCGAGGTTAAACTCTGTGTCCTCGTATGTGACCGAGAGCACGATATTTTGGATTTTAGTTTTTACCACCATCATTTCCTACCTCATATAATTGGTTGGTATGTTGTACTTGCCCATTTCGGTTACACTATCTCCTTCGCGGTCAACGCGACCAACTGGCTCATCTCACTTTTGACCGCCATAAGCAACCAAGGACGTTGGAGTGGAAAAGTTTCATGCATTATTCATCATTTATGGTAGTACACACCATAAGAAAAGGATAGTTATGGAAGCTCGGAAAGGGTGGATGAACACCTTTCCGACACCTTTTATTTTTTGTTTTCGACCTCTGGCAGGAGCCATTCAATTGTTGTAGTATAATTGTTATGAGTTATTTTCAGCTTCAGTTTTCCTTCGTCTGCCATCCTCCGCATTACTGAAGTTGTCTTATTTCCGATTTCGACATCTCCAAAATGCTTCTCTCGTATCAAAGAGTTGGTCACCCTTCCGCCATTTGCTTCAATGAATGTAATTATTTTATCTTCAGACGACATTCTTTTCACCCCATTCTGACATTTGATAATCACAGCCATTCAGCTCCAACCCACTTGAACTTTTCAGTAAAGCTACCGCTAACTCGAGAGGGAATGCCAAAGCATTAAGTAAAAGGGGCTTACTCCCTAACAACTTCAGCTGTGGCAAATCTTGGCCGCACTTCATTTATGCGGATCTTTACCTCATCCCCGACATTTGCGCCGGGCACGAAGACCACGAAGCCCTGCACGCGAGCGATCCCATCCCCGCTTTTGCCCTGTCCTTCTATCTTTACGGTAGGGGTGTCACCTGCCTTGACCGGCGCGGGTACGGATGGTCCTCGTTCAGAGTCTCTTGGCCTGAATCCACTTCGTCTGTACACTTCTTCAACTCCTTTCTTTTGGTGAAGTGACATCTTCGTTCGGGCTATTAAAATTACCTAACGTGTTGGATAATGATGTTTTCCAAAAAGGCCTGATGTTTGTCCAGCTCATCTGGCTCATCAATTTAAAGGGGTCCTGAGCCAAAATTAAAAGTGGGAAGAAATTGGGCATAGTTTTCAAACCCGAGGATGTGCTCAAGGGGCGAAAGCACATGCTCGAAAAGGCGGCCAGAGATTTGGCGCCCGGGCAAGTGGAGCGGGTAGAGGGTATCCTCCGAAGATGGGATGAGAAATCCAAGCAGGAACTCGCAAAGCTCCTGGGCGAGGAGCGGGCGAAGCGCTTGCTGGCCGATTTGGGTATTATCTAGCTGTGCCAAAAAGTTAAATTCTAAAAGTTTAATATCGAGCCACCAAATTTTACTCGGGCCCGTGGTCCAGTGGTTAAGACATCACCCTCACACGGTGGAATCCGGGGTTCGAATCCCCGCGGGCCCACCATCTTAGCGTTGAATTTCTGGGGACTTGGAGGTAGAAACTCGACCAAGATTTCTTCCTTGATGACCTTTCCCCGCACATAGCCAAACGATTTTAACCTCCGCGACTTAAATCGCCATGACAATTGGGGGTTTGTGTTTTGGAATAATGCTCAAAAGGTGCTATAATGTTCCGAATTCCAAGAAGGCGTGAAATTCCGAGGGGGTTCATCGGGTCTTGGATCGCTTGGCACGCTATGAGTTACATGCGCTGGTTGGAAGATGTGAAGGAGGTAAAAGAAGGGGAGCCAATTTCTGAGTATAAATTATCAAAAAAACTTCGCATCGATAAAAAGACACTTAGGAATAGTCTGGATCCGCTGATAGAAAGGGGTTTTGTAGAACGTATAATTACCGAGCGACCGTCGGCACGAAGCCGCAAAGGCCGTGACTACCGACTGACTGATAGAGGGAAGGAATGGGCGATGAGATTTGGATCCGCCATGAGAGATCTTTTTCCATGATTGAGAATAATTATCCTACTTGAACAACCATATATCCATCTGGCACTTCTTGGATTAGATCGAACGCGCATTTTTTTATCCGGTTTTTCTCGTTCTTGACATATGCTTTGGCGGAATTTGTGAATCCCGAAGTCGAAACAACCGTAATTGTTTTTATCCGACTTTTGGTTTTGCGGATCACGTCCTGTATCTCCCTTTTAAGCTTGTTTAAATTCCACCCATCGACGGGCTTTTTTCCATCATATCGTTTTACAAATATGCCACCATACTTACGTAGCCTAGATCTCGTTTCTTGAGCCACCTTACTTTTGTCGTCCTTTAACAATTCTTCACTTGCGTAAACATCGAAAAAATGTTCGTCTTTTCTACCGCTAACTTTTACATTCAAGAAAGTTCCAATTTTTCTTTTACTTAAGAGTCTGTCCAACTCTAGTTCTCCGATGATGCCTGATAAGTGATTTAAGATTTTTTCTTGCGGCGTTTTCCCTTTAGGAGGATATGTTTCAAACCTGAAAATATAGGAGAATTTCATAAAATTATTCTCCCACTTCACCGCCCTTTTCCCAAGTTTCCAAAGTCCTCGAAGGTAAAATAAAGCTATAATAGCAAGGGGCGTAATTACGGCAAAGTCAATCCAAATTGATGGGTTAAAAATGAAACTAACATCCGACCAGATTATAAGTGCTATGAAAGTTACCAGCGCCCCTTGGATAGCTACCATCAGCAATTTCCAAAGAGAGCGTATCTCTTCCGCAAACGCCATTAATATTTCTATAGGACCTTTTTCTCTTTTCACTCGTCCCCTCCTGGAAAACTGAATCGAGGGGGTAAAAAGGATAGGGGATTTAGTCCCCTAATGAGAGTTTCTCCCAAAAGGAGATTTTTCGTCTTCAATCGTGATACATTAACCCTCTAATCTGTAATCGGGTAATCGTATGGGCTGGTCCTGCCTCCCCATGTCCGATGCGTTTGCCCGTTGGGGCGGAGCGTCTCTAGTAGCCGACCCGTGTTTCCCCCTTTCCCCCACCCCCCCACTTTTTGTGGATGGGGCTGCTAGAGGCTCCCCCTTTAGTGATGCGCTAGATATCCATCCCGCACGCCTAACGTATCTTGGGTCCGCTAATTCACCGCTGGAAAACCGAATCCCGCGAGCCTACCACTAAGATTTCTTTGAAAGCTTCAAGCCGTTGAAATAAATGCACCGCTTGGGCGAGATCTTCGGTGAGTGCTTCGGCTTTTCGGCGAGTTCGACTCCAACTCCCCTAACGATGACCACGGGGACCCTCTCTGCGGCCTCCCCCATCACAACCTGCGCGGCGGTGGCCAGCTGGTCAGCGAGCGCCCGAAAGGTGATGCGCAGCGGTTTGCCGTAGATGTCGTGCTGCCCCCTGCAATCGATGACGGGCTCGAGTCCCGCCACCCCTATGGTTTGACCCACCGTGCCTAAGCGAAGGGGCTTGACGTTGCTATCGACGATTATAACCCCAACCCTAGCGTTCGTCTGTCGCACAATCGCTTGCCGGAGTTCCTCCGCGGCTCGATCGGGTCTGGTTGGCATGAGCACGACGTGGCCTGGCGGAGCGTTCGAGCTGTCCACTCCCGCGTTTGCGCAAAGTACTCCTCCCTTGATTGTTAGGATTACCCCTTTAGCCGCCCGCACCACGCGTCCTCCTCCTCTTAGAACGAGCTCGACGAATTCCGGTTCGAGGTCAGCTCGCTTC
>Ga0209978_10001133_pt1 | contig 10917 bp, 10 predicted proteins | sample BentaG_FD_182805 | JGI IMG/M metagenome (GOLD analysis project Ga0209978, IMG submission 182805) | Deep subsurface microbial communities from South Atlantic Ocean to uncover new lineages of life (NeLLi) - Benguela_00093 metaG (SPAdes)... | ecosystem: Environmental > Aquatic > Marine > Oceanic >...
TTCTGCAATTTAACAGAGTAGATTTAATAAAAGACAAGGCATTTCTTTGGTCAACATCGTATCTCCATTCTCTAACGCCTTGAGTGACTTCCTGATTTGATTTATGCTCCGCCAATTTACGGGTAAGGATATTAACATCATGGCCCCGCTTCCCCAAAAGGGTGCTCTGCTCGAACAAAACCCTTTCTGCCCCTGAACTTGCCTTACTTATTGAGACATCTGCTACGAATAAAATATTCAAGATATGTGCTCTTTCTATTTATTACTGGCCTGTAGAATATTCTGGACAGCGTCTAAAACCATGGAGGAAGTAATGAGACGCATACAATCATGGGTTTTTATTTTACAAAAGCCAAGGTTACAACCAATGCATGGCAAATCATCTATTCTTAAAACTTTATGTATGTCTCCAATCGGCATCCATCGATCTTTGTTTGTAGGACCCATCATTGAAATTGTCGGTATTTTTAGGGCGACAGCTATATGCAATGGGCCAGAGTTGTTACCTACGAGAATATGGCATGAACACACCAAAGCAGCAAATCGCCTCAGATCATCTCCAACATATGTTGGTACCTCTGCATGAATCATCGAACCTATCAGATGGACGAGCCCTTCATCGCCTGGGCCTCCAAAAATAATTACATCTAAATCTCCACTTTTTTGTAAATGGTTAGCTATATCTGCAAATCTTTCTGGTAGCCATCTCTGAGTTTGGTAATATCCCCCTGGATGAATACCAATCATTGGCCTTCCCCCAGCCCCTCTTTTTTCTAGCCAATTTCTTGCCCATTTTTTCTCATCCTCGGTCAAAAAGATCTCTGGTTCTTTATCGTTGTACATAACCCCGAGAGGTTTAACAATGTCTAATGTCAAATCAACAAGGTGTTTATCTTTTACAAGCCCTGGTCCATTTAAGTTGAAAAAAACCTCTCTGCCATATGAGGCATAGCCTATTCTCCTCCTAGCACCGCTTAAAAATGAAATCAGGGCAGTTCTCAGCTCGTAATCCGGATAGGGATCAATAGCAAGATCAAAACCATATCCTCTCAGCTGTTTTATCATCTCGATTTTATCACCTAATCTTTTCTTTTGATCATAAACTAATACCTTATCGACATATGGATTATGTACCAGTAATGGTTGGTTAGAGGGACTGGCAAGGACGACCAGTTCAGAGTTGGGGAAGGCCTGCTTGAGGGTCCTTAAAGCAGGGGTGGAGAGAACAAGATCACCAATTCTATCGATTCTAATAAATAGGATTTTTCCTATGTTTTGCCCTGATCCAAGATCAGGTGACTTCTTATCAAAAATCAAAATAGCTACAACGCGCAATAAATATTTTCTGAGATTCAGATAGATGTTTTTCAGGATAGCTTTCACTGGTGATCAGCTATTCTTTTGGGAATTGCGTATATCTCAATCGCATTAAAAATTTTTATTCCAGCAAGATAGTAAGGAATAGCTGAAATCATATTAATAAGTTTCTTAGAATCTTCGACGATCCCAAAATCAGGAGACAGTCTCAAACACTCGAATCCGGTTTTATCTAAATAGGCTTTTATAGTTTCCGCAGAAAAATGATAAAGGTGAACTTCTTTTTCGTCTTTTGAAAATAATTTCATTTTCCGCCGTTTAATAATTCTATAGGCGATTTGCATGACCAGATCGTTAACGTTTGGAACCGCCATTACCAACAATCCATCTGGTTTCAAAATACTGTGGATTTCTTTTAGATACCTTTTTGGATCTATTACATGCTCCAAAACATGCCACATGGTAACTATGTCAAAATAATTATTGGCAAGTAAGAGTTCGCTCAATGGACCAAGGAACACATTGCCATGTCTAAGACGACCTCTGGCAATAGGCGCAGCAACCTCAGAATATTCTGTACCGGTCGCATGGTAGCCCGCAATTTCTGCTAATTCAAGAAAACTACCTTCCCCACAACCAATATCCAACAGTCGCCCCGACGGTACCATCCTTTTAATTCTAGTCAATCTCTTTTGCCACATTTTATTTCTTAGCTTTTTTTGCCTTAACACCCATGGTTCATAATAACTAAAGCTATAAGATTTTTTTAGTACCTCCTCATCTGGCTGAGGATCTACATAAATCAAGTGACACTTATTGCAACGGATAACTGAAAAACCTTCATCTGCTGCCTGATATAGTTCGGCTTTAGAGCTACCACACAGATTGCACGGATTGTGAGCTTGAATATATCTCATAATATTTTCGCAGCGGTATCATTATATGAAATTATTCTTCTATCCATTCTATCAATTTTTTCAATATGTTTCTCCAATCAAAACGTTCCACTAATGGATCCCAATCAGGATTCCAGGAAATATCTAACCCCTTTTCGATTGCATCTACCCAGTTTTTTACATCATGTTCCACAGTAATCACATTGGGAAAGCCTAGTTTTAATATTTCCTGAAGAGGAGTAGACACCACTATCTTTCTTGAGGCACTGTATTCTATAAGTTTTATATGAAAAGCAACATCCTGCCATAACACTTTTTTATTGGGTAATATTGCTAAATCAAAAAGAAGGAAATATTTTTCGATATCTTCATGAGGAACCGGTCCTGTAAAAATGACAGAGTCGTCTCTAATTCTGTCTTTATATCTGGAAATTTCTGGTCCAGGTCCCACTAACAATAGAACCCCATCTTTATGGCTTTTTTTAAACTCTTTAAATACTTTTAACAAAAACTCCAGGTTCATCCATTTTCCCCAATTCCCCACCGCTCCCAGAATCACTTTTCCATCCAAGCCTAATTTTGTTCTTAATTCTACAACCTCTTCTTCCTTCATGTTTCTAAATAAACTTATATCTGTTCCATTTGGAAGAAATAAGGGATTACAATTAAATTTCCTCGAAATTATTTCTCCAAGACCTCCAGAAACCACCAGTATCTTATCTGCTTTTATTATTTCCTCCTTATAAAATTCAAAGATATACTTGCCCCATTTATTCTGCCAGTTTTCTAATGGAAGGTCCACCAAATCCACAAAATACCTATGATACGATTCTCTCTTTACAGGAAAAAGGAAAGAGGCATTTATAACTACATCAAAGGAAATTCTTCTGAAAAGCATTGAAAGAGAAATCCTATTAAAAATCTTAGCTATTTTACCTGGTGTATGAATGCAAGGGATTTGAACATACCATAAGCCATCTTTCTTTCTATAAAAAAAGGGTTGTAAAATATCTGATAGTAAACATACCACTCTTTTTATGACATTCCTTTCTTTGGGTTCATGCCAATAAAGATAATGCACATCATAATATTCAGACAGGTGTAAGGCGATTTCTTTTTCCCTTACTCTTACTTCCTCTGTTGGAAAATGAGGGATTACAAGGATTTTTTTAGTCCGCATATTAACAACCCCGTTATGCCTTTATATAGAAAACCTTATCTTCCAGTATGCCATTATACTATGGATTGAACAGATCTTGTTCGGTTTTTGTGTAAGTCTTCTCTATGCGGGGACTATCTTCGCAGCTCTAAGAGAAGTATCTCTGACCAGAGATATGATTGTGGGAATGGCTCTAATACGGTGTCCATAATAACCAATAGGCCAAAAAGTATTCTATGCTCATCAAGGAAGACATCTCCAAAGAGCATTCCACCGGTGCCCATCTTCCTCTGGATTTTAAAGCCTATTTGCCTAATTATTCTTGACCATTCCAGATGATCCTTTACCGAAATATGGCCAAAACCTTCACCCTCAGCTCGTTTTCCCACTACCATAGTATCTGACAATTCCTTTCCTTTTATACATTTTTCTATTTCCCTTTCCCTTTTGATGCGGATTGCATTAAAGGAAATGAAATTTGCCAACCTGCCTAATTTGGCTATTACCCCACCTCCTTTATTGGGAGTGGTGATAATAGCCAACCCCTCTTTCTTAAGCACTCTATAAATCTCCCTCAATGCCTTCATGGGATGTTCAATATGTTCGATTACCTCTGAACAAATCACTATATCAAATTGACTGTCTTCAAATTGCATCTCATTAGCATCCATTACCTTAAATTGGCAATTTTTGGCTTTGAGAAATCCCTTTCTTTTATTAGCAAAATCAATAGCTTGGGGAGATAGATCAATGCCGATGAAATCAAGGTTATATTCTTCATCAAGCAATGACTTCAGTTTAAAGATCAAATCGCCTTCAAAACACCCAACCTCTAATATCTTTGCGAGTAAATTTTTCCTCTTATTCTCCCGAAGTTTTTCTTTTAAAGACTTTGTTATTGATCTCCTGATTTTCCAGTTCATATACCGATTGGAAAATGACCAATGGAAATATCCTCGCTTATCCTCTAACCGTTGAATAAGATATGTATCAGTCATACCTTCTTTATCTATTGGGATTTCACCCAGCGGATATTTCTTTGCCATGGCAAAGCCTCATCAATGACTTCTTTTTGTGCCATTATAACCTTTGATTATCTCTATTATCTGCTCTGCCCTCGCAGCCCAGGAGTTCTCTTTGGCCACTTTAATCCGCAATTCAGAAAGCTCTGGATCTTTTTCTCTCACACCTTCTTGCACGAAGCGGACAAATTTTTCCTTGGTTTCAGCTATCTTTATGTAATCCTTGAATCTAAGAACCTCTACCAATGGAGTTGATACAATGGGCTTACCGCTGGCAAAATAATCGTATATTTTGGTAGGTTCTCCCTCTGTTATTTCAGGTATATAAGGTATAATACAAACATCGAACGTTCTTAAATATGCGGGCAAATCTTGGTATCTCTTTCCTCCCAGGAAATGGAAGTTTTTCTTATTAATCAGCCTAGAGATATCCACCCGACTATAATGGATATCCCCGATAAAAACAAAGGAGTAATCAGGTAAAGTAATAGCTAAAAACTCTAACAATTCCAAATCCATTCTTTCAGTAATTGTCCCTATATATCCAACAATCGGTTTCTTAATGTAGGTAATATCCTCTAAAATAGGATCATCATCCGTCCTCTCGAATAGTTCCATATCTGTTCCACTGGGAAGGAAATAGGAATGCCGGTTTACCTCTTTCGCCTTTTTCGATAATTTCTGTGAGACCGTAAAAACAACATCTACATCTTTAGCTAAAAGGAGTTCCAGCATTCTTAGCTTCTCTCGGCGTTTAAGAGATAATTCCATCAAGTACTCAGCCCACTCCTCAGCCCAGTCGAAGCAGCAAATGATCCTATTCTTAAACCACTTTAGGACAGGATAATCATAAGGATTATATAACCAGAGCACGATGTTTTTTAGATTCAGGCGTGATATCTTTAAATGAACAAAACCCAGGGTTATAAAACGGTTGATTCTATGAAATAAGGGCATACGCCCTAAAGGAATGAAAAATAGCGGGGTAAAGATAAAGAGGTTTTCCCTATATTCCAGTGTCTTGAAGAAAAGTGCCCTTTTCCACCTTGCCCGATTTTCCTCACTGGCCAGTTCTGAGAAGAGATTGGTGAAAAGGCGTATCAGGCTTAATGCAGGTTCAATATAAAGCACCTTGTCAACCGAACCATGCTTAACGAGATGATACATAAACTGCTGCTTCCTTGCCCATCTTTTCTCCCAGTTGTTGAATGAAAAACAGACGAAGCTTAATCTCATATCCTCTTGTCCCTGGCGAACTGGCAACTCTGCCTACTTACGATTCTCTCATACCCCTTTTACTCCAAACAAAGACTTTATCCCACCTTCTCTTTTCCCAAGCCATCGTGAAACCGCTATAGGAGAATCACCAAAACAACCTACTATAAAAAAGTAATTATCTGGAACCAATATTACATAGTCTCTAATTTAGAATACAACATTAATGTAAAACACTAAAACTACTCAGTTTTAGATAACATTTTCAAGAATGCTCTGCGTTTGATTAATGACTCTGTCCCAATTATAGAATCGGATTATATCCTGCCTCGCGTTTTCACCCATTATTTTGGCTCTTTGTGGATACTTAATCAAAAACAGAATCTTCTTAATTAAGTCGTCAATATTATTATCTGTAAGCAATCCATTTTCGTAATTCTTAATTATTCTACCCACTTGACCAAGATTTGTAGCAATTACTGGGCATGCACATGACATATAATCAAAAAGTTTTAAAGAAGAACCGTAAAACCCATATTTACACCAAGAGTAGTCCCCATAAAGAGCTAATGTAGCATCCACGGCATTGAGGTATTCAGGTAGCAAAAAATAATCTACAGTGTTAAAAACAAGCAAATTGGGTTTTCCTTCAACTTTAATGTTTTTAGGATCAGTTAGGAGAATAAAAAGAACATTTCTGTTAACCTGCCACATTTTATCCGCCAACTTTTCTATAATATCTATCCCTTGCCAAGGGAACTCAGACCTACCTGCCCATAATATTTTAAAACGATTGGAATAATCTCTCAAAATCTCGGTATTTTTTTTGTCTGGACTAAATAAAATTGGATCTGAGCCATTAGGAACAAGATAGGAGTTTTTAATTTGTAAATACTTTTGTGAATAACTCTGTATTTCTTTTGAAACACATATCGAGGCATTTACTAATTTTGCCAATAGTTTCCTTTTAATATTAGATTTCCTTACTATTTTTTTGTTGGAATATTGATTTCCAAAGGCATAAATTTCTTCTACTGGGGCATTTATTTCCCAAACTACTGGTAGTTTAAAAAAATTTATAACTTTCAGTAAGGTATACATCTCGTCATAACAAAAAGAGTCACATCTTATATAAAGCACTTCAATATTTTTGGCCAGATTTATGGCACCTACTTTGGTTAGCGGAAAATTCCGGAAAAATGGGTTTTTCTCATATTCAAATCCAAATAACTCATGATTATTTTTTATCAACCCAGATGTAACCTGAAAGGCATGGACAGAACCTCCAGCTATTGGCGGATATGTATTAAAACCACATATATAACCTATTCTCATACCATTACCTACAACGATTCTTTAGTTCGACTTTGCAAAAGAGAATGGATAGAGATAATGAGGATCTTCCATCTGTTGCTTATCATCAATACCCTTCACTTCTTCGAGAGAACTACCATATATTAGCATACCAAATTCTAAAACTAATTCCCCCGCATCATTTCCAGACCCATCATCTACCACAATGATCTCAAAATCCTGATAGGTCTGAGTGAGAACGCTGTCTATGGCTTTTTCGATATATTTGTAATAGTTGTATATAGAGATTATTAGGCTTCCTTTGGGCAAGGTGAGCCTTAAAAGGGTTCATCAAAAATCACTTGGTTTGGTATTTTTCAAAAATTGAAATTAACCTTTCTCCCATTACATCCCAGCTATATTCTCTTTTAAATTTTTCTCTAGCCTTCAAGCCCATTTCCACCGCTTCTATTGGATAATTAAAAATGTATTGAATTGTTTCTGCTAGTTGTTTCGGGTTTCCGGGGTCTACAATCCAAGCACAGCCATCTAAAATTTCGGGGAGACCAGAAATATTTGTTGCTATTATTGGTTTGGTCATTGCCATGGCATCAAATATTTTTGCCGGGACCTGTCCATAAGAAGCTGCTCTTTCTGCCTGAGGAATTACCACTAAATCCGTGATTGCTAAAAATTCAGGAAGTTTCTCAAAAGGCTGCTGAGGGAAAAAAATTACTCTATCTTTCAGTATTGAATTCTTAACTCTTTGTTTCAGGTTTTGACAATAACTATTCTCATCTGTTCCCACAATCATGAGCAAAAAGCTTTCATTTTTTAAAACCCCTATTGCATCAATAAGGTCTTCTAAGCCTTTGTGAGGCTTTGGTGTTCCAATAAAGCCTACTATAAATGATTTTTTATCCCTGTCGGGCAAATATTTCCTTTTCAATTCGTTTTTATCGAATTTTTTAGGGTTAAAAGTATCAACATCACGTCCATGCCAAATGATTGTTCCTCCATATTGCGCTTGAAGTATTTTCCCTGAAACTGTTAACGTATTTGCAAATCTGATGAGTTTATTTAAAATGAGTGCATAATAGTATGACCTCCAGTTTGATATAGATAAAAGAAAATCGTTTATTTTTTTTGGCCAAATTAATGAATCATAAAATTCTTTTCCGAACCCTAATTCCTGGTCATCTATATCTAATATTAATGGTTTTCGATTTCTAATTTTTTTTACCAAGCCTACCCCAAAACTTGCCATAAGAGGTTTGCTGGCATAGATCACATCACCCGAAATCATATTCAACATTTTCCTGAACTCAAATTGACCGCTAGCATATCCCTTGACCATCTTTATATCAAAATCACATGCATTTTCTAAAGGCTTCCATATTCCATCACCGAAAGCTGGCCCTATCATCTCAACATCGTAATGCCTTTGTAGAACCTTAGCTAATAACCAAGCCCTACCAAAGCAATTGTGGGAAAAGTCAGGGGTTAAGATTGAAATTTTCATAATTTTCTACGTATTAGACTTTTCGGGCCAAAATAAGATACTGAAATGTCAAAAACTCTTTAATGATAGGAAGCGCAAAAAATCTTGAAAATTTATTATACGGATGTGGTTCCTCCATGATTCTATATTTTCGTTCAATCTTATTTATTTTTAAAACGGAATTATCAAACATTTCTTTAATATTTCTTAGAGTGAAAAATCTCAAATGGGTTCTATCGTGAATTCCTCTTTCCCGATAAGGCCAGTTGCCTTTAAAAATCAGATCTATTATTGTTGTATAGTGTCTAACATTTGGAATGCATGCGATAACCAGACCTTTTTGACCTAAGATCCCGATAATATTCTTCACAACAATCCAAGGTTCCTTCAAATGTTCAAGTACATCTGCAAATATTACACAATCAAAATATTCTGAAGGAAAATAATCGTTTAAATTGAGGTCTTCTACATCTGCTATTATTACTTTATCCAAATTATACTTCGCTATTGAAGCCATTTCCTTGTTGATTTCGATTCCTATAACCTCCACATTACTTCGTTGTTTTAGTTGCTTACCAAGTGCGCCGATACTACAACCAACATCAAGAACTTTTTTAGCACTTTGAGGGATTAAATTTAAAATATCATCCCGGTGGCCAATATATGATGGATTGAAATTAGTAGAAGCCATAGCTTTTTTATTTAGCTTTTGCTATCCGTCTCTTGAAATATCGTAGTAATGCCTCCTTCTTACTTTTCGTTCTTCTAAATCTTGCGATCAAATATTGTGATCTGTAGATATAAATGCGTAGGTTAAATCTAAACTTTTTTTTGTGCTTTAAATCAATATCCCGATGTAAGGGCAGGCTTTTATTATATTTCCTAACACGTTCCACTAAATTCCCACCAATCCAAGGCACTGTAGGAACATCTAAATAAAATTCACCCCATGCTTCAAGAAACTGCGGTTCTTTAAAGCCCATTTCCAATGATAAATTGAACAAGGGTGTCCCGGGATAGGGTGTATAGAGAAAGAGCAATAATTCACTTGTAGGAACGTTCTTCTTCAAGGTGTCTATTAGTTTGAAAGTTTTTTCAATATCCTCTTGTGTTTCGCCAGGGACTCCCACCATCATTGAGAAACAAGGAATTATATTATGCTTATCGCAGAGATTTCCAAGTTCTAATATCATCTCTGGAGTAATCCTCTTATTTAATTTATCTAATGTTGCTTGAACGCCAGACTCGGCTCCTACTAAGACCCGTTTACAGCCAGATCTATCTAACATTTCCCATTCTTCTGTCTTAAGATTACAAAGGACATCTACCCTCGCATCTGAAGACCAGTTTATTCTTATATCACGCCTAAGCAGTTGATCCGCAAACGATAATGCTCTCTTCTTCACTATAAAAAAATTGTCATCATCGAAATGCACTCCATCAATAGCATATTTTCTTACACTAAAATCAATAAAGTCTATAACACCTTCGATGGGCCAGCCACTGTATTTTATGCCATACACTGAATTAACCGCACAAAAACTACACCCAAAAGGACAACCCTGGCTTGTATACAACGATATTGTACGGGGGCTCACATAAGGAATAATGTATTTTTCTATATTTTTAATCAGATTAAAGTTGTAAATAGGAAAATTACCCTTATCTATATATTTATAAGCGATTATGTCATCTATCTCGTCTATTCTTTTCCCATTTTTTATACTCTCCACTACTACCTCACGAAAGGCCCGTTCACCTTGCCCCACAATAACTTTATCCACATACTGATTCTCCAATGTCTGCTCAGGTCTTAAAGATGGGTGCCATCCCCCCCATACAAGGGGAATATGAGGATTAATAGAACGAATCAACCGCGCAACTTCAAGTGAATATTTTATATATGTACCTGTAATGGTGCTAATTCCAACACAGATTGCATTCTTAACCTCATCTTTATGCTCCAACACTAAATTTGGCGTTGCTTCATCTATAATTAAAACTTCATCATCCAAATTTGCAGCAAGTGATAATAGAGCATGAGGTAACCGTCCACCGGAAGCACCGGCTCTTAACAAGATAACTTTATTTTTCTTCTTGCTAGAACAGGTAGTTTTAAACCACTTCTTAATCATTTTACTAACCTTTGAATTCTAACAATCTTTTAATAATATTTTGCATTCCGTAGCTAAAAAATATATTATGTAGATGAGTCATTCCAAGATAAGTCATGATACATATCAGCATAAACAAAAAAATTTCTAACATCCCGATTGCATTGGTCCAATGTGTCTTCAGAATGAAAATAAAGCAAATAATAATTGCCGTACTTATTAAAGGAAGGACTATCATTTTCCAAAAATTCCATGTTTTACATCTAATAACTTTTACTACCATATAAAATGCCACCGAAACCGGTATTAACGTTGCCAAGATAACTGCTAAAGATGTCCCCAATATTCCCCATTCTATAGAAAGGGGGTATATCAAAATAGCCAATAAGATTAAATGAAC